>UMGG01038493.1_pt1 | contig 20597 bp, 9 predicted proteins | sample 1965211 | NCBI WGS metagenome assembly UMGG01 (sample SAMEA4836064, study PRJEB28245) | human gut metagenome | biome: gut microbiome; material: fecal sample | place: Denmark | collected 2008 | reverse complement strand
TCACATTGTATTATATATGAAATTTCTGCTTTTCGTCTCTTTAGTCCATCAAATTAGTATTTAAATATTTCCTCAGGTACTTTCCCGTATAGGATCTCGGTTCGTCTGAGACTTCTTCTGGGGTGCCGCAGGTTACCATCGTTCCGCCGCCTTCGCCGCCTTCTGGTCCCATATCTATGATGTAATCCGCTGTTTTGATTACTTCTAAGTTATGCTCAATGACAACAACGGTATTGCCGCCTTCTGTTAAACGCTGTAAAATGTCTACTAATTTATGAACGTCTGCAAAGTGCAGTCCTGTTGTTGGCTCATCTAAGACGTAAATGGTCTTGCCGGTGCTCTGACGGCTTAATTCTGTCGCAAGCTTTACTCGCTGTGCTTCTCCACCGGAAAGGGTCGTGGATGGCTGTCCTAACTTAATGTAAGAGAGTCCTACATCCCGTAATGTTTCTATCTTTCTTCGAATCGATGGTACGCTCTCAAAGAATTCGCAGGCTTCATCGACGTTCATGTCTAATACTTCAAAGATATTCTTGCCCTTGTACTTTACTTCTAATGTTTCTCTGTTATACCGCTTTCCATGACAAACTTCACAAGGGACATATACATCCGGAAGAAACTGCATTTCAATCTTTAAAATACCGTCACCGGCACAGGCTTCACAGCGGCCTCCCTTTTTATTGAAGCTGAAGCGTCCTTTATCGTATCCTCTTGCTTTGGCATCTTTTGTCATGGCAAATAATTCCCGGATATGATCGAACACGCCTGTATAGGTTGCCGGATTAGAACGAGGGGTACGACCGATCGGAGACTGATCGATATTGATAATCTTATCTAACTGTTCTGTTCCTTCGATTTCTTTATGTTTACCTGGCTTAATCCGAGCCCGATTTAATACACAGGCAAGCTTCTTATAGAGAATCTCATTGACAAGGGAACTCTTTCCAGAGCCGGAGACTCCTGTGACACAGGTAAATACGCCCAATGGGAACTTCACATCAATATTCTTTAAATTATTTTCCTGTGCGCCTTTTACGGTGAGATAGCCTTGTGGCTGTCTGCGTACTTCCGGAACCGGAATCTTCTTTTTCCCGCTAAGGTAGGCACCGGTAATCGAGTTTGGATTATCCATCAGTTCCTGTGCCGTTCCGATTGCAACGACCTCTCCACCGTTCTCGCCTGCTAACGGTCCGATGTCCACTATGCAATCTGCTTCTCGCATCGTATCTTCATCATGTTCTACGACAATGAGGGAATTCCCCAGGTCACGCAGTCGCTTTAAGGCTGAAATAAGCTTATCATTATCTCTTTGATGTAATCCGATACTTGGTTCATCAAGAATATATGCTACACCGACAAGTCCGGAACCAATCTGGGTTGCAAGACGGATTCGCTGTGCTTCTCCACCAGAAAGGGTTCCTGTTGGCTGGGAAAGGCTTAAATAGTCAAGACCGACATCATTCAGGAAGCCGATTCGTCCACGTATTTCTCTTAATACCTGCTTTCCGATCAACTGTTGTCTTTCGGTAAGCTGAATCTCATTAAAATAAGAAATCAAACGCTTTACAGAAAGCTTTGTAAGCTCAGAGATGTTGTACTCTCCTACTGTTACTGCTAATGACTCTGGCTTTAAACGCTGCCCATGACAACTATCGCATGGTGTTACCGTCATAAAGTTTTCATACTCTGCTCTTTGGCGTTCTGAATGATTCTCTCTGTAGCGGCGCTGCACGTTACGGATCAGCCCTTCAAACGCAACATCATATATACCTTCTCCGCGCTTTCCTTTATAATACACCTTTACTTCATGACCATTGGTTCCATGAATGATCACATCCTGTGCTTCCTGACTCAGATCACAAAATGGTGTATTTAAATCAAAATGATATTCTTTTGCTAATGCATCAAGGATTGCTCTTGTGTAACTCTTGGCATCTGTACAGGACTGCCACCCCAACACTGTGATTGCTCCATCTGCGATGCTTAATTTTTTATCGGGAATCATAAGATCAATGTCAAATTCCATCTTAAAACCAAGTCCATGACAGACCGGACAGGCACCAAACGGATTATTAAAAGAAAAACTTCTTGGTTCAATCTCGTCAATACTGATTCCACAGTCCGGACAGGAAAAACTCTGACTGAAGTTCAGCTGTTCTTTCCCAACGACATCAACAAGAAGAATTCCTCCAGTAAGCTTCATTACTGTTTCGATCGAATCTGTCAGACGATTCTCAATTCCTTCCTTTATCATAAGGCGGTCTACGATAATTTCAATATTATGCTTCTTATTCTTCTCTAACTGAATCTCTTCCGACAGATCATAAAGATTCCCGTCAATGCGAACACGCACATAGCCGCTCTTCTTCGCATCCTTTAAAATCTTGACATGCTCGCCCTTTCTTCCTCTTACAATCGGTGCCAGCAGCTGAATCTTCGTTCTGTCCGGAAGCTTCATCAAAATATCTACAATCTGGTCTACCGTCTGCTTGGAAATGACCTTCCCACACTTTGGACAGTGCGGAATTCCAACTCTTGCATAAAGAAGTCTCAAATAATCATAAATTTCCGTTACGGTACCAACCGTAGATCGTGGATTCCGGTTTGTAGACTTCTGATCGATTGAAATCGCAGGAGATAACCCCTGAATATCGTCTACATCCGGTTTCTCCATCTGTCCTAAGAACTGTCTTGCATAAGAAGAAAGGGACTCCATATATCGCCGCTGTCCTTCCGCATAAATCGTATCAAATGCCAGGGATGACTTACCGGAACCCGAAAGTCCTGTCAGTACTACAAATTCATTCCTTGGTATATCTATATTAATATTCTTAAGGTTGTGCTCCCGCGCCCCTCGAATACGAATGTACTCCTTCTTTTCACTCATTCACTTTATCCTTTCCCAATTAGATATATCTCTTTATCAAATGCATCTCTCTTAATTCAAGAATGCCCCTACTTTCTTGCTCTCCACCTACAGAGGTGGAGTTATCTCACATCTGATATATCTCTTTCAAATGCACCTCTATTAAATGTCTCTCTCTTAAAACCAAAAATCTATTAATCCTCATAATCTCTAAGTGCGATCTTGTACTTCTTCAATTCATCTCGAAGCTCTGCTGCCTCTTCAAAGTTCAGCTCAGCTGCTGCCTTATTCATCTTCTTCGTGAGCTTTGCTATCATTTCCGTAAGCTCTTTGCGGTTCATAGATTCTCTGTCTTTCTTTAAAGCACTGTCTTTTGTATGCTTTCCACCAATACCATCCATGCTATCATCACTGTCATTCGTAATTGAGATAACATCACGTACCGCCTTCCGAATCGTTGTCGGAGTAATACCATGTTCCTCATTATAGGCCATCTGAATCTCACGACGGCGCTTTGTCTCTGTGATTGCCGCTCGCATAGAATCTGTGATCGTATCACCATACATAATAACGTGACCTTCTGCGTTTCTCGCAGCACGACCAACCGTCTGCACAAGAGAAGTTTCCGAACGCAAAAATCCCTCTTTATCCGCATCAAGAATCGCGATAAGTGTCACTTCCGGAATATCGAGACCCTCTCTTAAAAGATTGATTCCCACAAGAACATCAAATACATCCATCCGCAGATCTCGTACAATCTCAATTCGCTCTAACGTATCAATATCAGAATGTAGATACTTGACACGAATATCGAGTTCCTTCATATAGGCGGTCAGGTCTTCTGCCATCCGTTTCGTTAAAGTAGTCACCAGGACCTTATGCTTCTTCTCTACTTCCTTGTTAATCTCACTGATCAGATCATCAATCTGCCCCTCCACCGGACGAACATCGATTGGCGGATCAAGAAGACCTGTCGGACGGATAATCTGCTCCGCACGAAGCATCTCATGCTCCCCTTCGTAAACATTCGGTGTCGCAGAAACAAATAGCATCTGATCAATTCGTTCTTCAAATTCATCAAAATTAAGCGGACGGTTATCAAGAGCAGATGGCAAACGGAATCCAAAATCAACTAATGTCTGCTTTCTGGAACGGTCCCCGGCATACATCCCTCTTACCTGCGGAATCGTGATATGGGACTCATCCACGATCATAAGGAAGTCATCCCCAAAGAAATCGATCAGCGTATATGGCGCCTTCCCAGGCTCTAATCCGGTAAGATGTCTGGAATAATTCTCGATTCCAGAACAAAAACCAGTCTCCTTCAGCATCTCCATATCAAAGTTCGTCCGCTCGGAAATCCGCTGTGCCTCCAAAAGCTGGTCATTCTCCTTAAAATACTCTACTCTTTCATCGAGTTCTTCCTTAATCGTCTTCACCGCACGTTCAATCTGCTCTTGTGGCACAACATAATGAGAAGCCGGGAAAATCGCCGCAAAATTAAGACTTGCCTTAATCTCACCTGTCAGTACATCCACCTGCATGATCCGATCAATCTCATCACCAAAAAATTCAATATGAATCGCATCCTCAAAAGTAGAAACAGGAACAACCTCCAGTACATCTCCGCGTACACGAAAACTTCCTCTCTTAAAATCAAGTTCATTACGTACATACTGAATATCAATCAGCCGACGGACAACTTCATCCCTGTCAATCTCCATCCCCGGACGCAGTGAGATCATCATCTTCGCATAATCATTCTTACTACCGATTCCATAAATACAGGAAACAGAAGAAACAACAATAACATCCTTCCGCTCAATCAAAGCCGCTGTCGCACTATGACGCAGCTTATCAATCTCATCATTAATCGAAGAATCCTTCTCTATATACGTATCTGTAGAAGGAACATAGGCTTCCGGCTGATAATAATCATAATAGGAGACAAAATACTCCACTGCATTATGCGGAAAAAATGCCTTAAACTCACTGTAAAGCTGTGCTGCCAGTGTCTTATTATGCGCTAAGATCAACGTCGGCTTATTCAACTGTGCAATAACATTCGCCATAGTAAATGTCTTACCGGAACCGGTAACACCAAGCAAAGTCTCAAACTGATTCCCTTCTTTAAACCCTTCTACCAGTTGTTCGATTGCCTGCGGCTGATCACCGGTCGGCGCAAACTCAGACACTAATTCAAAATGATCCATGAAGCATCTTACCTCCCTCTTCATCGTAGTATGCTTCCGATTATATCAAATATACGAACAAATGTACATACCAAAATCCAAATATTTGTTCTGATTTAATGTCTTCTTCTCCATCTTCTCAACATATTTTTGCTCTGACTTTCGAAGTTTAGGAAATGCCGCCTGTATCTCTTCTATATATCATTCCTTACGCCCCCTTTGTAGTAAAACTACAAAAAGTATAATTGATACATGTCAACTTCCTTTGTTATTCTTGTAAACTTTTCTTTACAAAAAAGGATTGTACCCAAAAAGTACAATCCCTTCTCTATTATACTCCTGCCAAAATATAGGAACATTATCTATTTGTACCACATACCACAGGATAACTCAAATTTTATTCACTTTTCTTTTTTCTTATTATAAGGAAAATAATAACTGCTGCTGCAACTACTCCAATAATAATCCATGTCTTGATTGGTGTTGTATCACCGGTCTTTCCACCAGTTGATGTCCTTGATGTTGTATTTGGCGTATGCTTTTCTTTTTCTTTCTCCGTAGATGTTGTCTCTTCCTCAGAAGAAGATTCACTCTCTTCTTCTTTGATCGTATTCGTAAGAGTAATACTTCCTTTTGTATTCTCCATAGAAAGTTCTACATTACCCTCTCCACTGATCTCATAAGCAAAATTATCGGAATCAAGCGCATTACCGTTTGCATCTGTTTCTTCAATAACAAATGTCTTTGTCTTACTTGTATCTGCATCTACCGGAAGCGCTACTGTTACTGTATCATTCTGTTTTAACTGTACCGTCTGGATTAAGGTCTGGCTTAAATTATCAGAAGTGCCTGTCTGTTCATAGACAGATGCATAAAATGTATCATTCGTTGTTGTCTGCTGACCATTCTTTACGACATTTTTCTTAATAGAAAGCTCTGCCTCAACTAAGAACTCATCCGGAATTTCGGCAAACATATTACAAATCTTCAGATTTGCCTTCGGATGCCCCTCAAGCTGTATCTTATTATCTGTAGAATTATTCTTTCCGTCTCCTATCACGCATTTATATGTTCTGTCATACTGTTCCGTATGACTATCTCCCATAATATATGGTTTTCCATTTTCATCCGTTTCAAATACATAGTATGTTCCATCTGGAAGATTATCATACTTTACTGTCGAACTGCTCGTTCCCTTAAACTTTAATTCTTTCACATAATCTTTACGACACGGAATCGTTCCGTCCGCATCACAGAACAAACCAACATAATAGCTTGCATCCGGTGCCTGCAGATAAAGAAGCTTCCCTGTGTCCGGATTCATATAAGCTAAATACTTCGTCACTTCCAAAGATCCCTGTTTATTGCTTACACCTTTCGTATAAGTTACCACATCATAAATCCAGTTTTCTCCATCTTCCATATATGGAATCGCAACTAAGAACGGAGAAAATGTTCCATAAGAAGCTCCATCCGCTTCTTCCACAAGATACATTCCCTGTGGCAGATTTGTAAAACTCACTTTACCATTCCTGTCTGTCTTCTTTGTTGTTGCTGTAATACCGGACTTTCCAATTGTTGCTGAAAGCTTTTTGGCTGCATTTAAATTCTTATCACTTGTCGTAATATCATTCACATCCACACCCGTAGACGATAAGGAACTATTAATATCAAAAGAAATATTTATTCCATCATGATTGATAGATGCAATCTGATACACACTAACCGATACCCCTTCTTTGTTCGTTACTGTGTCATCTAACTTTACATCATCTAAATTAATTGTGATACTTCCTTTTTTGTCTTTATCGTAACTATCTGCTGCTTTAATCTGAGCCGGAATCAACAGACCGGCTGCTACTGCAATCGCAGATAAAAATGTTATAAGATATCTACAGCACTTCTTCCTCAAGTTTGATTTCATTCTTTTGCCTCCTTTAATGATGATTACTTTATGTTATATTCTTCTTCCGCCTGCGCTTCTTCACATTCCTTTGCCAAAAACAGCGAATCAAGAAGTAAATAATAAAAAATACTAATACACCCGTAGAAATCAAAAATACTTTCTGCTTCATCAGCCACTTCCATAAAGTATCCTTCTGGGAATTCGTATCCTCCTTTTCTTTATAAGGTACTCTCTTTGCATGAACTAATAAGCGGTGGGTGTTAATCCCATAAGGCGTGCAGGTTACTAACGTTATCCTGTCCCTGCCTCTCGCAATCGCAAGATGTCCTGTTTCTTCCGGCTTCACTGTTTCTACATGAAACACTTTGTATGCTAATGTTTCTCCGAGGATATGAATATAAAATTCATCATCTCTTTCCAACTGATCTAAATTAGAAAAAAGTTCTGCACTTGGCAATCCCCGATGCCCTGTTAAAACTGCATGCGTATCCTTTCCACCAATGGGTATGGAGGAACCTTCCAGATGTCCGATTCCTTTTTCCAATACTTCCTGTGATGTCCCATGATAAATCGGAAGATAAAGAGAAATCTTAGGAATCTCCAACGCTCCCATAACACCGCTTTCTTCCATATTCAATACGCGATTATATACACTGTCTGACTTCTTTGCCTCCTGCGAAAATGCATCCAAAAGCTGCGGATTCTCCTTGGCTAACATTATATTATACGCCTGTGCTTCTTCCAAATACTTCTTACGTCTTTCTTTATCCATCGTATGAACAGTATGATCGTAAGACTCAATGACTTTTCCCTCATGAATCTGATTATATAATGTCCCAAATACCGGATAATTCAATGTGACATATCCTGCTGCAAAAAGCAGGATGATCAGCATTCCTAATATCTTACTTTTCATTCCGCCTAACCTGTTTTTTCCTTTGTTTCTTTTTCGAGCTTGATTTTATGTGGAAGTAATACCATAATAAAATTATTAAAACAACTACAAGTACGATTACAAGAGCATACGCTTTCCACATAGAATTACTTTTTTTCTTTGTTTTTTCCTTCTTTTTTGCTTCCTTATACGGAACTCTCTCTCCGCGTACAAGAAGTCTGTGGCTGTTAATTCCGTATGGAGTACATGTTACTAATGTTACATAGTCTTTATTTCTATTAATTAACAGATCAGATATATTCTCCGGCAAAACAACCTTAATCTGATTCACTTCATAAGCCAGTATGCGATTTAATACATGGATGTAAAAGATGTCCCCTTCCTTTACTTCTGTGATATTATCAAACATTTTTGCAGACGGCAAACCGGTATGTGCCGAAATAATTGAATGGGTTCCCTTTCCTCCTACAGGAAGAGAACTATTTTCAAGATGTCCTGCTCCTTTTTCTAATGCCTTACTATCTGTTCCATGATAAATTGGCAGGTACACGTCAATGGACGGTATCTCTACCGCTCCCATGACACCATCACCTGCGATATTTAACAAATTATCGTAATCTTCATTCTGCCTCTCCACTGCATCTGGATCAAATGGATCTGTCAACACAACATTCCCAAGAAGCTTCCTATTATATTCTCTTGCCTTCTCCAGTGCCTTATTAATTTCTTTTTGCGACATCTGTGCTGCTTTCTTATCATAATTATCAACCACCTGCCCCTGATGCCGACTAATATACCAGTCACTAAACACTGGATACAGCGTAATACTTAATCCTGCCAAAAAGAACAGGCATAATGCTATATTTATAATCTTTTGTTTCATCCTGTTCCCACCTTGTTGTAATCATGGGGAAGTCATATGAGACTTCCCCATAAGCTACCTTTCGGCATTATCATTATCTAAAGACAACTTACTATATTTTACCTTAATTAATATGTCTTGCCTTCTTCTTTTTTCAAGACTTCTTAAGCTCTCCCGTTATTATGCTCTTTTTTTCTTAGAAGTAATAAGAAGAAGTACTGCACCTGCCATGATTACAAGACCGCCGATTGTGAAGAGGTAGGTACCCATGCCACCGGTTGCTGGGAGGTTGAAACCGCTCCTGTTCTGAAGACCAACTGGAACCACACCATTTTCCACATTTTCTTTAACTGAAGTTCCATCTACAGTTGCATCTTTTAAACTTCCATCTTCATTAGCTGTAATTACGATTGTGATAGGGTTTTTCGCCAGACTATATCCTTTTGGAGATTTTGTTTCCTGTAAAGTATATGTACCAGCCCTCAAGCCTTTAATAATTAATTTACCTTTATTATTTTCTACTGTTATTGTTTCAAATTCTTTTGTTGTCTCTCCATTAATCTCGACTTTAGTACCATTAACCATAAGATTAATCATCTGACCATTTATTGCTGTTAAGGTAAAGTTTGCTCCATCTAAACCATCGCTATCTGTTGTTTTATCACCAGTCTTAGTCAAGTCAATACCATAGGTGTAAACCTTTTTCTCTGTTGCAGCAGAATCAACTGTCTCGCCTGGTTTATTTTGATAGGTAATACCTGCTGTATTTGTATTAATATATACTGCATTTTCATTTACCTGTGCATAGTAAGTTACTTCAACATTTTTACCTTGATAATCTTTGTTTTCTAAGAAAGCTTTTTTAAAGCGAATCTCAAATGTTTTATCTGCTAATCCTGTTGTAACTAATTCATAAGTACCTGTACCTTTATTAATTTCTGCAGTTCCTACAGTTACTTTCAATGTATGAGATCCATCATTTACAAAAGATAATCCATCACTCATTTTATCATAAATATTAAATATAGGATCTTTATACTCTGTTCCATACTTTGGAACTTGTGTCTTAATCTTATATTCAACGTATCCACCAATATATGCTGTCTTATCTGTAGTAATAATTTCTTTTTCTACAGACATCTTGCTATTCTTTGGCTGCGCTACGATATCATAAACAAAACTTGTGCCTTCTGCATTTTCTTCAGTATTATTTTTATCATAATTATTTGTTGATGGTACAGATACAATAAATGGCTTACTTGCCACATAGTTCTTTGGAGTTTCTGTTTCTTTTACAAGATAGACACCTAATGGAAGTTCTGTTTTTCCTGTAGAACCGTTATTATCTTTGTTAGAAGCTGCACTGATTGCTGTCGTAGCAACATTCGTAATATCAGCTAAATCATCAATCTTAGATTCCCATACAGAAGATGGAAGGTTATTTAAATTCTTAGCTGTTCCATCATCATCTAATACCGTTTGATAACCACTTTCTACCGTATACTCCCAGCCTTTCCCTTCTGTGTTCGTAATAGATGCAATTTTATAAAAAGAAAATTTTGCACCTGATAGATATTCGCTTTCAGTCTCACCATTCTTTATAATTTCTACTGTTCCCTTTCCACTCGCTACATCCGCATTCGCCATCGCCGGAAGCAATATAACCACCATCATCACTGCTGTTGTAATTGCTAATAATTTCTTCCATAACTTCTTCATATTCGTTCCCCGCTTTCTTTGTTATTTTCTGAAATATAAGCTATTTGTTTCCGAGCATCCTTTATATATATGGGGCAGATGAGCCCCATTATATTAAAATCAAAGATGATGTAAAGGTTTATATGGTTCTTTTTCTCTTACGAATACCATACCAGCCTCCGGCTATGATCATTATCACAACACCGAAGATTGTAGCGCGGAAGCCTCCGCCGGCTGCTGGCATATCGAAGAGTTTGTTGTTGGTTATCTCCATTTTCAAATCATAATAATATGTATTCTCATCTCCTACTACTGTATATCCAGAGTTTGTACTTTCTCCCTCTGTCGTTCCTACTACAGCAGTAATTGGATTCACTAATAAGTTATAATTTGCTGGCGCCTTTGTTTCTGTTATTACATATTCTCCTGGAAGTAAGTCAGAAATAGTGATAACACCTTTATTCTCTCCTCCTGATGGTGTCGTAACAGTTTGTTCATAATTACCTGGTCCTGTTATCTTAAATTCTGCACCACCAAGTTTTTCTTTATTGGCATTATTCTTTGTGATTTCGATACTTCCTCTTTGTAATGTGTTAACAACCGAAACGGTCTTTTCTTCTATTCCTTCCGTAGTCTCCGTTTTTTCTGAATAAGTTACCTGATAAATATAATCTCCAAGCTTAATATATTCTTCGCTATCTACTAGATTGTAATTATTTTCCCCTTTTTTCACAACCTCTCTTACTCTATAATCCGAAAGATTATGATTACCTGGAACTTCAAATTCACAGGTCCATTGATTGGTCGAATCTGTCGCATTTACTTGTTTCGCTTGTTCTGGCTGAGCAGCATTTTGATAATATAATCCTAATATTGTGCTTTCTGGTTTTAAATCATCTTCTAAATCAGGAAAATCAGAATTCTCCTCTCCTGTTCCATCCGATTTTTTAGAATCTTTCCACTGTTTTTCTGCCTTTATCACTTTATAATTTTTATGATTTGTAACAAGTACAGAAGCATCCTTTCCTAATTCAATCGTTCCCGCTGCAGTATACTCCTTAGATGTATCCGCATCTTTACACCCACTTACTGTTATCGTTGGCACTTTGTATTTCTCAGAATCCAAATTAATTTCTTCAACCTTAAACTTTGTACCAGAAAGAATCTGCGTTATGCTAACGGTATATCCTACAGGAATTCCTGTAATCTCACCTGACGAGTTCGTATCTCCTGCAGCTTCCACCTTTCCAGACTCCAATGCTCTTAATTTTCCATTCTCATTCTTATAGTAAATTGTCTCCGTCTTATTCTCCCCTCTATCATTTACACAATATAAATAATATGGGCCTACATATGGAACCAATTTTCCTTCCGTACTTGTTAAGTAGATCTCAAAGCTAAACGTACCGTCTGGCATCTGCCCTTCCTGCATCGCTTTGGTTATACGCAGCTCTCTTTTATTGGCTGCAGAACAATTATTTGTGAATACAACTAATCTTCGATTCTCAGCTACTTCTTTAGAAGTACGGATATCTCTGACTTCTTTTCCTTTCTCAGATTCATTCTCCTTATACTCTCTATAAGTGACATCATTAATTTTTATGTCATCGTACTCTTCTGACTTTACACCGATTTCCTCAACATAATATTTTTGATTATCCTTTAATCCAGAAAATGTCGCTTTTTGCCCTGGTTTTAAATAAAATGCTCCATCATCATCGAAAGTTACAGCAGTACCATCCGCCATCTTTGCTTTTGTTGTTAATACCTCATAGCTATCCTCAAATGTTCCATCTTCTTTAACTTTCTGTGCATATACTTTAAATTTAAACAGAACATTCGCATACTTTTCTTTATTTGTGTTAGAAAGTTCTTTCTTTACTTCAATTGAACCATCTGGAACAACCGGAAGATTAAACTTCATATGAAGATTAGAAGCACCTGCGCCTCTCTCAAAGTAAAACATACGCATCGTATGGCTGGAATAATCTTTGAAAGTATCTCCTTTGAAATAATCACTAACTTTATTATCATCCCATACAGTTCCATCTGGGAAGTAACCTACCTCTTTAAATAATTCCTTAATCGTGGTAGTAGATTCCACTGGTGTTTCACCTGTCACACAATCTTTCCATGAAACTACACCAGTTGCAAAGTTAATCTTACCGGAATGTGCATCGTGAATACCACCAATGTCAAGAACTAATATCCCATCTATAAAAACCCACATATCATCATCGCCGTTGAATTCATAGACCATTGGCTCTTTTTGTCCATTTTGTGTGACCTGTCCATTCTTCTGCTGAACAAAGTTGGCGGATACTTCCATTCCAAAGTAGTAATTTGGAGTTCCGTTTACCAGATATAACTTTTCTTCTTTTCTTGGAGCAGTATCTGTCAAGGCCTTTCCGTCTTCATCATACAAATTTTTATTGGTTGAAAAACGGCCAGCACTGATGGAATTATACGGCATGAAATTACCACGTTTATAAAAATACTTATCCTCATTTGTAGGTGTTCCTATCTGCTTATATACCTTAAAATCCTTTGTTGAACCCGAACTGCTGGTATCTAAATAGGCATAATTTTCAAAACTACTGTATTCATAGTATCCTGTATTAGCATAGATACTCTTGATAAATAAGTTGTTTGTTTCTGTTGCCCCACTAAATAAGCCAGACAGACTTTTTGCACCATTTTTTGCTATCGGATAACCATCTGTCCCCAAACGTCTTTCCAGCAAGTTCTTTTTAATAGTTCCATTACCGTAACCGCCACCTAAACTAATCGAAGTGTTTCCATTTATAAGAGAGGCATTTTGCGAGCTTGATGCTAAGTCTATCATCTTAATCTTGATTCCTTTAGAAGCACTATCTACCGTTTCAACTTCTGATAACATTTCTGTATAAACAAAATATACTTTTTTATTATCCAGATATTCCCATTCACTTCCAGATTGACTCTGGTACCAAACACTATTATTATGTAAATTTAATGAAGAAATCTGTGTTCCATTATTTCTATTATAAGTTTTATCGTTATCCAAAACGACTGCTTTATCAAATTGATACTTTTTACCGCTCTTATCCGTCAATTCACAATACTTATTATACTTATCATCAGATGTTATACTTGAAATATTAAAGGTACCTTCCGGAACTTCTAAATTACTTAATGCGGAATCTTGTAATTCAATTATTTCTCCGCTTTCACTAACAATATTCACTTCTGTATTAACGCTGGTATTTGAAGTCCATGTAATTGTAAATGTAGAAAAACTTTCTGTCTCAAATTCAACAGTTTTTACTTCCTTATCATCATTAGTTTGAATATCTTTTAACTGCTTATTTTTAGACATATCTACAATATTTTTTACTTTGCCTTCTTCATCTTCTTCAAGATGCATTACTGTAACTGCTGTATTGGCTAAGTTTTTATCATTTTTAAGTTCTTCTGGTATAGCTGTCTTATTATATTCTATGGAAACCTGTACTTTGCCATTTGGCTCAATCTTGTTTCCATTGTTATCAACAAATGAAATATCATAAGCAAGAAAACCTGCAATACTATAACTCTTATCTGTGGTTTTATCTATAAGCTGCTGTTTCACATCTTCATATTTCTCTGCTGTATTTTTGTTATCCTTTTCAATTGCTGTTACCTGTAACTTTGCATCTTCCGGCAGATCTGTTTCGTTCTCTGCTGTAACCGTCACATTAATCTCATCACTCTTATATTCCCGTATTATAGAAGCTGCTTTTGCTGTCTGCTCAGTACTTTGTGCCTCCTTTGTTTTTGATGTTCCATCCAGATCTTTTGCTATCTCGCCGCCTTCGGTATCTTTTACCAATGTAAATCGGTACATGCCGCCGGTACTGCTTTCTGTTGTACTAATTACGTCTATGTAATAATCATTCGCATCTGTATTTGCGATAATGCTCCCTGCATTATTGCAGACTGTTGTCATATGCCATCCGTCTGTAAGAATGGATAGACCCTTAGCTGATGTTCGCTGTGTATAATGCGCAGCAGTCCTTTCGTGGAAGGTGCCGGCATCCGCTGAAGCTCCTGTCCAGAATGCAAGATAATCCATGTAATTATTATCTGTCAGCTCTGTATCTTTGGGATAAACAAAGACAAACATGTTATCCTTTGCATAGATATTCTCACTGTCTGTGACTGTCTTTAATGTATATGCGTACTTACTTCTGTTCTTATCTGTTATCGTAAATTCTCCACGAATGCGAGTGATTGTTGTATCTTTCCCTGCTTTTCCTTCGTTCTTCCACAGGGCAGAATCATATAACTTTCCATCCTTTGCCGTTACTCTGCCGTTCTTTAAAGACGTGGCTATGTGCTTACCATAAGAACGAGAACCGTTCCATACCTGGCTGTCATTCTCAAGAGAAAGATCAATATCCGCGATATCACTCCATGTCCATTCCAGCGCCTTCTTCCCTGTTTTATCTTTCAATACAAGCGGAGTCTTGGAACGTGTCCAGAATTCTATCGGAACATTTCCGTTTTCCTTACTCTGAATCTGTGTCTGTGCCGCTGTGATCATTGCCGGATATAAAGTTGTAATATCATTACCTTTTATATCAGATACGGTCGTGTAAGCAAGAATAACATAGGAAGCAAGTCTCTTTGTCATAAACTGCATCGCATCACTGCCTGTCTTTACTGCATCAACCTTCTTAACCTGTCCGTCTTCCTCCATCTGGTAAATAAGTGTGTTCTGTGTATTTTTGATTCCGAGATTAGAAAGAGTTACCTGCATACTTTCAGATGGATCGACTCTCTCTCCGCTTAAGATAAAAGAAAAATCATAGGCTTTTAAAGAGTCTACAAGCTGCTTGTTCTCCTCACCGACTGCCTTATTCATAATCTGGTTCTTTATCTTATTCTCTATTTTTTTCTGTTTTACATATAATTCTGCATGATCAGAAAGAGCCTCCGCATCTTTTAATGTTACCTTTGCATGCATAGATGTGCTTTTATATATGTACTCTGTCTTTGTATCCTTCTCTTCTTTCTCTTTTTTCTCTTCATTTTTGTCCGGTTCTCTTACTTTAGAGGTAGAAGGAGCAACACTTTTAGCCCCAGATACGACCTCATTCTTTTGCTTATTGTTCTGTGGCTCCTCAGTCTCAGAACGCTCCGTCGTACCTGCGGCACTTCTTTCTTTTTCTGTATTCTCTTCTTTCACTGCTGTGTCTGAATGACTGGATGAACTCTGCTGTCCACCAGCCTCCTCCGACATCTGCTCATGATCTTGCACAACAGTTTCTTCCTGTACTGACTCTTTCTGTGCTTTCTCCTGGGTTTTCTGTGATTGTTCCGCTGCAGCTGTAACTTGCTCCTGTGTCCCTTCAGAAGCAAATCCAACAACATCTGGTGTACCTGTCACCAATAATGCTGCAACTAATAACATCGTAACAAGCTGCTTCCATCGTTTCTGGCTGTCCTTTACTTTCTTCATAATGTTTTCCCCGCTTTCTCTTAGATCGTTCTATGTTCTGAATTGCTGTCCTCAATTACCATTACTCTCTAATCTGAATTAAAACATTTTAAAGTATGCATTCCCAAAAAACATATTCTGGATATCTTCCGCATATATCTGCAAGAATCCGAACCCCACATTCGTCCTCTTACTGTTACTGTTACATCCATCCCTATATTATTCTATTGTGTACTGCCCTGCTTTATGTCAAAAGTTTATCCTGCAAATGGCAGCGTTCGCGACAGATGAAAGAACCATCATATTTTATGGTCCTCCCACCAGCTTTCTATTATTTTATCATAAAGAACCCATTTTTCCAACTATAATATCATTTTTATAAATTGTTTATATTTTTACATGTTTTTGCAATAATATTCCAACATTTCAGAGGTATTATACACGTTTGTAATTCAAAAATACTTCAAGATTGTGTCATTATTTTGCACTCATATCGTTTCAGTTACATTTTCCAATTTATTTAATTTGCTTCTTTACTTCTGAAGATATGGCTCCACAATATTCTTTAAAGTATCCATATTCTTCTTATACCATTGTTCATAACTGACTTTTTCCTCTGAAATAACTGTACCAAGCTCTACAAAAAACTTTGGTATATCTGTAGCAAGCATAACACCCCACTCTTCTCCAAATCTTTCTTCCCCCTGTGTATCCTGTCCGTTAACATAAAATGCAAATGCCGGCTCTGCTTTTCCATTCACACTCTTTGATGCTCCACGAAAGCCCAGTTTTCCAATCTGGTGTGTTCCACAGGAAGATGGGCAGCCGGATATATGGATTCTTGGCAGTACACCATCTGCAAAATGATATGGCTCCACCGCTTCTACAATGCTTGCAAGTAAGCCCTGGGAATCTCTTAATCCAATCTGGCAGACTGTACTTCCGATACAGGATACTGAGGTCTCAAAAAGATTCTTTGCACCGTCTGCTGTGATCTTATGTATTTTTTCTGCCTGCTGTGCGTTCAGATTAATGATATACAAGGTCTCATCGGGTGCGACACGAACTTCTGCCTTCGCTGCATTCTTGATTCCTTCGTAGATTTCCTCAAACTTCTGCGCTGGAACCATTCCACCAACCGGATGATAGGCAACTGCATAAAGCCCTGCTTGTTTCTGCGTAATCACGCGTTCTGATGCGCTTTCTGTCTGCGGGTATGCTGCCACATTTTTTAACTGACTTTCCTGTTCTTTTATATTTACTACGCTTTCTTCTGCATTGCTTTCTTGTTCTGCTGACACTGAACTTTCTTTTATAAGAAGAGAATCTTTAAACTCGGCTTTTACTTCAAGAAGCTTTTCCTGATAGGCTTTTTTATACCCTTCTACTCCCAATGTTTCCTGCATATATCTTGTTCTTGACTTTGCCCGGCTTTCATAATTCCCGTAAGTAGTAAAGGTACGAACCATCGCCTCTACATAATAAAGAACCTCTTCCGGCTTCACATTTTCTGCTACTTTTACACCCATCTTGTAATTATTTCCAAGTCCACCGGCACTGTACACATCAAACAACCCATTTTCTTTTGCAATAAAACCAAGATCACGAAATGTCGCATGCGTCACATTTGCCGGAGAATTTGAAAATCCTACCTTTAGCTTTCTAGGCAGTTTTACCGTTTTAATCATTCCCATCAGGTAATCTCCTGCTCTTTCCGCATAAGGAAGCACATCAAAATACTCTCCCTGCTCTACACCAGACAGAGGGGATACCATCACATTTCTTGGAAAATCTCCACCACCACCACGAGTAATGATGCCGACTTCCATCGCCCGTTCCATAATGTCACAAACCGCCTTCATACCAAGATCATGGAACTGCACTGTCTGGCAGGTTGTAAGATGTACTCTTCTGACATCATAAGCAGCGATCGCATCTACTAAAAACTTTAACTTTTCCTTTGTAATTCTTCCACCCGGCATACGAAGACGAAGCATACTCGCCTCTCCTCCCCTTTGGGCGTAACTTCCAAATCCACCGGAAAACCCTTTATAATCCTTTATACTAACTTCCTTCGCATAAAACTTCTCAGTCATCTCTCTAAAATCTTTTAAGTCTTCCTTAAATTCTGTCATTAAACTCTGATTCATTCCTCTTCTCTCTTTCTATTTAAGTATTATTTTTTAAGTATTATTTTAAGTAGTATCTTAAGTATTGTCACTAATGGTGAAATTATAGCACGTTTCGACATAAATTTCCAACAGTAGCCTAAAGTTTGTACATCCATGGCAAATATGTTGCAAACATGAGCGTAATGATGTAAAACAGCAAAGTTGTTAGCACTCTTTTTAACTGAGTGCTAATTTTCCCTTGACATTCCGGTTTCGTGGTATTAGTATAAGAATGGTATTGATAAAAATACAAAGACGATATTCTATAAATATTTGTCTACTTTTATATAATTAATTTTAAGGAGATGTTTATTATGGCTAAACAGGGAAGTTTATCAATTAACAGTGAAAATATTTTTCCTATCATAAAGAAGTGGCTCTATTCTGACCACGATATTTTTATCCGCGAATTAGTGAGCAACGGATGCGATGCGGTTACAAAGCTTAAGAAGCTTGCTGTTATGGGTGAGTTTGAAGAGGCAGATGATGAGAAGTATAAGGTAGAAGTTCGTATTAACCCTACCGATAAGACACTCACTTTTATCGATAATGGTATCGGTATGACGGAAGAGGAAGTAGATGAATACATTAACCAGATTGCTTTTTCTGGTGCCGCTGCTTTTATGGAACAATATAAAGATAAGGCGAGCGATGAGCAGATCATCGGTCATTTCGGTCTTGGTTTCTACTCTGCATTTATGGTTGCTGATAAGGTTACTATCGATACCCTTTCTTATAAAGAAGGTGCTGCACCAGTTCACTGGGAATGTGATGGCGGCACAGAGTTTGATATGGAAGAGGGCGATAAGGCAGAACGTGGTACCGTAATCACATTGTATCTCAATGATGACAGTTACGAATTCTGTAACGAGTTCCGTTGTCGTGAAATTCTTGATAAGTACTGCTCTTTCATGCCGGTTGAGATTTACTTTGTAAATGAGGAAGAAGAAGAGAAGAAGGCAGAAGAAGCTGCGAAGAAGTCCGCTGAAGAAAAGGTAATTGATGTAGCAGCAAAAGATGCTGACTCCAAAGAAGACGGTACAGAAGAAGATGGAGACTCCGAAGTAACTCTTGAGGAAGAGGAGGAAGAGGATACTCCTAAGCCAATCAACCAGATTCATCCATTATGGACCAAGCATCCTAATGACTGTACCGATGAAGAATATAAAGAATTTTATCGTGATGTATTCCACGATTATAAAGAGCCTTTATTCTGGATTCATCTGAACATGGACTATCCATTTAACTTAAAAGGTATTCTTTATTTCCCTAAGATCAATACAAAGTACGATACGATCGAGGGAAAAATCAAGTTATATAACAATCAGGTATTTATCGCAGATAACATTAAGGAAGTAATCCCTGAGTACCTCTTATTATTAAAAGGATGTATTGACTGTCCTGACCTTCCACTGAATGTATCAAGAAGCGCATTACAGAATGACGGATTTGTTAAAAAGATTTCTAATTATATTACAAAGAAAGTAGCTGAAAAGCTTTCCGGTATGTGTAAGACAGACCGCGAGAATTATGAGAAATACTGGGATGATATCAGCCCGTTCATTAAATTTGGCTGCATCCGCGATGAGAAGTTCAATGACAAGATGAAAGATTACATCATCTTCAAGAACATGGAAGGCAAATATGTCACTCTTCCAGACTACCTTGAAGCCGGCAAAGAAAAATACGAGAATAACGTCTTCTATATTACAGACGAAGTTGCACAGTCTCAGTACATCAATATGTTTAAAGAACAGGAAATGGATGCCATTTATCTGACTCACCAGATTGATACAACATTTATCACTCATTTAGAGCAGAGAAATCCGGAAGTAAAATTCCTCCGTATCGACTCTGAACTTACTGACAACTTCAAAGAAGCCATTGATGAGAACGAAGAAAAAGAACTTACCGAGAAGCTTTCTGAGAAGTTTAAAAAGGCAACCGGTGTAGAAAACCTGATCGTAAAAGTTGAAAAACTGAAAAATGCAGATACACCTTCCATGATCACTGTTTCCGAGCAGACAAGACGTATGTCTGAAATGATGGAAATGTACGGAATGAGCAATAGTTCTACCGGACTTGGCGCTGAAGGCGAGACTCTTGTTCTTAACATGAACAATAACCTTGTGCAGTATGTTTTAAATAATGACGAAAGCGAAAATACTACAACGATCTGCCAGCAGCTTTATGACCTTGCCCGCCTGGCAAACCATCCATTAAAACCTGAGGAAATGACTGCATTCGTAGCACGTTCCAATAAAATCCTCACAATTTTAACAAAATAAATACTAATTTATTTTAAGGACTAAAGAAACGAAAACCAGAAATTTAATATAGAAGAAAATGTGAAGATAGTCGCTTCGTAGAAAATGCCTGTCCGGCATTTTTACTGGCTCCGACATCACATTTTCTTCTATATTAAATTTCTGGTTTTCTGTTTTTTGGCTTCAGATGGAAATTAGTATTTAGATTTGAGGAAGAAGGGATTGTCCAGAAGTCTATGGTTCTCATTAGAATAAACATCTCCAGAAGAGGATACTTTC
>UMGG01076631.1_pt1 | contig 20693 bp, 10 predicted proteins | sample 1965211 | NCBI WGS metagenome assembly UMGG01 (sample SAMEA4836064, study PRJEB28245) | human gut metagenome | biome: gut microbiome; material: fecal sample | place: Denmark | collected 2008 | reverse complement strand
TTGCGAGTGGGTGGTTCGGACGGGGGAACATTCTGGATTTTTGGTGGGTTGGAATGATGGCCTGGGATGGATTTTTGTGCAGGGTGGTAGGACGGAATTTTCCCCTGCGGATTATTATATCCCACACATCCACCCCATAAACAACCTGTGGGGCGGGATTCCCCCTTCCCGCCGCGGAGAACCTTGTTGGTTTGTGTTGTGCCCTCTAAAATATTTGCAGGAAACGATGCTTCTCTTGAGGGCAGTTCCCCGCGGGGTGGAAAGATGCCGCGGAGCGGCGGAGAGGACCGGGCGCTGTTTACACCTGTCACCACAAATGCTTGAAGGGTGAATTCCACAGGCTGCCTCTAGGGTGTATCTGAAAAATTCATGTTTTTATGCTGCCCGATTTCCGCATTTATTTTGACTGTCTTTCGCCGATGCGAAGGTAATAGGCAATACCGCATAATTCTAAGTGCCGATACGGCGAGCGAGGTGCGGCAGCTGCCGGAGCGGTGCTTAAGCCGTAAGGCGGGAATTATGCGGTGTTGCCAATACTTTCTCAAGTTGCAGGCCATCTACTATTGCTTAAATCGTCAAATTATTCCCGCTTGGTTTCCAAAGAGATTCTCTGTACCGAAATACAAATTGTATTATTTAATAAGCTTAATACAAAAATAGCGCTGTATTCCCGCCATTTCACATCACGTTTCCACGTTTTTGTCTATCAAGCAGCATGCCAACCTCTGCCATCGCTCTCTCCCTATCAACTTTCGCCTTTCTCCCTATCCCGCCAAACCCCATCGTTTGGTCGGCCGTTTTAATTCCAAATCGTATAATATTGCTCATATATGCCATTTTGTTTTTGGGCAATACCGCATAATTCTAAGTGCCGATACGGCGAGCGAGGTGCGGCAGCTGCTAAGCCAAAAGCGCAGATAATACTGGATGCTGCAAAGGTGAGCGCCGCCAGTGGCGGAAACAGCGAACCGAAGCAGGGGCAGCGGTCGCAGAGTGCGAGGAGCTTTTGCCCCCGAAGCACGATGCGGGTATCGCAGCCCGACATTATTGAGCATTTTGGCAACGCAGATGCCGTGCCGCAGCCGCCGGAGCGGTGCTTGAGCCGTTAGGCGGGAATTGTGCGGTATTGCCTTTAGTGTTTTCCTTCTACTCCGCCTGACAGAATAACCAATACCCTGTGTAAAATTGCAACTCTTCCCTTTCGCAGCGTACAGTGTTGCATCTTTACACAGGGTATTACTATCCCTGTCGTATTATAAAAAGGTAATTCACCCTGCAAATTGTTGCCATTTACACAGGTTTCCCCTCTTTTTTGGTTTCCCGCACCTGATTCACCCAAAATCCGCTTTATTTCGCAAACGCTGCATCGCGCTTTTCCTCATGTTTTGCTCTGTAAACCTGTGTAAAATTCCAACATATTTCTCCTTTTTTTCCTATTCTCATCTTCTATCCGTTTTGTTGTAATTTCGCACAGGTTTATGTTTTGTAGTATTTTCAGGCTGCTTTGCATACAAAACGGCACCGCGTCTTTCAAAAAACGCGGTGCCGCCTTTGATTTATTCAAGATTTTGAAGTGCTTACCCTGCCGTGCTGTTCTGCTCTGTCAGCCCCGTAAACACCGGGTCGTTCAGCAGCATTCCGGGAACAACATATCGGTAGGTGATTGCCTGCCTGCCGTTGATCACACGCACACTATCGTTGGCCAGTGCCAGCTCTTTCAGGGTTTGCATATCCTCATCGTTCAGATAGATGGAGATCTGCTCCAGGCCAGATGTCTGCTTATATTTTGTCCCGTTTGTAACGGGAACATAGCGGCTGCTGACGGGGTTCAACTCGTAATTCTGCACCCCGCACAGGCGCGCTTTTGCAGCCTGTTCATGGATCAGCTCCGATGTCAGGGTGCCCAGCCGCGTGCCGCGCCAGTCCGCTTCGCTTTGCAGCACTGCCCGCACAGCCAGGTGCAGCCGGATGACAATTCGCTGTTTCATATCGTGGATTCCTGTATTCCTATTTGCATGGATTTTTGTTGTTTGCTGCTTTCGTGGATCTGGATTATTCCACAGCATCAATCAGTGCTTTCAGCTCCTGCGCTGCCGCAATCAGCTCCTGCATCTGGTCCGACATTGCTTTGCGGTCCTCTGCCGTATAACTGCGGATCTTAGCTTCAATATTTTTTGCCGCTGCAATTTTACGCAGTTTACGGGCCGTGGTAGGCAGCTTGGCCGAAATAAAGTTGTGGTCTTTATCTACTGCCGCCGCCTTGTTTTCCTGCGTCTTGGCCTGACCGATTGCATCCTGTGCATTTTGCAACGCTGCTGCAAATACGCTCTCGCGCTCCTGCATGCTGCGGCGTTCCACTGCTACATCCAACATGGCGGTGGTCAATGCGTCCTTAATGGCGCGGCGCTCATGGCTGCGTGGGTCAAGGGCTGCGATTTTCAAAAACACTGCGGCTGCACGGGCCTGTTCTTCCAGGGTCAGGCGGAGATAGGTTTCGCACTCGGCTCGGTTCAGGAATTCCTCATCCAGCAAGCGGCGCAGATCAGGGTTGAGATCATTCTGAATCGAAAGCGCCTTATCAATCGTGCGGGAATTGAGCGGGCTGACCTCTTTCAGCGCCTTTTTCGCTTCCGCTGCGCTCAGGTTATACGGTGCTTTCTGCAGGTTTTCCACAAAACGCGCCGCCGCCTGGCGCATCACACGTTCATTGCTGATGCCGCCGCGCACTTGCAGGTTTGCGCTGTCAATATACACAACTTTTTCGTTTTCCGTCAAGTTGCGCACCACTTTGCACTGCACTTTCTGCCATTCACTCATGCGGTTGGGCAGCTGCTTTTCTTCCTGCTCGCGTTTATCCTGCTCCACCAACAGGCGCAGCGCACGCAGGCGGCGCTCGCCGGAAAGCAGCACATATTTTCCGCCAACACCGGTCTTAGGGAACACAACCAGGTTGTGCAGCAGCCCCGCGCGGCGGATATCATCGGCCAGCAGCGCAATATCTTCCTCGGTATCCAGCTCACGGTAAAGGGCATTATCCGGGTTTTCTTCAATATCATTGATATTGATTTCGCTGTATTCACCGCCCGGCTCCTGGTCGCCGCGCGCGATCTTACTTAACGCTGCTTCGTTTACTTTAAAGCCTTTCTTCTGCAGTCGGTCCAGTTTGCTTGCCATCACTCTGCCTCCTGTTCAACGCGCGTTTTCAGTTCGGCATACACCTTTGCATAATCCTTTGCCGGGTTGCTGCTGCGTGCACATAGCACAACCGGCGCACCAAGGCGGGTGCTATCCTTTACAGCCTGTCCCTTACGGATTTCGGCAGCAAACAGCTTGCTGCCCAGCTGGCTTTCCCGCAGTTCATTGCGGATCACTTCGGTCAGGGCAGTTTTTTCCACCATAGTCAGAATAATGCCCAAAACATCAATTTTTTCGCCCTCATCGTGCTCCAACTGCTGGCACATGGCCACAGTGCGGTACACACTGTCACGGCTGTAGTCATCGCACACGCAGGGGATCAGCACAAAGTCACTGGCCATCAGGGCGTTGGTCACCATTACATCGCGGGACGGCGGGGTATCGATCAAAATAAAGTCGTATTCGCTGGCAACCTGTGCCAGGCACATGGCCAAAAACATATTGATACTGGTGCTTTCGGACTGTTCCAGGATTTGCAGCTGCTTGGCCGCCATTGGGGTGTTGCCATTTGCCGGAATTATATCAATATTATCAAACTGCGTGCGGGAAATATAGTTCTGCGTGCCGCTGATGCCATAGGCACGAAACATATCATACACGCCAGCGCGGTCAAAAGTATTATCGGTTACACGGGCGCCCGTCAGGGTATAGGTACAGTTGCCCTGGGCATCCATATCCACAACAAGCACCCGCTTGCCGTCCTGCGCCATCAGCGCCGCCAGGTTGCAGACGGTAACGGTTTTTCCCACGCCGCCTTTTTCAATGCAGACTGAGATACAATATCCCATTGTTTTCCTCCTTGCGAGCGCCTTTGTGTAGGCATCTCTTCGTTGCTGTCGGTTAATCTTTGCCTTTTGTTCGGTTCTTTTTGCGGTACCGCACGCCGGTATCTTAATCTAACTGCGGGTTGCAAAAACTGGCACCCCATGCCATGCGGCATCTCTTCGTTGCTGTTATAGTTTCTATTATATCATATGCTTCGCGTGTGTCAACGGATATTTTGACGAATATTATGCAGGCATCTCTTCGTTGCTGTTCACGCATTTTCTCTATCGTTTTTCCTTCCCATCCTTCTTCACTTCATCCAGGCATTTCCGCTCACCTACCTTCATTCTCACCTATTATCCCAAGGTCTATCTGAAATCAAAAAGCGCCGGATATTTCCATTTCTCAGCTGCACCCCAACAAAAAAGCAGCGGCCAGCAATCTGCCAGCCGCTGCTTACATTATTATAATAGCGCTCCCGGATGTTCCGCTCCGCTTCATCTCAATTACTCTTCGCTGTCATCCGGAATATCTTCCTCAAAAGCATCCATCCAGCTTTCGTTGTGCCACTTATCTTTTTCACCTTTTTCCTTGGCGGCAACCTTCTGCCGTTGTGCCTGGTCGTTCATTATGGTGCCGATCGGGTTCAGCGCGCGTTCTTCAATAATGTGGTAGAACAGCCCCATCGGGTTATTCACGTTGGGGTCCTTGGCGGCCTTTGCCCAAAACACATCAAAGTCCAGTTCATGCGCCATAGCTTCCATCAATGGGGTCAGGCTGCCATACTTTTCAATCACTTCATTCATGCAGGCCAGGTAATGCAGCCGCATTTCGTCTTTCAGCCCATTGCGCAGGCTGGAAGGCGATGGCACGCACCGCGCTGCCAGGTGGCGGTAAATTTCGTGGTAAGCGCCGCGCTGGCCGCTCGTCAACGTCTTTTCCAGGTATCCATCATCTACAAACTTTGCAAACTCTTTTCGCATATCCTGCCGTTTTACAATCGTTTCGGGAATCAGCTCTACCTTGGGCGGCTCAGGCTCCGGCATCGTTTGCTGCACCGGCTCGTCCATCACATGGTACTCCGCTTCCAACAGCTCCTCTTTGGGTTCTGCTGCCGGCTTTGCCTTGCGGAAAATATAAATGCGATAGTTATCCATATCCTCGCGCAGCACCTTGTTCAGGTACCGCGCCGGGCTGCGCATCGTCTGCGACCGGGGAATGATCTCCTGTGCATAACGGGGTGCCACACCGGCCAGCCAACTGGTCAGCCCGCCGCAATCCAGGATGATGGCATTCATCTTTCCAAACACCGTTTTGTTGCCGCCGTCCTGCTCGCCATCGCCTGCCTGGATGGTGCAGCAGGCATCAGCCAACACATCAATGATCACTTCCACCGCGTGCAGCTCTTCGGGCGTAATCTCCGCGCGCAGCTGATCCATGCGCGCTTTCACAACAATTTCCTCCCGCAGCTCGGTGCGGTGGCGTCCAAAGGAATAGGGGATCGTTGTTTCCGGTGCCGAAACATAATCAAAGGTGATCACGCTGGGGTCATCCAGCAGCGAATCCTCAATCGCCACGGTGGGGCGGCCCTTCTTTTTGCTCTTTTTGCGCACTGTGCTGTTGATGCTGTCCAGGTTGGCCTGTGCAGCGGCATCATCCACCGGGTCAATCGTTACCACCAGCGAAAGAACCTTCTGCCCTTTTTTTTCGTACACATCGTAATTAAAAATAATATCCGTCTTTTCGTTAATTTCCGCCTTTGCCTTTTCCAGTGCCAGGCGGCGGAAATCCGACCATCGGTTGGCCGTATACGAAAGCTGTTCATACAGCATGCTCAGGTTCCATACCAGCGGTTCCCCGGCCGCTTTCTTTTTCAGGTACAGGCTCTGGTAGCTCTTGCACAGCTCGTAAATGCGGATGGAATAGGTGGACCGCATCAGCATGGTGTAGGTCACATCCATGGTGGTATACAGGGTTTTCAGCTGCACCAGGTGCGGTTTCAGCACCGGATCCAGCGTGATGGTCATGCGCGCGCGGCCCTCATCAATGCGCACTTTATCGATCCAGCGGAATGTTTCCACCGTGGAAGTTCCGTTATTCTTGATCCACTGGATGGGCGCGTTGGCCAGCTCCTCAATATTTTTGCGCACCTGCTTGTACAGCGCCCCGCTGTGCGGGTCCATGCCGGTCATCTTGATAAAATCATAAATGCTCAGCTCATAAGAGGGCAGGTCCGTATCCTCCGGCTTAATCATCGAAAAAATATGCAGCATCAGGCGCTGCTGGCTCAGCGTCAGGTTGTTGCGCGTCATCTGTACAAGGTCATTGGATTTGCGAACGATGGTCTGGTCCCCGCGTTCTTCAAACGTAACGACAAACGGATCATCTTTTTTCTGTTTACTTGCCGCCATAAGCAGGGGCCTCCTATATCGGTTGCTGTATCCCGGGTGGTCACGCACATCATGTTAAACATTATAGCACATCCTGTTGTCCAGCGCAAGAATTGCAAATTTACACAGGGTTTCACCGCCATTACCCTGTGCAAAATGCAACACCCGCGTTGTGGTTTGCCCTATATCCTGTGGGGGCTGCAGCCCGGGTGCAGGTTACACAGGGTTTTATTGTGCTTTTCTGTCCTGCTGTTTCAGGGTTCTGTAACCTGATGGAATGGCAACACCAATTTTTTCCCGTTCTCCCCCATCTCCCGGCTTACCTCTGGTTGTTATTATGGCTTAGTTGTTTAGTTCTATATTAGTAATAGGTAGAGCCTGTGTAATTTAACAACGCAAACCTGTGTGTTCAACCAACTGCAGCCTGTGCATTCCACCACTATTTTCCTGTGCGGAAAGCAACCTGCGTAAAGTTGCAAATAAGCCAAAAACAGCCAAACCTGTGTAAATTGCAACACGGGGAACGGGCCTATCCTGTGTGGTTTTCCAACAGGTACGCGGGTCACGGCGGGGCAGGGGAGCGGGAATACCCTGTGTAAAATGCAACTGTTCCGGGGGTAACCTGTGCGTTTTTCCAACGGTAAGCGGCATAGGGAAACAAGGCAATCCTGTGCGTTTTTCCAACACGTTTCGGGAATGTTCGGCACAGAATGCGGGCAATACCCTGTGCAAAATTGCAACAGCTCACAGCTGCTTCAAATAGATCAGTTGCAAATTTACACAGGGCAGCACCCCACTTATAATAAGGTAGGTGCCGCACAGAATGGCGTGTGAGGGGTTGCAGTTTACACAGGATAGATTGAAAGCTGGGAGCTGGAGGTGTATCTGAAAACAAAGAAAAAGCTCGTCTGTTTCAGCAAACGCAGCCGGATTTTGTGCTTGCGAAAGATCCGCTATTTTCGTTGCTCTCAGATGCACCTCAGGAGCTGGCGCAAATAGAGATCGGCAAGGGGAAACCGGGAATCAGGGGCAGGGCAGGGGGGACAAAAAAGCGAATGGCATATCTGCAGCAAACCCGCACCCCGTTGTAAAGGGAGAACGGCGTCCCGTTGGCGGGCGTGCAATCCACCAAACCCGCACCCGCCGCCGCAAACACCGCAAACCGTTTGCAGGGGCGCGGTGTGCCCATCGCGCCGCAAAAAAACGGGAACCGTGCGCCGCAAACCTGCCATCCCTCCCACAAGGCGCCCACCCAGCCGCCAGGCCCCGCCGCAAACAGGCGCATGCGAAACAAATAATTGCGCAAAAACAGGGAAATGTAGCAAAAAAGGCGAATTTTGCTGCAAAGTTGCGCTCTGTGTGCGCAGAGGATCATAAACGCGCGGTCAAAGTATATAAAAATGACCGCTGCCAAAAAGAAAATCAGGAATAATTTATACAAAGGCTTTGAATACATTGTATAATTGGAGGAAAACGCAATCAGTAAAAGTGCTGAAAAACAGGAATTTACGTGGATTGTATTGCCTTTCTGGTATAAAGGTGCTATACTTTAACACGAAAAAGTAAATGCGCAATGAGAAGATTCGATGCGTAATTTTTTTGAAAACAACATGGCAACGGTTGCGCAAGTAAAAGAAGCTGGCTTCTTTTATTGTTCCACAGGGATCCCCTGTGGAACAATGTGCTTTCATCAAGCCAGCGCGAAAGGCGAGTGAGCAGATTGAATAGAACAGGGAAAAACACAACAGGTTGGGCGCGCCGGCTGACAGCGCTGCTTGTCACCGCTTGCCTGGTTATGGCAATGGCCCTGCCTGTATACGCCGAGGTGGATCTTCTGCCCGACGCACCTGACGAAGTAGAGCTGCTGGAGGATGAGTCGGGAACGGCCTCCGGGGAGAATACCGCTCTGCCGGAGCAGAACGCCGCCACCCCGGAACCGGAACAAAGCGCCGAGCCGGAGCAGCCCGCCCCGACCGAAACGCCGGAGCCCACGGCAGAACCCACCCCGACCCCGGAACCGGCAGCCACCGCAACGGCCACCCCTGTGCCGACCGTGACCCCCACCACCGCCACCCCGGAACCGACCGAACAGCCGCAGAAGATGTACGCCGCAAAAAGCGTGGATAACGTGCAGGCAGTTAGTGAGGGGGGGAATACGGAAACTTACACGCTCTATTTTGCAGTGCCAAGTGGTTGGAGCGATTGTACAGTGGTAAAAATACATGCCGCTGATGGACAAGATCCAAAAAGAGATCACTTTTATTATCTTGAGATGCAGGAAGTTAGCGAAACGAAGGATCAAAGAAAAATTTATTCTGCGGTTCTGAAAAAGGCCGATCACTATAAAAACGGAGGGTTGAATGGACTTGAATTTTGCGGATATAAGGGAGATTCAATTAATGACGAAAATCCTGCACACAAAATAGTAATTGCTGAAGTAGGACAACAGAGTCCACCGTGGATGACGTTCAATCCAGATGATAAGGATCATTATATCGGCGGCAACTACTATGACGGAAATAATGGGAACGGAAATCAGGGGAATAGCTGGGATCGAACGAAGTGGAAGGACTATACGGTTGGCCATAAGCATTTCGCTAACAAAGAGATGGCCTTTGAAAATAAAACCAGTGAAACACTAACGAACGTCAAAGCCTGGTTTTATGAACCGGATGATAAAGGAGTGCTTGTCCAGGTCGGTGAGCAGCCAATATCCTTAAATGATATCCAACCTAATTTCACAGCAAAATTTAAGATTCCTGACGCTTTTTGCTCTTTTGTTCGCTTTACCGCGGGCAATGATAATACAGAAATAAGTAAATACTACAATTTTTATAATGGGGAAGTAACAGGAGAAAATCAGAAACGCTTCCAGTATTCCGAAGGTCAATGCTATTGCTACATGTACAATGGTATTGAGGATGCAACATGGGGGCGTCCCGGTGCCACCCGCATCTATTACGATGCTACTTTCTCCAAGATGGCATTGAATGGAGATACCGACGACTTTTCAATCCCCAAAGCCAATAATAATAAAGAGACCATTTATTATCGGATAAAAGGAGACGGCGTAGAATCCGAAAGCGGCACGCTGGTAAAAGATGGTACAAACGAAAATCTTTATTATATTGACATTCCCCAAGGATATCGTTCAATCATCTTTTCCGGTGATGCAATTAACGGTGACAAGGAGACAAAAGGAAATGGAGTAAGTACAGAGTGGCTGCCGATTCCCACAGATGACAAAAATTGCTTCTATGCGGATACGAATGACGATGCAGTATATAAAGGTACCACTCGTGGCGGCTACTGGGCTCCAAAAGGTACCCTGCGTGATGCCGAAACGTGGAAAAATCCTGACACTAAAGTAGTAGATATTGCCGCCGCTGAATTTACGGAAAAACCAAATACAAAGTATGTTACCAGTACGCTGTATGATTATTATACAGATTACGAACTGAACGGCAATAACCGTGATAGCTACGATAATGATAATGCGGTTAATCAGCGCCACTGGGTACCCTTCCGCCAGTTCGATCAGGCAATCAGCGACTACTATCAGAGTTATGTAAATAATAATACCGGAAAGTCCATTATATATCCCATTTATACAGGCCATTTCCAGCCAAGTGATTGGGCTCCAAAATTTGCGGATATTGCAAGTACATTGAATTTGTACGGATGGAGTTCTTACAATATCTTTATCGCAGCCAATAACTCGAACTTTGATATAGGAGGCGGAAACGAGAAAAATTCCTACGCTTTCCAGGGCATTGTGGCAGACAAAAGGGACAGCGATGGCGACATCGTGATGAATGGAACGACCCTGAAAGAACCGCATTTCAATGAAGAGTTCCTGACCAGCAAAAACAGCAAAAATGCAAAACTTGGCGAAGTTTACCACAATGTTGAGTTCCCGTTTACCCAAAAAGAAGTTTTTGTAGAATCAGATCAAAAAGGCAAAGGTGTTAAATACTGGTGGTTTGACAGCAAAGAAACTTCTCTGTATCTGCGCAAAGATACAAATAGCGATCAGTTGTACCTTGGTAATGATAGCACGGGAGAGACAACCGCTGAATATCTGAGCGAGGCGTCCCACAACGTGGACAGTGCAAGTGATCCAAATAAAGTTTCAACGCAATACGGCTTTTTCCCGTTCAATGAAACCACAACCAGTAATAGCGCAGTCAGGTACAATTACGGTTACGGTGCAAAACTTGAAATCCCGTTTACCCTAACCAGTACCGGAACAGTTAAGGACGACTACAATAATGAAATTCCAATTCGTTTTTACTTCTCTGGTGATGATGATGTGTGGGTTTTCATTGACGATCAGCTTGTCCTGGATATTGGCGGTGCTCATGCCAGAGTTTCTGGTGTGTTGGAGTTTGACCAGCGCGATAATAAGAAAAACACCGTAACTTCCTATGTCAGCCGGGTCAAGAACAGCAAGACAGATAATTATGGCGCTGAAGATTGTGATGAAAACAAGCATGAAACGGAGACAAGCATTACTTACTTAGGAACAACCGAAAAGTATTATAAAAACGCAAGTGTCTCCATCCCTAATCTTTCCACCGGCAAGCACACCCTTACCATGTACTACATGGAACGCGGTATGTGGGAGTCCAACATGGCGGTGGCGTTCAACTTCCCGGATAATAACGAGCTGCAGGTTCAAAAAGAGGTCGAACTGAGCAAGGTTGATCCAGACTTCAAAAATTGCTTTAAAGACCAGAAAATCTTCAACTTCACCATCCAGAACCAGGCAACCCATTATGGAGAAAAAGTGGCCGCTGGCTCGGATACAAGCGGTACCAAAGAGGTGAATTTTGCGGATTGTGACGAGATTAAACCCGCAACCGATTCAACCGAAGGTGAGTACATTTTCAAGTTGGATACAAACCCCGAGCAAGGTTCCGGGCCTGAAGGCGAAAAGGTCCTTCACTGGTACGCACGCTATACGGATACGGAACCCGTCAGTGCAGCGCGTAAGAAACGTTATGGCATCCTGACGCTGAAAAACCCCATCGATATCAAAGACGAGCGCTTCCTTACGTTCCAGGTTTACGTTGATCCAGGGGATAGTGGAGGTGACCTTTCCCTCAACAACCTGTATCTGGAACTGCTGGATGAAAATGACGTCCAAAAAGGCAGCCTTGGCACATCAGGCATTAACGGCGCAACGTATGGCTCGCTCGAAGTGAAGACAGGCGCATGGGTCACCGTAAAGCTGGACCTGAACAAGATGAAAGCGCAGGACGGTTTTAACGGCAAGGTCAAAACCATCCGCGTGGGCGATAACTATAGCCGCCACATCTATTTCAGGAACTTTACCTTCATTCCCAAAGCGGTGCCAAAAACGATGACCGACTTTACAACCGATCAGAAGGAAATCCCGGATTACGGCTCCGCCACAAGCGGTCAGTTGCAAAACGCCATAAACGCACAGTACACCTCCACCAAGGACAGCGACACCCAGTTAGTGGACGATGACGGACGCTTTGTTCTGGAAGATGGAGAAACCGTTACCTTCAGTGACCAGTTCCGCCGCGGCAGCTACATTTCGCTCAAAGAGGAACTGAACCGAAACCTGTACGACACCACATGGACGGTGTGCGAGAACGGGCAGGCGGTTACTTCGATGAAGGGCGATAGCGAATCCGTGACAGTTACCGACACGAACAAGTCGCTGGACAAGCAGGAGGGAAGCAGCCCCAATGATGGCCGAACGGAAAAAATAAGACCGAATGATGATCAAACGGGTAATAACTATACCGGAACCAAACCCAAAGGCGACACCATCGTCTTCCGCTCCTATAAGGACCCGGACGAAACAAGCTCCACGCTGACAAAGCTAAAGGTAAAATACGTCAACACCGTCAAAACCGGCGGGCTGAAAATCCAAAAGAAGGCCGCAGCTGGTGAGGAAAATACCATTAAAGGCACCTACACCTTCAAAGTTACCTTTAATGATGTTGGCGGTGAGGGTCTGGAAAAAGAGCCCATCATAAAGTATGTTGAGATCAACATGAGCGATGAGAAGAACTCAGAACACACCGGAACCATCACCGGCATCCCCGTTGGCACCCGCTATACCATCGAGGAAGTCAAAACCGATGATTCCAGACTGCAAAGCGTAACCGTTCCGCCTGATTGCAAATCCGCCCATGTGATCAACAACACCATGGTGGAAGGCATGATTGTGGCGAGCGAAAAGCCGAACGATCCGACCAATCTGAAAGTTACCGCAATCTTTACCAACACCAAGCGCAAACTGATCAACATTGAGTTCGACAAGCTCTGGAAAGATGCAAATGATACGGTCCTTGGTACAACGAACCAGCCGAACGAGATTTACATCCAGCTCCAGCGCAAAAACAGTGCTGCGGATGCCCAATGGGAGGTTGTTGACTACCCGACCTCGGGCAGCAAATATGTTACGGTTCGCCATACAGATAACGGCTGGCTGTATCCCTTTAACAACCTGGATCAGTACCCGGTTGGCGGCAGTGCGGATAATAACTATATTTACCGCATTGTGGAAGGTACGGTAGAAAAGGGCGAATTTAAACAGGCAGCGAAAGACGGAACCATTACGATTGACGGCAAAACGTATGTTGTAAAGGCTGAAGCAACAGCAAACAGCGAAAAGGACAGCGAAACCGGCGCAACTACAACGCCAGCCACAGTAACCCCCGATGGAACCATCACCGGCGGCAGCGGCAAGATTGTGCTGACCAACACGCTGCAGAACCCGAAGTTTGTACTGGATATCATCAAGAAGGACGCGGAAAAAGACGAAAATAGCAATGACGTGCTCTTGAGTGGTGTTGAGTTCAAACTGGAAAAGCTGGTCAAAACAACCGAAGGAGAACCGCAGTGGGTAGTAGATGAAAACTACCCATTCGATAGCACAAACACAGGTTCCATTACCGGTACAACCGGAACGGACGGCAAGATAATCTCGAACCCGTTCACAAATCTGAAACCCGGTACATACCGCCTGACGGAAACCAAGGCACATCCGGGGTACAACCTGTTGGCACAGCCAATTGTGATCAAATTTACCCAAGACGGCACGTGTTCTATTGATGGGCAGGTAATTCCGCTCGGAGACAAGTTTACGAAGTCCGACAACACCTACACCATGACCCTTACCGTTCTGAACCGTAAAACGCCTGAGCTGCCCCACACGGGTGCAGACGCGCCAAGCCTGTGGCTGCTGATCGGCATGCCGCTGGCGGTGGCAGGGCTGTTGATATTCACATTCCGCTACAACAGGAAAGGGGGCCGGCGACATTAACCATCCCCCGGAAACCCAGCAACCCCCAGGATACAGGGCCTGCCCGCCAGTGCGCGCCCGTTTACGGCAGGGCGCAGCCTTAAGCCAAGTAGGCAAGCGGCCCAGTTTTTCCTCCTTTTTTCTTCACGGCACAGTGCGGGCGGCGCGGCAGCGTTTCCCCGCTGCAGCGCCCCGCACTGCACGCCGTGCTGATGCAGAACCCTTAAGCCGGGCGGCCCCGCCGCCCATCCGATGATGATTTTTTTTAAGAGAAGAGGTACTGAAATGAAAAAAGCAAAACGTTTTCTCACAGGCCTGTTGAGCGCCGCTCTGGCCCTCAGCCTGTGCGCTATGCCAGCAATGGCAGATGATGGCAGTGGAACAACACCGGCACCCACTGCAAATCCGGTTTGGACGCAGGATACCGGTTCCATTACGATTCATAAATATGAGTGGAACGATGATACTAGAGGGCCTGCAACCGGCGAGGCAGAAGACGCAGGGAGTCTTCCTTCGAATGACAAAGGTGAAACGCCTACTCCGTTGGCAGGTGCAACCTTTACCGTTTATCAGGTTAAGAATGCAGAAGATCTGAAAAAATATTATGATGGTAAAGATGTAGCTTGGCCTACAAGCTGGGAAGATTATGCAGAACCTGATACTACTACCGGCGGTTATAAACTGAAGAGTGACGTGACTGCAACTGTAACTGAAGTCGATTCGAAAACGACAGATACCAGTGGCGTTGTTAAGTTTGAAGAATTGCCTTTGGGTCTTTACCTTGTGCTTGAAACCGAAACACCGGATTCTGTCAGGACTGCATGTGAGCCGTTCTTTGTCTCTGTTCCTATGACAAAAGTCTCGACTGATACGAATGGCGGTCTGACTGATTGGCTGTACGATGTTCATGTCTTCCCGAAAAACTCTACTGCATATGGTCAGGCTGTTTTGCAGAAAGTCGGTAAGCAGAGCGGTACGAATCCAGAAGTTACAACCATGCAGGGCTACAAGTTTAAGCTCTATAAGAAGAATGATGACGGAACATGGACTTGGATTGAGAAGAAGCCTGCAAATGGCGTAGATAATGCAGGCGAGTGGCTTGACGCAGCTAATAAAACGGGTGTCCTTACCACGGGTGATGATGGCAAAATCAGCGTTTCTGGTTTGACCAAAGGTGTATATGCCTTTGTGGAAACTGAAGTTAATGCAAACGATGGTTACATTTTGGATTCCGGCATTGCCTATGTTTTTAAGATCAATGACAATGGCGAGATGGTTGCAGCGACCGAAAGTGATATTGAAGGCGCGCAAAAGCCTGAAACTAGTGTAAAGAGCTTTGACACTACTGCTTTTAGTGGAGCACAGGTTAAAGTAAAGAACTACAAGCCGGACTTCAAAAAGGAAATTACAGGTAAAAAGGATGCAGACTATGGCATTGGTGATGATGTTCCGTATACTTTGACTGTCAATGTTCCTGAAAACGTTGCAAAACTGAAGACTTTCACCGTATCTGATGAAATGAATAGCGACCAGCTGGTTGTTAATAGTGATATTGATGTTAAAGGAAAAGTTGGCGAAGCTGAAGAAACGACATTTAAAGAGGGTACTGAGTATACCCTGACGATAACGAATGCTGAGGGTAAGTCTGGCTTTACGATTGCATTTGCTACTGACAAGATTGCGGCATATGCAGGTGGAACCATTACCATTACCTATACCGCAAAGCTCCAGGACGGCGCTTCGGTTGGTGCAGTGGGCAATGTAAACAGTGCCGACCTGAAATACTCCAAGAAGACAAATATTACCACTACCGAAGAGGATCCTCCGTATGATATCCATGACGAAGCTGTTGTTTATACGTTCAAGACTGGCATCCTGAAACAGAATGAGGATGGCGAACCGCTGAAGGATGTTGAATTTACCCTTTATAAAAAGTATGATGCAGAAAAAGATACGATGAACAAAAATGGCACCGTTAAGTTTATGGGTGCTGATAAGACCCTTTTAACGCCTGAGGAAGCAGCAGCAAAAAAGCTGAACGCTACTGTTAGTGATGAGCCTAAGTGGTTTGCTGTTATGGATTTGAAGACGGATGCCGACGGTAAGGCTGTTGCAAATGGTTTGCCGACTGGCGAGTATAAGCTGGTTGAAACCAAGACTCACAAAGGCTATAACCTGTTGACTGGTCCGGTGGACGCAAACCTGACTCTGGACTACACCACCGCATGGAGTGATACGAAAACCTTTGATAGCAACACGGGTGAACTGATTAAGCATGACTACAATAGCACCGTGGTTAAGAATGGCGATACTCCGTACAGCTATGCAGAGATCGTCATCATCAACCGCAAGGGCTTCAACCTGCCCACCACCGGTGGTTTCGGCACCCTGCTGTTCAGCGGCATTGGTGTGCTGCTGGTTGTGGCCGGTGTTGGCGTGCTGCTGAGCCTGAAAAAGAAGAACCGCGCCTGATGCGCCCGCCGCAAGGCAAAACAATGTTACAATTCACCAATAGGGTATAGAGGGATAATCCATCATACACAGGGGGAGGGCCGGATTTGGCCCTCCCCCTATGGTGGGTTATTGGGGAATAAATTTTTTTGGGTGTACATGGCCGTTGTTCGGTTGATTTTTAGGTTCTGCGTGGGGAAGCACCCCATGGGCGTTAGGTTTGCGGCGAGGAACCACCCCACGGCCGTTAGGTTTGTGGCGAGGAACCACCCCTCAGTCTGCGTTGCAGACAGCTCCCCTCAAAGGGGAGCCACCGCAAACATAAGGTAAGATATTGGCGCCCCTTGAGGGGTGACTCCCCGCGGGGCGGGGAGATGTCGCGGAGCGACAGAGGGGACGGGGCGCTGTTTGCGCTGGACGCGGAGCGGCCTGAGGGGTGGTTCCCCGTGCAGAACCTAAAAATAAATAGGGCAAGGCCCGTCAATGGGCCGATGGCGAGCATCGGCCCCTACAAATGATTTGCAACGTTTGCGGCGCGGGGTGGATGGGCGGCAATTATTAGGCCCGTCAAACGGGGCGTCGGGGACGCCGCCCCCTACATGCAGGGCGAGGTTTATTACAATTTTGTGGTGTGCAACGCCGTAAGGCCCTACAGATTATTTTATTGTTATTCACTACCCTAAAAACCACCCCCAACCCAATATCTCCTGAGCGGCGCAATGCGCCGCGGTCCACCACAATTATTCATTATTCTTTATTATTTATTCTTTTGCCTACTTCCAATTCCTAATTCCTAATTTCTAATTGCATCAGTTCCCAACTTCAACCCTCTCACGGAAAGGTTCGCGGTGACGCTATGGATACCACAACAAAACTAAAAGTCGGCTTTGCGGCCTTGATGATCCTGTCCGGCATTGGGGTGGCATCGTACCCGGTTATCAGCAACGCGGTGGCGCAGCGCCACGCCAGCGAAGCGATCCAAAATTACGATGATACCGTAAAAAGCATGGATACCGAAAAACTGGACGCCGCCAAGGAGGCCGCCCGCCGCTATAACCAGCAGCTGGACAGCGCCGTGGAGCGCGATGCCGCAGGCGAAGCGGAGGATACCGGCACCAGCTATGTGGACCTTGTGGATGTGGGCGAAAGCCTGGGGTATATCACCATCCCGAAAATTGACGTCAACCTGCCTATTTACGAAGGCACCAGCGATGATGTGCTGCAAAAGGGCGTTGGCCATCTGGAAGGCTCCAGCTACCCCCTTGGCGGCGAAAGCACCCACAGCGTGCTGACCGGCCACCGCGGCCTGCCCGAAGCCGTGCTGTTCACCGACCTGGACAAGCTGGAAGAGGGCGACTGTTTCTACCTGCATATTCTGGATGAAACGCTGGCGTACCAGGTGGATCAAATCAAAGTGGTGGAACCGGAGCACACCGAGGATCTGGACATCACCGCGGGGCAGGATTACTGCACCCTTGTTACCTGCACGCCGTATGCCATCAACACCCACCGCATGCTTGTGCGCGGCACCCGCATCCCTTATAATGGAGAGGAAGAAACCAACACCCCGCAGGCCGTGCAGTATCAGGCGCTGCGCACCGGAACGGTGGTCAAGCGCGTGGTGGATGCCTGGCCGTGGATCGCGGTAACGGGCAGCATTGTGATCGGCGGCGAAGCGCTGCTGCTGCTTTTGCTGCTGCACCGCTGCAAAAAGCGCGAGGAGGATGACTAAATGGGACGGCTGATTGCTAAAATTCTGGCCTGGCTGGCCATTTTGCTGGGGCTGGCGCTGTTGATACAGCCCACCGCTGCCCAGTGGTGGACCAGCACCCGCAACGCCAAAACCGCTGCGCAGTTTGCGGCCCGCGCCGAAGCCCAGCCCACCGCCCCCGCGGCGGAGGAAACCACAGCCGAACCCCCGGAGCCGGAACGCGCCTACCCTGAACTGTACGCCGCGATGCAGGACTATAACGCGGAAATTTACGCCGGGGGCCAAAGCGGCCTGACCGACCCGTTCGCCTATGAGGAAGCCCCGCTGGACCTTGCGGCCTATGGCTATGACGATGATGTGCTGGCTGTGCTGTGGATCCCGCGCCTGAACCTGGAGCTGCCCGTTTACCTGGGCGCCAGCCGCGAAAACCTGGCCAAAGGCGCGGCGCTGCTGGGCCAGACCTCGATGCCGCTGGGCGGCGAAAACACCAACACCGTGATTGCCGCCCACCGCGGCTATTATGGCGCGGAAATGCTGCGCAACGTGCAGCAGATCCAGGTGGGGGACAAGATCCAGGTGACCACCCCGTGGGAAACGCTGATTTACCGCGTGAGCGAGCTGAAAATTATTGACCCCAGCGATATCAACGCCGTGCTGATCCAGCCGGGGCGGGACCTGCTGACCCTTTCCACCTGCCACCCCTACACCCGCAACAGCCAGCGCTACCTGGTAATTGCGGAGCACGACACCGCCGCTGCGGACACCACCAAAGAGGAGGATTTGCAGGAAAGCGCCGCTACCTGGGACGAAACGCCGCGCCAGGTGACCGTGGAGGATGCCGGCGGCAGCTCCATTGCCGAAGTGGCCCCCCAGGCCCTGACCCCATTGCCGGGGGAGGGCAGCGCGGAATCCGAGGGGAGCGCGATCTCCAATACCATGATCTGGCTGGAAAACAACGCACTGTGGGCCGGGCTGGTGGTTATTGCCGCCGCCGTTGGCATTATGGTGATATGGAAAAAACACCGGGAGGATTAACCATGCAGTACACACAGCAGGCCGCCGCCGTTACGGCCGAAGTAAACAAGGCCGTGCAGGGCAAACAGCAAACGGTAAACACCATCTGGATGGCCATGCTGGCGGGCGGCCATGTGCTGATTGAGGATATTCCCGGCGTGGGCAAAACCACGCTGGCGCTGGCCTTTGCCCGCGCGCTGGACCTGAAAGAAAGCCGCGTGCAGTTTACGCCGGATGTTCTGCCGTCCGATTTGGTGGGATTTTCCGTTTACCAGAAAGAGACCGGCAAGTTTGTGTACCACGCCGGTGCGGTGATGTGCAACCTGTTTTTGGGCGATGAGATCAACCGTACCTCCTCCCGCACGCAGTCGGCTTTGTTGGAAGTGATGGAAGAAGGCACGGTGACGGTGGACGGCGTTACCCGCCCGGTGCCCGCACCCTTTACCGTAATTGCAACCCAGAACCCCATCGGCGCCGCCGGCACGCAGATGCTGCCGCAGTCTCAGCTGGACCGTTTCATGGTCTGCGCTGTAATGGGCTACCCCGATGAGGAAGCGGAGCTGGCAATTTTGGCCGGGCAGAGCAAAGGCCGCCTGCTGGACCGTGTGCGCCCCGTTGCCGGTCAGGCGGATCTGCTTGCCATGCAGCAGGAGGTCAGCACGGTATTTGTGCATGAGCTGATGTACCGCTACATTGTGGCGCTGGCCCAGGCCAGCCGCAAGGACCCGCGCCTGGCCGTGGGGTTAAGCCCCCGTGCCACTCTGGCGCTGGCCAGCATGACGCGCGCGGCGGCGTACCTGGCGGGGCGGGATTTTGTTGCCCCGCAGGATGTGACCGCTGTGTTTGATGCGGTTGCCCGCCACCGCCTGGTGCTGAACGACCAGGCCCGCGCAGGCGGCGAAACGGTGGACAGCGTAATGCAGGACCTGCTGCGCACCGTGCCGCGCCCCCGCCCCGAAAAGGCTGACCGCCATGGCAGGTAAGCTGGGCCGGGCGCTGGTGCTTTTGGTGCTGCTGGCTGCGGCGCTCATCACCCAGGCACCGCTGGCGGTGTTCCTGTTAGCGTTTGCACTGGTGCTTCTGGTGCTGCTGCGGCTGGATGCCGCCTATCTGCGCAGGCAGGTAACGGCAGAGCTGCTGGTGCCGGACAAACCCGTGATACAGGGCGAAGATTTTACCCTGACGGTTCGGCTGCACAACCGCAGCCGGTTGCCCATCCCTGCGCTTGTGGTGCTGCTGAACGCCGCCGATGAATGGGGCGGGGGGCAGATCGCCCTGCGCTGCGCCGCCATGCTGGGCGGCAGAGAGAGCGCCGAACAGCGCATTACCTTAAACGCAGGCAAAAGCGGCGTGTGGAGCATTGCGGTGCGGGGCATCACCCTGCGGGATCACCTGGGGGTGTTCACCGCGGCGTGCTCGGCTGCCGCGCAATGCCGGAGCATCTGTGTGCTGCCCGCTGCCGCGGCTGGCAAAGCCAAAGCGGAAACCGCCCCCGATGAGGACGGCGACGAAGCCGACACCCGCGCCGCCCTGGGCGGCAGCTATGAGCTGCGGGAGTACCGGGACGGGGATACCATCAAGCAGGTACACTGGAAGCTGAGCGCCAAGCTGGACCGCCTGATGGTGCGCGAACCGCTGACCGCCCTGCGCGCTGCCCTGACCCCCGGTGGGGACCTGGACGGAGCGGAGAAATGGGGGGATTTTCCCCAACAGGCGGCGAAGCACCGCAAAAACCCGCCCAAGCGCAAAAAAGAACGTACTGCCCTGAGCCGGCGCGGCGCTGCCGACCCCGGCAGTGGGCTGAAGTTTGTGGACCGTGTGCTGGTGAGCACCCAGCGCCCCGCAGCGCACCCCGCGTTGTGGCTGGCGGCAGATGCCGCGC
>UMGG01000401.1_pt1 | contig 21529 bp, 18 predicted proteins | sample 1965211 | NCBI WGS metagenome assembly UMGG01 (sample SAMEA4836064, study PRJEB28245) | human gut metagenome | biome: gut microbiome; material: fecal sample | place: Denmark | collected 2008 | reverse complement strand
TGCTGCGGCGTGAGCCAAAGCCAAAGGAAAGAACCGGCAGGGGACTGCCGGTTCTTTTGTGTTGGGAAGACGGAGGGGACGGAAGGGACGGAAGAGGGGGCAGCGGCGATTTCAGCTTTACAAAAGGCAAAAAATGTGGTATGGAGCGTATAAAGATTATGTTTCAGGGCGAAAGGAGATGCTTATGACAAATCCGTATTTCGTAGATATTACCACGGAAAAGTCTCCGTTTGAATGTTATCAGAAAATAAAAACGGCAGCAGAAAACGACAGTTCGGCAATTACTCCAGAACTATGCCTTGACATTCTGCAAAGCACGAATTATCCGCCGGTTATAAGTGCAATGGTGAAAAGGGCGGCTTTTGCCATTGAGGGCGATACCCGGCGGTATTTGAATTTTCGCCGGGTTTTGCTCGGAGCAGTGGCACAGCGCGAAAGCAGCGAGGAAACACGCCGGGTTGTGTGCGCCATGACGGAACGGTATCATGACAAGGCTGCCTATGAACGGGCGGTGCATTCGGAAGCGGGAAAATTTCTGCTTCAGGGGTATCGCTGTCAGTATGGCTTGAATTTACAGGGAAGTGCCGCGCAGATGAATTTGCGGTATCATGATTTTTCGGGGTATGACAAGCTGGTTTTTGACGGCAATGTCCGGCAGATAGATTTGGGGCATGCGCGCAATCTGCCCAAACGGCTGGATTTGTCTTCAGCGGAAAAAGCCGAAGCAATATCTTTGAATTGTGCGGATTTGTCGGGCGTTGAGAAACTGGAACTTCCCCGGGGCATAAAAAAGGCGGATTTTTCCAGAGTGCGGAATATGCCAGATGCAGCGTTTGATTTGCAGAAATATGAACGGCTGCGGGAAGCGGGGTTTGCCGCTTTGGATTTTGCGGGAAAGCCGTTGCTGAAACTTCCGGAACAGATAGAGAAAGTTGATTTACGGGGAGCCAAAAATCTTTCACGGCGAACAGATTTGCGTGCCTGTTCCCGTTTGAAAGAGGTCAATGCGGAAGGGATTGCCGGAGAGGCAGAGTTTTTGCTTCCCGATGAAAGTCAGGCTCAGGTCAGACGGCGCGGAAGGAGTGTGCGCCGGGTTATGCAGCCGCTCCCGTCCTGGGCGGCATATTATCGCGGTCGGGCGGCATAGAGGCTTGGCGCGATCGGGCAGCATAGAGGCTTGGGCGCAATCGGGTAGCATAGAGGCTTGGGCGCAATCGGGCAGCATAGAGGCTTGGGCGCGGCCGGGCGGCATAGAGGCTTGGGCGCGGTCGGGTGGCATAGAGGTCTAGGCACGATTGACACATGGAGGCTGATAAATGACGTGCAGGCGGCAGGAGAGGAAGCCGGCCAGAGGAGGAATTTTCGGGTCGAAGAGTTTTTTCTTTGACAGCGGGCGGAATTTCGGGTATACTTATCTCATGATTAGCCGGAAAGGGGAGTGCCGATGGCTTTTGTTGACATTATAAAACCGAAAAGTCCGATGGGAGTGGAAAATCGGCTGAGGCCGTATAAACGCGGCGAAGCGGAAATTACGTCCGACGTTTGTTATGAAGTGTTGCAGGCGACGAATTTCGGGCGCAGCCTCCGCGATATGTTGGATTGTATGGCAAAACTTCCGGATGAGGTTTTGTCCGGCGAGAAATTTAAGACGATACTGATTGCGGTTATGGCCGGCCGGGAACAGCCGGACAATGTGGTTGAACGGGTGCGGAAGCTGGCAGAGCGCGGCGGATATGCCGATGCGGTTCCCTCGGAACCGGTGCTGATACCAACAGGATACGGGGAGGAGGCTCTGCAGTCCCATTTTGAGCGCAGAATGGTTTTGCATTTGGATGACGGTGCCGTCAATGCGGCTGATTTTTCCGGCTATGCCAAGCTGGTACTGCCGGAGACGACTGACGGGACTTTTGCTTTTATGTCCTGCCGGAATTTTCCTAAAGATATTGATGCAACGGCCGTTTCCAAAAAAGTTGATTTTCACGATTGCGCTGTGGATACCTTATGCGGTTTTAAAACGGCAAAAGCGACGGCGGTTTGTTTTTCCGGTAAAGAGGGCACAGCGGACGGCGATTATACGAAATGCGCCGACGTGAGCTTTTATCATGTGGATTTTCGTCCTTGTATGGCACCGAAGTTTGGCGAAGGCAGCAATGTTAGTATAACCGAATGCCATCTGCACCCGCAGACGGATGTCACCAGGGCGGGCAAAGTGGAAATACTGGGGGTTGACGGAAAAGACATGGCCGGGCTCGTTTTTGGCGACGGGGCAGAAGTCTGCCTGTCGCCCGGAGTGGACGGCGACAGACTTCCGCGGCTGGATTTCAGCAGCCTGAAGGCGCTTCAACTGTATTGCTGGGATATGCAGGATTATCGGTCCCTGCCGCTTAAGGGCGGCGCAACGGCGGATTTTGCCAATTTGAGCAATGTTCCGGCGGATTTTGACAGCAGCCGGCTTGATGAAGTCGCACTGGACAGGGTAAAATTCACGGAGCTTCCGTCCCTGCGGTTTAAAAAAGGGGCGAAAGCGAAAATCTGCTGTACGGAACTGGCGGGAACGACGGATTTGACTCCCTGTTCGGAAGTGCGGTTGGAAGTCAGTTCTCCGGGCGATTTGCATTGTTTTGAATATGGCAGGGTTGAAGAACTGGTTTTATGGAATGCGGCGAATTTTGGCACGAAGGAAAATTTTGCCGGTTGCAAACGGGTTGAATTTAAGCACTGCAACGTGAAGAATGACTGTTATGGGCGTTTTGACGAAGATGCGTCGGTTTGCTTTTACGGTGGTGAGCTGAAGGGGATTTTTGATTGCGGCAAGTGTGCGGAGGTTTACGTTAGCAACGGCGACGCGATGAAAATCAAAACAGCGCCGGGCGTAAAAATCCGCGGGCATTTTTTTGACCAAACGTTTTATGGAACGGAGATGTTTAAACGCTTTGACGAAGTTTCTGTCGAGGATTCAAAATTTGACGACTTTTGGGAAGAACTGGTGTTCAAAGACGGGGCGGATGTTACGATGCGTAATGTTACTTTGCCGGAAAAAGTCGATATGTCGGGTTGTGTTGCGGCGCAGTGCAACGACTGTATCTGGAAATATGTGCGGCAGGTGCAGTTTCCTGATGAGCCGACGTATTTGCGGTATAAGGACGAATTGCCGGCGGAAGCGCATGCAGTGTGGGGGAAAGTTCCGGCGGCGGCGCTGTTGCGGAATAAAGCCCGGGGATAAAGAGCAGAGAGCGGCCTGTTGCGGCGGAGCGGCCGGAGATAAAGGACGAACCGCGACGAACGGTATGGCTGCGAGCGGCGGTGTTTAGGTTGGGCAGGCAGGTCGGGAAGTATTGAGACAGAACGGCCGGAGATAAGAAACGCGCCGCGGCGGAACGGTATGGCTGCGGGCGGCGGAGATAAGGTTGGGCAGGCAGGTCGGGAAGTATTGAGACAGAACGGCCGGAGATAAGAAACGCGCCGCGGCGGAACGGTATGGCTGCGGGCGGCGGTGTTTAGGTTGTGGCGGGACAGGAGCGGCGATTTATTCTTCGCTCTGTTTTTTCAATTTCTTGATAATCATATTACGTTTCAGGCGGCTGATGCGGTCAATGTACAAAATACCGTCCAGATGGTCGGTTTCGTGTTGCAGAATAACCGCAAGATAGTCTTCCGCATCCAGCGTCTGTTCTTTGCCGTCGTAGTCCAGATAGCGTACGGTTACGGCGCGGTGGCGCTCGACTTCGGCGCATTGTCCGGGAACGGAGAGGCAGCCTTCGTTAAACCAAATCGTATCTTCGGATTTACGGATAATTTCCGGATTGACGAGAAAACGCGGGTTGGGTCCGGGAGTACCGTCTTCGGATACTTTGTCGTCAATGACGATGATGCGTTTGGTTACGCCGACCTGCGGCGCGGCGAGGCCGACGCCTTTGTCTGCGTACATCGTTTCCAGCATATCGTCAAGAAAGCGGCGGATTTCGTCGGTAACTTCGGCGACCGGTTCGCATTTCTGGCTTAAGACCTTGTCCGGGTAGGTATAAAGCTTTAATATGGCCATCGTGTTATCCTTTTGTTGTCAGAGGCGTTTGCCGCGAGGGCGCCTTTATATCCGGGTGTCTGCAGCGGGGGCAGGGTGTTTTTGCCGGAGTGAGACTACACTGCTGCGAGTGCCAGCGCGGCGGCGCTTCTGTTTTTTTATATCCTTACGTCTTTGGCAATCTGGTCCAAGAGCGCATTAATCATTTTGGGTTCGTTTTTCATAAAGAACGCGTAGGCAAGGTCGACGTATTCCTGAATGATAATTTTGGCATCCACGTCGGTCGTGTAGGCGAGTTCATACATCGCGCACAGCAGCAGAGCCTGCATGGTGGCGTTCATATGGTCGTAGGCCGAACCGTCTTTCAGGTGCAGGCGCAGCGATTTTTCGAGGCTTTCCTTATTGGCATGGACGCCGCGGACGATTTTTTCAAAATAAGGCTTATCCATTTCTTCCAGTTCAACCAGATGTTCGCCGGACAAGCCGTCTTCTTCGATGGCGTAGCGGCCGATTTCTCCTTTGAGGAAATCTTCCACCACTTCGTCAACACTCAAGCCGGAAAAGGCGGCCATGTAAGCGGCCTGTACGGCAGCCAGGCGGGCGCCGGATTTTTTTCTTATTTTTTCGGAAACGAATTTAGCCATTTCGTGTGTTACCTCGCATACGTTTATGTGGTTATGAATTAATCTTGCTTACAAATTCTTCAAAATCTCTGACTTCCTTAAAGTCTTTGTAGACGGAAGCAAAACGGATATAGGCAACCTTGTTGATTTTTATCAGTCTGTCCATAACTTTTTCACCGATGCTTTTGGAGGAGATTTCGGCAATGCCGGAATTTTCCAGTTCGCGGCGGATTTCTTCTACCAAGCGCTCAATCTCAAAACTTGAGATGCCGCACTTGCTGACGGCGAGGCTGATGGAACGCAACAGCTTTTCGCGGTCGAAGGGAACACGTTCGCCGTTCTTTTTGACGACGGTCAGGTCTTGCAGCTGCACGCGTTCATAGGTTGTAAAACGGCCGCCGCAGTCCGGGCATTCGCGCCTTCTGCGAATGGCGGTTTCGTCTATCGTGTCGCGGGAATCCTTGACCTGCGTATTGGTGCTGCCGCAAAACGGGCATTTCATCGGTTATGGCTCCTATCAGATTGCTTAAGAATGTTATATACGCCGATTTGGCAGAAAAATCAAGATATTTTTTCGCCGTGCAGAGGATGCGGAAATTGCGTTTGAGTCGGGAAATATGTGGGGAGGGGATTAATCAGCAGCTTTTTTGATAAAGCGGGCAGGGTTTCCTGCCCATATTTCGTTTTCCGGTACATCGCTTAGCACAACGCTGCCGGCACCAATGACGGAATTGCTGCCGATATGGACGTTTCCGACGATGACGGCGTTTGCATAAACAGTTACGTTGTCTCCCAAAACCGGAGCTTTTCCGTTTTTTTCGCCTATCGTTGTGTTTTGATATACTTTGCAGTTATTGCCAATACGGGCTTTGGCACTGATAACGACGCCTACCTGGTGTATAATCTGAAAGTTGTTTTCTCGGTACAGCCGTTTGAGGAATTTATAAGGTATGTCGCAACATCTTTTGGCTTTTTTCAATTTATCGGCGTAATATTCAAAAACTTTTGTTTCGAAAATGTAAATTTCGCGTTTTCCGTTTTCGTAGCGTTGTTTTTTCAGTATCATAATTTAAACTTCCTTATAAAAATGCAAAAGGTGCAATGTTAAGCAGAAATTGGAGACATAGTAGCCTAAAGCGGGAGAAAAATCAACGGGAAATGCTTAGATGCGCATCATCGGCGATTTTTTTCCCGAAATGCGGCGGAATGTAACGGCAAATTAACTTTTACGGATAAAAATAAAGCCGTTATAAGGCAGATTTTCAGGTTGACGGAAAGGCGGGAAAATGCAGTTAAATACGGTTGAAATTGCAAAGATACTGGGGTATGGCGGAGAGATTGCGGCGGCGGAAATTACGGAAGTTTCTACCGACAGCCGGAAAGTCGGTGTGGGGACTTTGTTTGTTGCTTTGAAAGGCGAGCGGTTTGACGGGCACGATTTTATCCGCGAAGTGCTGGACAAAGGGGCGTCGGCGGCGGTAGCGGAATATGTGCCGGCAGGAACCGACCCGGCACGGGTGATTGTGGTGGAGGATACGCTTAAAGCGTTCGGAAAACTCGGGCAGTATAACCGGCGGCAGTTTAAAGGCACGCTGATTGCGCTGACCGGCAGTTCAGGTAAAACGACTGTCAAGGAAGAATTAAAGACGGTATTGAGCCGGTTTGCGCCGACATATGCGACCAATGGCAACTTCAACAACCATATCGGCGTGCCGCGGTCGCTGCTGGATTTGGATATGGGAGCCCGCTATGCGGTGATTGAAATGGGAATGTCGGCGCGCGGGGAAATTGAATATCTGACGCAGCTGGCTGAGCCGGATATTGCGATTGTAACGAATGTTTATCCGATGCATATCGAATTTTTGGGAAGCCTGGAGAATATTGCGCGGGCAAAGGCGGAAATTTTCAGCGGGCTGAGGAAAGGGGCGTCTGAAGGAAAGCAGGGAATTGCAATTTTTAACGAAGATGCAGCGTATGCGGATATTCTGCGGGCCGAGGCGGAAAAATATGCTGCGACGGTTTGTGCCTACGGCAGGAATAACCATCCCGACGTGCCGCTGGCTTTGGAAGACGAGGCGGAGCATTGCCGTTACAATGCGTGGTGCGTGTTGAAAACGGCGGAAATTCTCGATTTGGATCTAACGGCGGCCGCTGAGGCAATTAACGGCTTTTCGGCGCCGGAAGGACGCGGCAAAAAACACAGGCTGAATATCGGCGGACGGCGGGTTATTTTGATTGACGACAGTTACTCCGGGCAGCCGGAAGCGATGAAACTGGCTATTCAGTCGCTGGCGAAACTTCCGGTTCAGGGACGGCGGATTGCCGTTTTGGGGAAAATGGCGGAACTCGGAGATTTTTCCCGACAGGCGCATATTGAAGTCGGGCAGGAACTGGCTGCGGCGGGGATTGACGCGGTGGTCGGTGTATGCGCAGAGACCAGGGACATGCTGGCGCAGCTGCCGGAGCGGACGGAACGGCATTACTTTGACACTGCGGACGGCGTGGCGGCGTTTTTGACCGGAAACCTGCTGCAAGACGGCGATGCGGTTTTGGTCAAAGGGGCGCACTATTCCTCGCAGGTGTTTAAAGTGGCAGAAGCGCTGAAACAATACGAAGAAAAGTAGGAGCCGGAGTTGCGGACAGGATCTGCCACGGCAAAGCGCGACGATATGTACGGCAACGGCCTCTCTGGACGAAAACGGACAGCGAGGCGGGGCGGCAGGCGAACTGTGCTGCACGAGAGAACCGGATTGCGGGTGCAATTCAGCTGGCAAACTGTACTGCACAGGAAAATTGGATTGCCGGTGGCAATTCAGCAGGCAAGCTGTTGTTATACGGGATGACTTGATTGCTCCTAAGTGATTCAGCGAATGTAGTTTTTGACAAAGCGCGGATTTTTACCGAGGTTGGAAATCAGCTCATAGGCAATGGTTCCGGCGTCGCGGGCGATGTCATCGACGGTGTAGTCGTCGTTAATCAGCCAGCCGAAATCTCCGGGAGAAACAGCCTCCGGCGCCAGTGCGCTGATGTCGCAGATAATGTTATCCATGGACACGCGGCCGAGAATCGGGCAGAAACAGGGCTTGCCATCGGCATAGAAAATAACTTTGCCGCGGCTGGAAAGCGACCGGGGCAGGCCGTCGCCATAGCCGACGGATACAATCGCAATCCGCATATCGCAGGGCGCGCGAAAAGTGGCGGAATAGCCGACAAATTCGCCTTTGGGAAGCGGCTTGACCTGCAGGACGGGGGCTTTCAACTCCAGAATGTTCTGCATTTGGTTTTCGCGGTAGGGCGCAGTGTTTATCCCATACATGGCGGCGCCGAGGCGTGTCATGTCAAAATGAAAATCATCGCCGAGGAATACGCCGTCGGAAGCGGACAGCGTGGCGGGCGTTGCAGGGAAAAAGCGGGCTTTGATAGCGCGGAAAGCGGCGAGCTGGCGCGCGTTCATAAAATGCGCCTGTTCGTCGGCACAGGACAGATGCGAGAGAACGCCGGCAAAGTCTTCCCGTTCGGTTTCGGCCAGCCGTTCAAGTTCGGCAACGGTAAAGCCGAGGCGGTTAAGCCCGGTTTCTACCTGAATCAGCGGACGGATGCCATCGAAGCGGTTTTGCTGCCAGAAGGCGTACATTTGCGGCGAACAGATGACCGGCGTCAAGCGGGCAGTGCGAAAATAAGGGAGAGAATCGGCACCGATGCCTTGTAAAACATATATTTCCGCATCGGGTACGAGAGGGCGGATTTTTTCGCCTTCCGAACCATGGGCAACAAAAAAGCGGCGGCAGCCGGCGGCGTATAGCGCAGCGGCAACTTCGGCGGCGCCCAGGCCGTAAGCGTCGTCTTTGACTACGGCGGCGGGAATTGCCGGAGCGGACAATTTTTCCAGAAGCCGGTAATTGGCGGCGAGTTTTTTTAGGTTGATATTAAATACAGGCGTGGTATACAGAGCCATGGCGATTGTCCTTGTTGCAGTCGGTCGGTTATCAGAAACATAATATCGGCGGGGCGAAAGATATGCCGCTGCCGGAAAGGTTTTATGTGATGCAGTTTATTGATACGCATATCCATTTGCAAGATTTTAAGGCGGATTGTGCACCGCGGGTTTGGCATAATCCGGAGGCAAAAGGGCTGGTGCTGGTGTCGGCGGGCCGCGAAGATTTTGCCAAAATCGCGGCGCTGCTGCGGCAGTATCCCGGCAAGGCGTACGGCGCGTTCGGCATCCATCCGTGGCATTATCGGGAAAAGGCGCCGCTGGACGAACTCGAAACCTGTTTGCGGGAATTTCCGCAGGCGCTTGTCGGAGAAATCGGCGTGGACGAGCTGAAAGAACCGTTCAGTCCCGGACAGCACGATTTGTTCGCAGCACAGCTTGAGATTGCGACAGCATACCGGAGGCCGGTCATCGTGCATGCGGCGAAGGCTTTTGCGGCGCTGACGGAACATGAAACGGCGCTGAAAAAAGTAAAGTTTTCGCACCATGGCTTTGTCAAAAACCGCGAATTGCTGAAGTTCATCAATAAATGCGGCGGCTATATCGGTTTGGGCGCGCTGTTTCTCAAACAGGAAAAAGCGGCGGAGATGTGGGCGATGATGCCGCAAGACCGGATATTGTTTGAGACCGACGCTCCGTACCGGGTTGATGAAACAAAGTATAACGAGGCAGTGCAGGAAAATCTGCGGCGGCTGGCGGAAATCGCCGGAGAAGAGCCGGAAGCACTGGCGGAACGGCTTATTAAAAACGCTGAGGATTTTTTGCGGACAGATAATTTGCGGACAGATAATTTGCAGACAGATAAATAGCAGACAGGTAAATAGCGTAACGGTTCGGCAATGCAACGATACAGGTACGGACGCGGGAATCGGGTGAGGAAAAGAAGAGGAAGGGCAGACGATGAAAACACAATTGGAAGAACGGTTGCAGCGGACGATTGCGCTGCTGGGAAAAGAAAAAGCAGAGCGCGTTTTCGGCGCATCGGTTATGGTCATCGGCTGCGGAGCGGTCGGCGGTTATGCGCTGGAGATGGTGGCTCGGCTCGGGTTCGGGAAAATCAGGGCGGTCGATTTTGACCGGTTTGAGGCAAGCAATATCAACCGGCAGATTCTGGCGACGATTTCTACTATCGGGTGCAAAAAGTGCGAAGCGGCGTGCGAGCGGGTACGGGAGATTAATCCCGATGCGGAGGTTCGGGGGCTGGATATACGGATTACGGCAGACAATCTCGATTTTATCCGGAATGAAAATCCGGACGTTGTGATTGATGCGATTGACGATGTGCAGGCGAAATGCTCCCTGGTAGCTTTTTTGGCGCGAAACGGCATTTGCTTTGTGTCGGCAATGGGAGCTGCGCTTAAGACAAAGCCTGAGATGCTGCGGGCAGCGACGCTTGACAAGACGGAAGGCTGCGCGCTGGCAAAGAAAATGCGCGATAACCTGCGGCGGGAAGGCGTTGATTTGAGAAAGGTGCGCTGCGTTTATTCGCCCGAGGCGGTCAAAATCTGCAAAGATGCGGCGGGGAACAACGTGCTCGGTTCGCTGCCAATGGTTCCGGCGGCGATGGGGGCGATGCTGGCGGCGGAAGCGCTGGCATTGGTAACGGAATAGTGCCGGCGGTAGCGGAAGTAATGCAGCAGCGGAGGAAATGTCGGCGTTGATGACAGAGTAATGCCGGCGGTAGTGGAAATAATGCCGGTGGCGAGAGAAACGCTGGTGTTGATAACGAAGTAATGCCGGGGCGGTGGGGCGATACCGGCGGCGGAAACGGAAAGTTTGGTATCTCACTCAACGGGGCAGAAAAGGGACGGCCGCTTATTCCCATCCGTTCAGGACGCGTTCGCGTGTGCGCTTTTGCACGGCAGCGTCAAAGTACTGGTTGTTGCGCAGAATGTCATAGGCGTTGTTGCCGTCACTGTCGCGAATCTGCGGGTCGGCGCCGCGGCTCAGCAGCAGTTTGACAAATTTGGACGGATAGTTGTTTTTTAAGGCGAACAGCAGCGGCGTGTCTCCGTGTTCGTTCTTTATGTTCAGGTTGTTCTGCGCCATAATAATGTTTTCAATCACCATATCCGAACCGCCTTTGTTTAGGACATACCACAGCGGGATGTCGCCGGCGGCGTTGGTTATTTCGGTGTCGGCGCCGCCGCGCAGCAATGTGCGAATCAGCACTTCGTCGCCGTCGGTACGGAGCAGATACCATAGCGGGGTTTCGCCGCGGCGGTCCTTATGGTTGACATCGGCGCCGTATTCTATCAGTAATTTAACCGTTTCTGACGGAAGGTTTTGGCGCACGGCCGTCCACAGCGGCGTTTCACCGAGGTTACTGGCTGCATTGACGTCGGCGCCGGAAGCAAGAAGCATACGGACATAGTTTATGTCGGCGCGGTTGGCCAAGGCATACATCAGCGCGGTGTTGCCGGCGTCATCGGTGCGGTTGATATCTGTTCCGCTTGCCAGCAGGAGTTTTGCCTTTTCGATTTGCAGAGCAGGCCTGTCGGTTTCGCCGGCCTGGGAAGAAATAAACATAAGGGCATTTTTGCCGTCCATACAGGAGGCGTTGACGTCGGCTTTGCCGTTAATCAGTTTTTCGAGAACACTGCGGGATTTATTGTACAGGGCGGCATTGAGGAATGTCGTGCAGCCGTTTTCATCCAATACGTCGATGTCGGCAAGGTTGGCAATGGCATCGGCGACGGCTGCGTCGGGATTGTCTTCAAACAGGCTTTCTTTCAGCGCGATGTTGAAACGGTGGTGGTTTTCGGCGATGAATTTGAATTCGGCGGACAGGCGTTCGGACGGGGTGGCGAAACGGTTGATTTCAAAACCGAGGGTTTCGAGATATTTGCGCTTGTTGTAGTAGTCGAGGACGCTTAAACCGTTTTTGTCTTTGGCTTTAAAGTCGGCGCCGCGTTTTATAAGGTACTGCATAACGTCATCCCGCCCGCGGACGGCAGCAGCCATCAGGGCGGTGTGCCCTTCAGAATCGGCGGCGTTGACATCTGCCTCGTTGTCGAGCAGCGACTGCAAAACCATAATGCTTCCGTTTTCGTAAGAGGCAAGCGTCAGGGCATCAAACCCGAAATTGTTTTTAACATTGACTTTGAGGCCGTATTCAAGCAGCGTGTCGATAACGCGGGAGCTTTTGTTGAATGTTGCCGCAAGCATCAGCGCCGTGTTGCCTTCATGATCTTTTTCGACAAGATTGGCACCGTTATTGATGAGCATTTCGATAATTTCGGCGGACGGGTTGTTGATGGCGGCGATAAACAGCGCTTCATAACGCGGGGTGCAGTGCGTCTGCACGTCGGCGCCGTATTCCATCAGCAGGCGCAGGGCATCGAGGTTGGACGAGTTGGCAACGACATACAAAAGCATGGTTTTGCCGTTGTCCAGGCACATATTGAGGTCGGCGGTCTGCGCTATCCAGGCTTCCATTTCTTCCGTTGTAAAGTCCATGCCTTTACGAACTTTCGTCAAAAGGTCAACTCCGGAAACGGGTGCGGCGGGACTTGAAGTGTCTGGCGCCGAGCCGGGCTTGGGGTTGGAAGGGCTTTTAGCGGCAGAATCCGTGCTTGGTTTTGGGGTGGAAGAGGGAGAGCTTTTAGCGGCAGAAGCCGTACTTGGTTTTGGGGTGGAAGAGGGAGAGCTTTTAGCGGCAGAAGCCGTACTTGGTTTTGAGGTGGAAGAGGAAGAACTTTTCGAGACGGGCGCTGTGTCGGGTTTGGAGTTGGCAGAGGCAGCGTTTTGGGAGGCAGGTGCCGGGGAGGCGGAGCCGTTTATATCAGCCGAGGGGGCTGAATATTCTTCGAAATCCAAGCCCATATCCAATGCCAAATCGTCATCCATGGCGAGGGCGGGTGCCGCTCCGGCGGCGAAACCGGCAAGCATACCCAGCACGAGGCAGGAACAGGGCAATAAACGGTAATTGTGCGACATAATAACCTCCAAACCGAAAAATTTAATTTATTATAACCGGTTTTTGCTTCAAGTTCAAGCGATGCTGCGGCAAAATCCACATTATATTTGCCGAGATATTTACTGAAATATTTACCGAAATATTTATTGATGTTTGCAGGAAACGGGTTTGCAGCAAAGTATGGACGCGAGAGGGCGGCGGGCATGGCCGGCGGAGGAGAGAGGGCATGCGTGATTAACGGGCGGCAGACCGGCGGAGGAGAGAGGGCGTGCGTGATTAACGGCGGCAGACCGGCGGAGGAGAGAGGGCGTGTGTGATTAACGGGTGGCAGACCGGCGGAGGAGGGGGAATTGGGGAGCGGGGCGGCATTGCTGCGTCATATTCTGACCCGGTAGTGGCGGGCGTTATTCAGGGGCGACGGGATTTCCTCAAGATAGGAAGGGATATTTTCGCGTTTAATCAGCCGGTAGTACAGCTTGTCCCGGTTAGCGGGCGAGAGGTCGTAATAGCGGTCGTAGCCGTCGAAGAGCAAAATCTGGGCTATCTGGTGTTTCAGGAGCAGGGGAACAATCGTCCGGTCGTCGGTTTCCTGCAGAAGGTTGTGGGTATCAACCAGTCCGGCGCGGTTGCGGTGGTAGGGCGTACCGACGGTATTGACGCCGCAGAGCCAGACGTATCTGGGGCTCAGAAAGTTGTCGGTAACGAGCGTGCCGCCGGCGTTTCTGACGTTTTGGCAGAGGGCGGGCGAAAATACGGGCGCTTTTTTCTTGTTCAGGGCATTGATGTTAAACGGCAGGAAAACGAATTGCTGAAAAATCAGAATTCCCAGCCCGAGCGCCCAGACAGATGCGGGAAACTCAAGGCTCTGCCGCCGGGCGTAAGCGCTTTTCTTGTAGGTTAAATCAATCAGGCAGAGCCAGGGCAGAATGTTGTAGAGGCTTTGGTAGTTGGCGAAACGCAGGGCGGCAAGGCTTAAGGCGAACAGGGGCAGGCCGAGGCAGAGATTCAGCAGCATCATGCGGCGGTAAGATTTGCAGCGCAGCAATAGGAAACTTAAAATGAGCGATGCGGCGCCGAAAGGATAAACGGCAAGAACCGTGTCCCAATCCTGACGCCAGACGGGGCGCATTTCAGAAATGCGGCTGCTCCAGACACGGCTGATTTCACCGTCGAGAGGAAAACGGCAGATGTCGGCGCCAAAACAGACAAGCAGCAGCAGCGCGGTTCCGAGCGCGGCGCATATCAGGCTCCATATTTTCAGGGGGCGGGTGTGCAGACGGCTGCGTTCTATACCGTACAGGGCGATGAACACAAACCAGGAAAATGCCGCGTAGAGTATGGAAATGCGCCCGTTATCGGGATAAAGCCAGCCTTCGTACGGTGGATTGAGCAGCCAAAAGCAGGTCAGGGCAACAGCGAAGTATTTGGCGGTTTTGACGGCCGGAACCGGAGAAACGTTTTTGAAAACATACAGCCAGAGGAAAAACGACAAAAAGAGGAGATAAAGGATGACGCCTTCAATCGCGGCAAATGTTGCCAGTGCCAGAGAAAAACCAAGCAGGCGCAGATAGCGGTTGTGGCGTTTTTTGAGCCAGCAGAGGTTCAGCGAAACGGCGTATATGCCGAGCAGCGCCATAAGCGCGTGGTGGTCGGGACGCCCGATGAAAAAGTAATTTTGCATAACCGGGTCGGAAAGAAAAATAAAACAGCCGAACAGTGTCAGGTAGACATTGAATTGCCGGCGCAGGCCGTATGCCAGGGCTATGGCAGACAGGACGCAGAGCCAGGGGGCAAGGAACGCCCCGCCGAGGAAAACGGTGTCGCGCAGGTTGCCGAGATGCAAAAACGGAATGGCATTTACAGCCCAGAGAATGTCCATCGGGCGGGTCCAATGCAGAATTTCGCCGAACGGATAGTTGCTTTCGGCGAGCGGCTGCTCCCAGAAAGACGGGGCGGCAAGCCAATGCCAGACACGCAGGGCGCGCATATAGCCGTCCGAATCGTTATAGGTGTAGTTCCAGTACGAAGCGTCGGCGCCGATAAGCGCGGCAACGGCTCCGGCGGCGATTATCAGGTACAGCCAGTCTTTGATAAATCGGGTCAGCTTTTTGACGGTGCGCCGGTAGCGCAGGTCGGCGGTTTCGGCTGGGGTGCGGGATAAGGCCATGGCAAAGACTCCTGACAGTTGGCGGCGGCAGCGCGGCAAAGCCTGCTCGCCTTTACGATACGGGGCGGCACAGGGCGTCCGGGTATAAAGAATGCCGCTGTACCGGTATTATATGAAGGATTTTAATACGGGAAAAGTAAAAGCGGACTTAAATTTTGGGCGCCGCATATAAATTATGGGGCATTAGCGGGGACTTGTCGGGTGCGGGGCATAGCAGGTATAATTCAGGTATGGCGAAGGCATAATTTAGGCTTGCACCGGCGTAAAAAATATGGTATAATGTATCCTATACCGATAAACGCACGACGGAGGGAAACATGGCAACGCTGAGTATCAAAGAAAGCCGCGAATTTGTTATCTTTCAGGCTTTTTCGCAAAATGACAGTTATAATGCGGCGCTGGACGCGTTGGAAAAATATGACAGGGAAAACCCCGACCGCAGGATTTTTGCGTCGGCGGAAGAGAAAAAAGCCATGCGCGACAGCTACCTGATGTTTAAGGAAGCGGAGCGGATTATCAGCCGCGGCGGATCGGCTCCCGATTATGACAATCCGCAGATTATGGAGCGTTTGAATACGATTTTGCGCCAGCAGCTGCCGGCAGTTTCGCGTGAGGTTATGAAAAGCGCAACGGCGAGTACGGCAATCAATAAGGCCAATGTCGGGCGGATGATGGCGCTGCACGCGCGCAACGTCAAGGCGTTGGGCAAGAAGATGCTGCAACAGGGCAAGGAAACAGTGCACGAGCAAGCCCGGGTCGGTAAAAGCGGCATTACCGGACACAGCCCGTACGAAAAGGTTATTTCCACTGAGCCGACGTATAAGCGCAATGAGGACGTTGTGGTGGAGCGTCTGCTTAAAGAACGGCAGGAAAAGCAGAGAGCTTGAGGCGGCGATAGATGAGGTGCGGTCGGTGTTGTGGCTGGCGGTGCGGATGACAGGCGCAGGCGGCAATAAATGAGGAGTGGTTGCTGTAGTGGCCGGCGGTGCGGATGACGGGTACAAGCTGCGATAGATGAGATGCGGCTGGTGTTGTGGCCGGCGGTGCGGATGACGGGCATGAAGCGTGGCATATGAAGAGCAGCGTGCAAATGCTTTCCGGCAACAAAAAAGACCGGATAAAATCCAGTCTTTTCAAAGTGGTAGGGGTGATGAGACTTGAACTCATACTTCCAGAGGAAACAAGATTTTGAGTCTAGCGCGTCTACCAGTTCCGCCACACCCCCATATATTGAAACGAAATACCTTTTTTGCTTTGGGAACCGGAGCCAACTGCTCCGTATTTCGTTTGTATGGGGATATTTAATCTATATTTTTTTTACAGTCAATAGTTTTTTTTGCTTTTTTTGGGATAAAAATGCGATAAAAACGTGGAACATTAACTTTTTTGTGCTATAAAAGATAAAATTGGTTCTTACGGGCGGCGGATTAGAACAACACGAAGCCTGCGACATTGAAGGATGCCGGACAGTGGAAGAATTAGAACAGAATGCATTGGATTTTTTGAAAAGCGGCGAGTTTGAAAAGGCGGCCAAGCTGTATCTGCAGCTTGCGGTGGCGGCGCCGGAGAATGAGAATTACCTGGTGGCGGCGGCAAACTGCTATGACAGTTTCGGCGACAAGAAAATAGCGCTCAGCCTATATAAAAAGGCGCTGGCCGTCAATCCGCAGTCGCTGACGGCGCTTCTCAACGTTTCAACCCTTTATTACGAACTGAAAAAATACGACCGGGCGGCGGAGTTTGCGGAAAAGGCGCTGGAGGTGAAGGAAGGCAATTTTGCGGCGCTGATGAACCTCGGCAACGTGTGTTATGCCAAAGGGGAATACAAGGAAGCGCTCGGGTATTATCAAAAACTGTATGAGCTTAATCCGAATTCGTACAACGCCATAGTCAACATTGCGAATACGAGTTACAACATGAGCCGGTTTATCCAAGCCATCGAGTTTGCCAACATGGCGATAGAAAAGCGCCCGACCAGCGTCGAACCGTATATTATTGCGGGGAATTCCTATATTGAGCTGTTTAAGAACGATGAGGCGACGGGGTTTTTGAAAAAAGCGGCGGAGATTGCGCCGAATTCGGACTGGCTTTGCAATTCGATTGCCAACCTGTTTCAGAAAATGGGGAACTGGAAACAGTGCCTGCATTATGCGTGGAAGGCTTTTGCCCTGAAAGGGGATAAAATCAGCGCCGACGACCATATCAATTTCGGCTATCTGCTGTATGAGGCGCATGACGAGAAACAGGACGAACTGGTTGATAAATATCTCTCGCGCTGGGAGGAATGTTTTCCCGAAAATCCGATTGTCCGGCATATGAGCTGCGCCATTCGCAATATTCAGGAAGTGCCGACGACGGATTTAAGCTATGTCAAGGGGTTGTTTGACGGGTTTGCGCCGTCGTTTGATGAAATCCTGCACGAGCTTGACTATAAAGTTCCGGCGATGATTGCCGATTTTCTGAAAGATACGCTCAAGACCAAGCTGTTTAAAAAACGCCGCATTCTGGATTTGGGGTGCGGGACGGGGCTGTGCGCAGAGGCTTTGAGAGCGTATTTTCCGAACGAGGAGTTTTTCGGTGTGGACGTATCGGAAAAAATGCTCGAATTTGCAGGCAAAAAAAACGTATATAAGGAACTCTATTTTGATGATATCGAAAGTTTTCTCGAAGATGTTGCCGACCCGTATCACGCTGTTATTGCAGGGGACGTGCTGACGTATATGGGCGAGCTGAAAACGCTGTTCCGCCTGTTGGTCAAAGCGGTGAAGGCAAACGGGCTGTTTTGTTTTTCGATATCTAAAAACACCTATAATCAGAGCGATTATTTCCTGACGCCGTCGGGGAGGTTCGTCCATTCAATCGCTTATGTCCGGCGGCTGTTGAAATATTGCGGGTTTGAAGTTATCCGGCAGGAGGAGATGACGTTGCGGCGCGAGGGCAATAAAGAAGTTGGCGGGTATATTGTTTTAGCAAAAAAGGAAATAGAAGTCGTCTTTGAGTAGTGCGTAGCGCAGGGGAAAGGCGCGAGATGAAACCTGCGGCAAGGTGCCGATGAAGATGTGCGATGCGGTCTTGCAGTAAAGATGTCGGTGAAGACGCATGATGCGGTCTGCGACAAAGATGCCTGGGGAAAGGCGCGAGATGAAACCTGCGACAAGGTGCCGAGACGGCGTGCGGTGCAGTTTGCGGCAAAAATGTCGGTGAAGACGTGCGATGCGGCCTGCGACAAAGATGTCGGTGAAGACAACGGGAAGTTAATTATGGAAAGAAAGATTAAAGCCGGGCTATGGAGCTCGGCTTTGGTTTTGCGGGTGTGGAAATTATTTGCAAGGATTTTATGTGTGGCGGTGCTGGCTATCCTCGTCCTTCCCGTATCCAGTTAATCGTGTTGAGGACGGCTCCGGCAGTGTTAATTCCGGCGATAACTTTATTTATCGTATTGTTATGCGTAATGTAACCGCTGCCAAAGCACCGCGTAATTTTTTTGTCCGGGTCATAAATCATATTGCGTTCATGCCCGCTGTGATCCCAGGCGCCGATGTTATGGTCGGCAGAACCTTTTGCTGACTGATAGCTGTCGTAATGAACCGGCTTGTCGCGCAGAGGATCGTTCGGAACCAATGTTACCGAACCGTCGCGCGGGTCGATGAAAGCACCGAGGTAGCCGCCGTGCGTATCGGAGCCGATACGATTTAGGCCATTTGACAAATACGGGTCATACTGCAGTCCGAAGTTTTGGGCATACAGCGTCGGGTCGGAATAGACGTCAACCTGGGGCTGCTGCTGAACAACGACAGTTTCCTGAACCGGCTGTTGGACGACAACGGTTTGCTGCGGAGGCTGCTGATGAGCCCATTTTTCTGCCATTGCCAGGTTGATTGTCCTTTCTCCAGTCCTGTCTTTCCATATTTCTGGATTTTTGGAGCGGGCATATTCTTGGTCTGCCTGTTTGGCACGCGCGTACTCTTCCTGCAATGTGGGCTTGCGGATTTCATCCGGGCCGGCACGCAGACGGTCTTGGTCGGCATTGGCAAAGGGGTCATGTGCCGGTGCCCGGTAGTCGGCGAAGTTTTCGGCTTTGAACTGCGCACCGTCAAAGTTATTCTGAATAAAGTTATTGAGAGCCGTGTGCTGTTCCGGAGTCAGGTCGTGGCTGGCCATATACTGAATCATATTGTAGGAACTCGGGTTGTTGTCGGGCAGGCCTTCAAGCTGCAAAACCTGTTGCAGGGCATGCGGCGCCATCTTGCAGGCAATGGTGGCAAGGTTGGCGTTTTTGCCGACGTGTTCGGATATGCCTTCGGCAACGGCGTTGGTGTCGGTTATCCTGCTGTCGCCCAGGCTTTCCAGATGTTGCAGCGTGTGGGCAAAGGCGCTTTTGCCCTCAATGCCGCTGGAGTTTTCGGCTTTGGCGGCGGCGAGGTTGGTTTCATGCGCTTTTATACCGCTGATTTCATCCGGGGCGCCGTGCATGGCGGGGTCATGTTCGGCCATGTATGCGGCCATTTGGGCTGAAGGCGAATTGCGAAGTATCCCGTCCGGGTCATAAACGCTGCGGTCGCGCAGCATGGTGGTGCCTTCGGGAACGTTGGCATAAGCGTCGTTTGCGTATGCCTGCGCTTCTTTCCACGGGTCGATGCCGTGTTCGGCGGCGACTGCCTTGACGGTTTCGACGGCATTATTGGCTTCTTCCTGTACAAATGCCGTAATGTGCGGCATCAATGCCTGTCCGGCAGCCATACCGGCGACGAGCGAGCCGCCTTTGATGAGCATTTCCTTTTTGTTATTTTTAATTTTGACCTGCAGGGCTTTCTGGTTGGCAATTAACTGCTGCAGTTTTTCGCCGTCTTTTTCCTTCTTGATTTTACGGTTAAGGCTCAAGTTTTGTATACGCAGGCTGACGCTTTCGGTCAGGTTCGGCAACATGGTTGCGGCGGCGCTGATGCCCATACGCCCGTAGGTGCCGAGCTGCCCCATAAAGTTGGCGGCAGAGCTGGCCATGCCGGGCGAAACCGTATTGATTGCTTCGGCGGCGGTGCCGATGCCGGAAACGATACCAAGCCCGGACAGAGCGGTGGTGGCGCAGGCGCCCATAACCATCGCGCATTTTTTCGCTGTGGATGCGTTCGGGTCTTTCAGCTGCTTTTTAATGTTTTTCCAGTTTTTGCAGATGTTGTAGCCGATGACAACGGCGGTGCCGCCCGGGATTAAGCCTGCGGCGCCGTATATCGCGGCGTTTTTGGCGACGGAGCCGCTGATTTTACCGACAAACTTCAGCGCCTGTTTGGCGTAAACGTATTTTTTGCCGTAGCGCTCTTCAAGCTTCTTATCGATTTTCTCAACGTTATTGGAAACTTTTTTGACCAGCGGATTGTCTTTGAATTTCTGTTTGCAGCGGTCTTTGAACGTTTCGGCTTCAAGGTACTGGTTGGCGATGGTCGAGGCCAGCGCGTCCTTGTCTACCTGCGGTTTGCCGTTTTTGCCATATTTGGGCTGGGAGCCCCAGACGATTTCTGCCGCGGCATCCTTATAGGCCTGCTCCAGTTCTTCCGGCGTGTAGCTGCCTTGTTTGGCCAGGCGTTGTGCCGCCATTTCGCGCGCAAGGGCGGAGATGGCTGCTTTTTGCTTTTGGGTTTCCTTTTCGCTTAACGGTTTGCCTGCTGCGTCGGTAAATTCAACGCTGCCGAGGTCGATGGTGTCTTTGTCCGGGTCGTGCTTACAGGCGAACGGGTCTTTGTCTTTTAAGCCGGCATGCGCTTTGTCATAATTGGCGGCCAGCTCTTCGGTATTGGGTCTGAACGAGCCGAAGTGTTCCTTGTCGTATTGGATAATTGCATCGGCAATCAGGTTCAGGGCTTGCTGGCGCAGTTCTTCGTTGCCGCATTGCAGGCAGAGCAGGCGGTAACTTTCGGCGTTGGCCGGCGTAATGTCGGAAAGGGACAGGTTTTTCAGGCGGTTTTCAACAATCGGGTCAAGCTGTACCGACTTGTCTTTGTCGTCTTTGTAATAAGCTTGGGCGGCAATCAGGTCGTCGATGTTGGAAAGGGCTTTGTCCGGCTCATTGCTTGCCATTGCTGCGGCGATGGCAGCGGGAGTGATGGCGCCGGCGCTGTAAGTCCACGGTTTTTTTTCGGTCGTAATGGAATCGAGGGCAGCCTGACGGTCTTCCGCGGAGTTTTCCGGCTCAGGTATCGGCTCGGCGGCCGCACCGGGTTCCGGCGAGGGCTGTTCGGGGGCCGGCTGCTCGGGCAGAGGGTTGCCGTCGGCGAGGATTCTAGCGCTCGCTTTTGCCGTTTCCGTCGTATAAGGGCTGTTGATGATGTTCTGCAAAATCTGCCGGTCGGCGTCGGTCATCTCTTTGGGGTCTTTGTTTAGAACCGAGAGGTCTAAAGTCGGCGCTTCCGCGGTTTCAGCGGCGGAAGCGGGGGAGGAGTCCTGCTCTGCTGTTGGTTCGGGGGCGGAAGCCGGTTCTGCGGCGGCATTTTCCGGGGCAGGCTGTGCAGGTGCAGTTTGCTGTACAGCATCTCGTACGGCGGTCAGAGCGCTGCCCAGGGCATTGCGGCTTTCATCGGGCAGATTTCTGAAAGCTTCATTCATATCTTCGCGGTAGACGTCATAAACGCGGTTGAACGTATCGAATTCCTGCCTACCCAGCCTGTAGCCGCCCTGAATTTCGGCAGCCAAATCGGCAACGGCCTGTCTAACCTCTTTGCGGTCTGTGTTGGTGATTTCTTTTTTCCGTGCTTTGGCGCTCAGAACATTGAATATTGTTTTGGTATCGTTTTTAGCCATCGGTTTTCTCCTC
>UMGG01063699.1_pt1 | contig 21911 bp, 19 predicted proteins | sample 1965211 | NCBI WGS metagenome assembly UMGG01 (sample SAMEA4836064, study PRJEB28245) | human gut metagenome | biome: gut microbiome; material: fecal sample | place: Denmark | collected 2008 | reverse complement strand
GGAAGCCCACCAGAAGGGATGCTCTTCCTCCGTAAATACAGCGAGCCAGATAATCCCGTCCCATATCATCCGTACCGAAAAGGTGTGCCATGGATGGAGCATTCAGTCGCTCTGTGGCGCTGATGGCATTGGGATCTACCGGATACAAAAAGGCAAAAATGGAGATCAGTGCCAGCAGGATGATCGCTGCTGCACCTACCACTGCAAGTTTATTTGTCTTAAAACCAAGTTTGATATTTTTCCAGATATTTTCTCTCATGTCCCTTTACCTCCTAACATCCTGCTTTGCGGATCCTCGGATCAAAGACAGCATACAGGATATCTGCCAGAAGATTTCCGAGCACCACGAGAAGCGCGGTAAACATGGTGATTCCCATGATCAGGGGATAATCATACTGCATAACAGCGGTCACTGCCAGCTGACCGATTCCCGGCCATGCAAAAACCTGCTCGGTGATAATGGCACCGGAAACCAGAGACTGCAGGCTCATTCCGAGAACTGTGATCATAGGAAGCATGGCATTTTTCAGTACATGCCGGAAAAGGATTCCAGACTCTTTCATTCCATAAGCCTTCTGCACCATAACATAATCGGAGGACATTTCCGTAATGGTACTGCTTCTTAAATACCGGATGTACTGTGACGCATTTGCAAAGGTCAGAACTGCGCAGGGCATGACCATATGCAGGATCAGATCTCCTAAGGAACGGTTGCCGTCTGAATGCATACCGATACTTGGCAGGATATGGAGATGCACACTGAAGAGATAGATCAGCATGATACCGAACCAGAAAGTAGGAATGGAGATGCCTACATAACAGAACATGCTGGTGATCTTATCCAGAACACCATTTTTATTCTTTCCGGAATACAGGCCCAGTACAATGGCAATGAGAAAACCAAGCAGCATGCTGATTCCCATGAGGATCACGGTTGCGGGAAGTCTCTCCAGCATCTGTGTCAGGACCGGTCGGTTATTCATCAGGGAATTTCCGAAATTCCCGTGAAGGATCCTTCCCAGCCACAGAAAGTACTGCTCATAGACAGGCTTTGTAAGTCCCAGGCTTTCTCTCAGGTTCTGGATATATTCTTCACTCATATTTGGTTCCACATAAGTCAGGACAGGATCTCCGGGCGCTGCTTTTGTCAGTGCAAAGCAGAGAACAGAGACAATAAACAGTGTCAGAATACACTGTATCAGACGGTTTACGATCTTCTTCAAAATGTACCTCCTTTATTTTCCCCGAAAACAGGAAATCGGCTGGCGCAAAAACGCGTCAGCCTCTTTCTGTTTCCGGTATTCATCCGCTATAAAATTATTTATTTCTCCAATGTGTAGATCTTGGAATAATCATAATAAATAGTTTTTAACAGACATTCATCAAAGCCTCCGAAATCTTTACTTACCGCATAGAAACCATTGGAATAAGCGATCGGATAGATATACATGTTATCATTGATCGTATTCTGGATCTCCTTATAAATCTCGCCACGTTTTGTCTCATCTGCAGTGCTGTTGCCCTCTTCCCACAATGCATCCAGATCTGTATCCTTGATCCTGGAATAGTTGGAACGGCTGACGGAAGAACTCATGTCTGCATAAAGGCTCGGCTCTTCTCCCAGAGTGTAGAAGCTCAGTACCAGATCATAATCTGTGCACTCCGTATCCTTTGTCTTATTCTTGAAGGTAGACTCATCTGTAGGAAGAAGATTGATGGTGATTCCTACATTGGCAAGGGCAGACTGTACATACAGAGCTTCACTCTCCATTGTCTTATCTGTGGAGATATACATCAGGTTCAGAGAAAGACTTGTCTTTCCTGCTTCGGAAAGGAGCTCCTGTGCTTTAGCCGGATCATTGTCGTAGGTATTGTCCGGTTTTGTATAGTAGAGTGTATCCGGTGTAAAAATAGAATCTGCAGGCTCTGCATAATCCTCGGAAAGGAAAGCAAACTGACAGAACTCCTCTTTATTCAGTGCGTATGCAATCGCCTGACGTACCTTTACATCCTGAAGATCTTCGTTCAGCTCATTCATGAACATGGCGTTGACACGTCCGGAATTATAGGTATTGATGTTTACGTTATCGTAAGCACTGACGGTATCGTAATCATCTGCGCTGATCAGACGTGCATCCAGATCTCCGCTTGCAAGTGCCGCATTGGCGGAGCTGGAATCCTTTACGATCTTGAAGGTGATGGAATCCAGATTTACATCATCAAAATAGTCATCGAATTTTGTTACTTTATAATACTCTCCGGATTTGTATTCCTCGAACTTAAAAGGACCACTTCCCACCGGTTCATTGTTGAGATCACTTTCTCCGATATTCTCCACGCCGTCATAAATATGCTTCGGAATACAGTAAACCTGGCTCAGTCCACCAAGAAATCCTGCGGAAGATGATCCAAGGGAAATCTTGACTGTAAGGTCATCAACCTTCTCTGCCTCTACTGCCTTGTCATTAACGTATCCGTAAGAAGAATACGGAACATTCTGCTTCTCATCTACCAGCACCTGCATGGTGAATACCACATCATCGGCTGTGATCGGCTGACCGTCATGCCATTTCAGTCCGTCTTTGAGCTTCAGTGTGAATTCGCTGGCATCATCATTGGCTGTTACACTTTCGCAAAGTCCGTTTCCGTAATACATCTCTCCGTTCACGATCTCAAAAAACGGGCTGTACAGTGCCTGCATCATATCGAAGCTTGTCTGATCCACAACATAAAGCGGATTGATGTTCTGCGGATCTGCTGTTTCTGCAATGGTAATATTTCCGCCTTCCGCCTTGGTTCCTTCTGTTTCTGCTGCAAAAGCAGTCATTCCTGACATAACAGTTGTTCCTGCCACTGCAGCTGCCAGAAGCGCTGCCAGTACTTTTTTTCTCATTTCCTGTTCCTCCTGTGTTTCAGTGAGTATTCCTCTTTTCCCACCAGTTTAATATGATATAGGTAAGATAATACTATACCATATTACCTTTGTCAAGCTGTCCCTGGCTCTTCAGAGATTTTTTTACTGCATTTCGTTAAAGCTTGTATTTATTCTACATACAGATCACACAGGCGTCAAGATAAATTTTCTGTATCCTGCCTCTGATCTATATATATTTCCTTAATTCGTCATATTTTTGATCCAGTGTCCGTAATTGCACTTCAAAAATGCAGGCACTCATTTAAAGATCTGATCTGCATTCAGGCAGCATACCACCACTGCCGGAGATGCCTTGACTACAAATGCCATAAACATGGACAGAGGGATCACGAGCCCCCAGGTACTGATCAGGTCCACCTTCATGGAATAAGCGATGCTTCCGCTTCCCCGGATGATACCACCGTTTGTCGGCATCTGATAGGACATTCCCACCATTACTACACTTAAGTCATTACCGAAAGCCCGAAGGCAACCCCTGCAATTTCTACACAGCGCAGTGTAGCAAGCAGGATCTGCGTCACCGCAAAGAAAAAGTAAGTAAACCGGATGATCGCCAGATAGGAAAGACCGGCTTCGATAATCGTCTGTCTGTTGTAAAAAGCCCCAGCAGCTGTGTTGGAAAAAGGCTGGCCAGGATAAACAGCATAAGGGCAATAAAAAAGCCTGTGCGCATGGCCCAGGCACTGATCTTCCTTACCGGCTCTGTCTCTTTCTTTCCCCAGTACTGACTTCCGAATATGACAAGTCCGTCTCCCAGAGCCATAAGCAGCTGCTGAAAGACGAACTGTACCTGGTTTACGGTGGTCACACCGGATAATGCAGTTTCGCTGAAGGCTCCAAGCATAATGTTGTCCGCAAGATTGACACTTAAGGTCACTACATTCTGCAGCACCAACATGGAGCATAATTTCAGAAAATTACGATAAAAATTCTTCATCAGTCTTTTACGATGGCAATGATATCATCTGCGTTGATCACCAGATATTTCTCACCCTCATATTTGATCTCGGTTCCTGTGTATTTTCCGTAGATCACACGGTCGCCCGGCTTTACCTGTACCGGTACTTCTTTACCGTCTACGACCTTACCGCCACCTACTGCGATAACCTCTGCCTGCTGGGTTTTCTCCTTGGAGCTGTCCGGAAGTACGATGCCGGATGCGGTTTTGTCTTCTGTCTCAAAATATTTTACGATAACTCTGTCTGCAACTGGTTTTAATGCCATATTCATTTCCTTCTTTCTGTGATTATTAGCACTCTTGAGCTTCGAGTGCTACTCTTTTTTTATCATACTACATATCCGAAAATTGTCAAGATATTTGCAGATATGTAGTATGATATTATTTATGATAGGGCTCTCCGCTGATGATACGATAGCTACGGTAGATCTGTTCCAGAAGGATCACACGCATCAGCTGATGAGGAAATGTCATCTTCGAAAAGCTTAAAGCATAGTCTGATCTCTTCAGTACTTCTTTTCCAAGACCGATAGAGCCGCCGATCACAAACTGGATATGGCTGGTCCCACGTATTCCCAGCTCGTCGATCTTCCGTGCGAAGTTCTCAGAGGTCAGCTGTTCGCCTCCGATCTCCAGAGTGATCACAAACGCATCATCCCGGATATATTTAAGAAGACGCTCCCCTTCCTTGTTCCGAATGGCATCTTCTACTGTTTCGCTGGCATTATCCGGTGTTTTTTCGTCGGACACTTCTATGATCTCCAGCTTGCAGTAACGCCCGAGGCGCTTGGAATACTCCGCAATGGCATCCCGCAGATATTTTTCCTTGATCTTCCCTACTGTCAGGATACTTATTTTCATCCGCCGTTCTCCTCCAGATAATTCTCAAATTCTTCTGCTGACATCAAAACCTTCCTTGGCTTGGTTCCTTCCTCCGGACCTACCACTCCTGCGTCACAAAGCTGATCCATGATCCTTGCCGCACGGTTAAATCCGATCTTGAACATACGCTGGAGCATACCGATGGAGGCCTTTTCCTTCTCAATGATAAATTTACCGGCTTCTGTAAAATAGACATCTCTGTCACCGCCGCCGGCTCCTCCCGGGACACCGGCTGTATTGACCTGCTTCTCGATGGAGGTATCATAAACAGCACCCTGATTTTTGTCAGAGACATATTCTACGACTGCACTGACCTCCTCATCTGAAACAAAAGCGCCCTGCAGTCTGGCCGGCTTCTGATATCCCTGAGGATAAAACAGCATATCGCCCTTGCCAAGAAGCTTCTCGGCACCGTTCATATCCAGGATCGTTCTGGAATCCACACCGGAAGATACGGAAAATGCGATCCTGGACGGCATATTGGCCTTGATCAGACCTGTGATGACATTGACCGATGGCCTCTGGGTAGCAATGATCAGATGGATACCTGCTGCACGTGCCAGCTGGGCCAGACGGCAGATCGCATCCTCAACTTCTCCCGGCGCAACCATCATAAGATCCGCAAGCTCGTCCACGATGATCACGATCTGCGGCATCTTCTCAGGTGCCTTTTCTCCCTCCGGGACCCGCATATTGGCAACCTTTTTATTATATTCTCCAAGATTACGTACCCCATATTCCGCAAAGGCATTGTAACGGCTGGTCATCTCGGAAACAGCCCAGTTCAACGCACCGGCCGCTTTCTTCGGATCTGTGACCACCGGAATGAACAGGTGCGGGATCCCGTTATATACACTGAGCTCCACCACCTTCGGATCGATCATGATCAGACGCACCTCATCCGGTGTAGCCTTATAAAGGATGCTGATGATCAGCGTATTGATGCAGACGGATTTTCCGGAGCCGGTTGCTCCGGCGATAAGAAGATGCGGCATCTTGGCAATATCTGCCACTACCGGTTTTCCGGCAATATCCTTACCTGCTGCAAAGGACAGCTTGGATTTTGCATTTTTAAACTCCTCTGACTGAAGAAGATCCCGCAGCATGACCGGGCTGTTCTCCTTGTTCGGAACCTCAATCCCCACGGCTGCCTTTCCCGGTATCGGTGCTTCGATGCGGATATCCGGTGTAGCAAGATTCAGTTTGATATCATCGGAAAGACCAACGATCTTGCTGACCTTCACACCCATTTCCGGCTGCAGCTCATAGCGGGTAACGGTAGGTCCGCAGCTCACATTGGTAACGGTTACATTGACGCCGAAATTATGCAGGGTTTCCTGAAGCTTCTGTGCTGTTTTACGCAGATGTGCATCGGAATCTCCCTGAGATCTGCCATCTCCGCGCTTCAGAAGCTTCAGCGGCGGATACTGATATGGTTTCTTCTCCGGAGCTTCTCCCTGGCTGATCTCATGCTGGATATTTCTGATCCCATGCTCGATCTCTGTCTGAGATGACTTCGGGTTTCTGGAGGGCTGATGGGATGCCTTCTGTTCAGCTTCCGGCTGAGGATCCTCCTTTATCTCAGCGGGAACGTCTGCCTTTCCTGTTTCCCGGGAAGCTTTTGCTGCTGCAGCTGTCTTTGCCGGCAGGATCTGCTGCATCTCGGGAATATCTACATCCTCATAGCCGGCATAAGCATCCTCCTCTTCGGCTTCCTGCATTTCTCTTTCGAAATCCGGCTCCTCCGACTCTTCCCGGGCCGGCTGGGACTGTGAACGGTGGATCTGGAATTCCAGCGGCTGAGCATGCTCCTCCGGTTTCTCATCAAGCCCTGGATCCTCTTCTGTCAGATCTGTATCTGCCGGAAGTACAGCCTTTTGTTCATCAAGGAAAGAAGGAAGATTAAATTCTCCTTCCCGGTTCGCCTTCACCGCAGCCTGTCTTTCTTTCTGCGATCTTCTTGTTTTTTTCTTTTGTTTTTTTGAGATATTTTCCGGATCTTTCTCTGTAAGGGCAAGTTCTTCTTCCTCCAGCTCTTCTTCCAGCCGGCGGATCTTCTCCGCTCTTTTTTCCGCACGGATCTTTCTGCGAAGCTCCTTCTGCTTTTCTCTGTCCGGCTGTCCCTCAAGATAAGCTTCTCTGCCCTCTCTTGCTGCATCTGTAAAAAAGTCCAGGATCTTATTCATAAATCCGAAGAAGGATCTCTGTGTTATGATGATGAGAGACACAAGAAGCACCAGAACGATGATCACAGTTCCGCCCACAACGCCAAAAGCGGATGCTGTGGAAATACATACTGCACCACCGAATACTCCACCACCGGTACGGTATTCCGAACTCAGTGAATAATAATCCGAAAACGTGGTACTTGGCGTATAGCCCTCTGTGATCAGCTGAAGAAAGCCGCAGAGGAACACAAAAAATACCACGCCCGCCAGTACCTTTTTGTAGGCAAGACGGTTGGTATTGTTCACGATCAGGAACGTAACTCCGGCAAAAAGCAGGATCGGGAAAATATATGCACAAAGTCCCATGATGCCAAAGCATACGGCACTGATGGCATTTCCTACGATCCCTCCCATACCAAATGCACTGATCATCAGGATCAGGCAGGCCGCAAACATCACAAGGATCAGGATCTCTGTCTGAAAGCGATTACCGACAGGCTGCTGCTTCGCCGCAGGTTTTCTTTTTCTTTTTTTTGTCGTTTTTGAAGCTGCCATTGTCAGACTCCTCCCAGTTGATATCAAATATAATTCGCTGCCAGAATAAGGATTCCGGCTGCAAAAGAATAAAATGCAAAATAACGCAGTCTGACCTGATTCGAAAGCTTAAGCATAAAACGGACCACCAGATAGCCTGTGATCCCGGCCACGATCATTCCAAGAACATAAGTAAATCCCTGGCCAACAGTCATATGAACAGAAGTGAACTCTCCCATCTCCACAAAAAAAGCTCCCACCACAGCCGGAATGCTCATCAGCAGCGAATATTTCACTGCAAACTTTCTTCCGAGGCCGCAGAAAAGTCCTGCGCTCATGGTAAGTCCAAGCCTGGAAAGTCCCGGAAACACAGAAAGACCCTGGCAGATACCCATCCACATAGCATCTCCGAAGCTGGTTTCTTTTGTTCCTTTGCTGCCATTGACATTACTGTAGTCCACAACAAGGAGGATCACACCTGTAAGAAGGATTCCGATCCCGGAAAACATGTGTGAGGATGCGCTTCGCACAACAAGTCGTTTGCACTGATATCCGATCAGGACTGTAGGAATGGTGGATACCATGATCAGGGCAGTAAGCTTCCGGTAAGTTCCGCTTATGATCTTTGCGTAGGTAAGCTCTTTCCCAGTCCTACGGTTATAGAGAAAAATATTGACATTTCCGATCAGATCCAGTATCATTCCGATCAGCTCGATCCCGATCTTCTTGATGTCCTTCAGAAAAACAAGGATCAGAGCTATCATAGTTCCCAGATGGAGCATCACTTCAAAAAGCACACCGGAGCCTCTGGTACCGCCCAAAAGATCCTGCACTCCACAGAGATGTCCGAAGCTGCTCACCGGCAGAAATTCGGTGATTCCCTGAATGATTCCCAATATAATCGCATGTATCACTGACATAATGATATTTCCTTTTCTTAAATTTTTTCCAACACATTATAGCATAACTGAGTAAAACTTACAATCTTCACTTGGCAAAAGTTTCAAACAAATGTTCTTTTTTGATCTACAAGAAAAAAAATCCTCCGGCTGCATCAGAAAACACAGTCGGAGGATCTGTTTATAAACAGACTTTCTGCTTATTTATTTTTCAGATATTCGTCGATACCTTTTGCACCAGCTTTACCTGCACCCATGGCAAGGATTACGGTAGCTGCACCTGTAACGGCATCACCACCGGCATATACGCCGTCCTTGGATGTCTTACCGGTTTCTTCCTCGGCAACGATACATCTTCTCTTGTTGATGTCAAGGCCCTTGGTTGTGGAAGAAATCAGCGGGTTCGGTGAAGTACCAAGAGACATGATGACAGTATCTACATCCATATCATACTCGGAACCAGGAATCTCTACCGGACGTCTTCTTCCGGATGCATCCGGCTCACCAAGCTCCATCTTGACAACCTTCATACCGTTTACGTGGCCGTTCTCATCAACGAGGATCTCCTTCGGATTTGTAAGAAGATCAAAGATGATGCCCTCTTCCTTAGCGTGATGAACTTCCTCTGCTCGTGCAGGAAGCTCTGCCTCACTTCTTCTGTATACGATATGTACCTCAGCACCAAGTCTCAGCGCTGTTCTTGCAGCATCCATGGCAACGTTACCGCCGCCGACAACTGCAACCTTTTTGCCTGCTGCGATCGGTGTATCATAGGAATCATCGAATGCTTTCATGAGGTTGCTTCTTGTCAGGTACTCGTTTGCAGAGAATACACCACTTGCATTCTCACCCGGGATACCCATGAACATCGGAAGTCCTGCACCGGAACCGATGAATACAGCCTCAAATCCCTCATCCTCGATCAGCTGATCGATGGTAGTGGATTTACCGATGACAACGTTTGTCTCGAATTTAACGCCAAGCTCTTTGACCTTCTCGATCTCTTTCTTAACAACCTTCTGCTTCGGAAGACGGAACTCCGGAATACCGTAAACAAGAACACCGCCAAGCTCATGAAGAGCCTCGAATACAGTTACATCGTATCCTGCCTTTGCAAGGTCACCTGCACAGGTAAGTCCGGATGGACCGGAACCGATCACTGCAACCTTATGTCCGTTCTTAACCTCTGCTCCTGCAGGTTTGATATCATGCTCCAGAGCATAGTCTGCAACGAATCTCTCCAGCTTACCGATAGAAACAGCCTCGCCCTTCTTACCGCGGATACACTGTCCCTCACACTGGGATTCCTGCGGACATACACGACCACAGATAGCCGGAAGTGCGGAAGATAAACCGATCACCTTGTAAGCCTCTTCCATGTTGCCCTCTTTGATGTGCTCGATAAATCCCGGAATATTGATGGATACCGGACATCCCTCTACACATTTCGGTTTCTTACAGCCAAGGCATCTCTGTGCCTCTTCCATTGCTTCTTCCTGATTATATCCAAGACATACTTCCTCGAAGTTTGTCGCACGTACCTTCGGATCCTGCTCTCTTACAGGAACTTTTTTTAACATTTTTGCATCTGCCATTAGTTGTCACCTCCGCAATGTCCGCATCCACCGTGGTGGGTATCGCCTTCCTGAAGCTTCAGTAATGCACGGCCCTCCTGGGTCTTATACATCTGGCTTCTCTTCATAGCCTGATCGAAATCAACGAGATGTCCGTCGAACTCCGGTCCGTCTACGCAGGCAAATTTGATCTCATCACCGACCTGGAGACGACAAGCGCCGCACATACCGGTTCCGTCAACCATGATCGGGTTCATGCTGACAATTGTGTGGATACCAAGCTTCTTGGTAAGAAGACAGACAAATTTCATCATGATCATCGGTCCGATCGCTACACAGACGTCATAATGCTTGCCCTCGTTTGTCACAAGATCCTCAAGAGTCTTTGTTACCATACCGGAACGGCCATAGGAACCGTCATCTGTTGTAACATAAAGATTGGAAACAGCGCCAAGCTCTTTCTCAAGGATAACCATATCCTTAGTCTTGGAACCAAGGATAACATCCGCTGTGATGCCGTGCTCATGGAGCCATTTAACCTGCGGATAAACAGGTGCGGTACCGACACCACCGGCTACGAATACCATTTTTTTCTTCTTAAGTTCTTCGATATCCTCATGGACGAACTCAGACGGACATCCCAGAGGTCCTACGAAATCACGGAATGAATCTCCCGCCTTCAGTGCGGACATCTTAATGGTAGATGCTCCGATCTCCTGGAATACGATGGTAACTGTACCGGCCTCGCGATCGTAATCGCAGATGGTAAGCGGGATCCTTTCTCCCTTTTCGTCAAGTTTCACAATGATAAATTGTCCTGGCAGACAGTGGCTTGCAACACGTGGTGCATGCACAACCATAAGATGGATCTTAGCTGCCAGCGTTTCAGCTTTTAAAACCTTATACATGGTCTTCCTCCTCGCGCAAATTATAAACCTTTATTAATAATACGCTAAAAATCAGCATATGACAAGAGTAGATTTACAATTTCTGTCAAATTTCTTTACCACAGCACAGCGCAACCATGTTAGTCTTATACAACTAACATCATCAAAAGCCACATACAAAACTGGTTATTTCTGTGTTTTTTTCCTTTCGATAAGGGTATACAATCGGTCCAGTGCCTCCCGGATCCCTCCTACTTCATCGATGAGTCCTTCTTTTACCGCTTCCTCACCCTCCAGCATAGTCCCCACATCTTTTACAAGCTGGGAGGTATCCAGCATCAGCTCCTCCATCCGTTCTGCCGTGATATGTGAATGTCCGGATACAAAGGCAATGATCCGGTCCTGGATCTTTTCCATATTGCGGTAGGACTGCGCTACGCCGATGAACATTCCGTTCTGGCGCACCGGATGGACCACCATGGTAGCACTTGGCACGATAAAGGAATAATCTGCTGATACCGCCATGGGTACACCTATGGAATGTCCCCCGCCCAGCACCAGGGAAACCGTAGGGATACTCAGAGACGCGATCATCTCCGCAATGGCAAGCCCTGCCTCCACATCTCCTCCTACCGTATTTAAAAGGATCAGAAGCCCCTCGATTTCCTCATCGTCCTCAATGAGAGCCAGCTTTGGCAGTACATGCTCATACTTGGTTGTTTTGCTGTGAGACGGCGCGGATTCATGACCTTCGATTTCCCCGATCACCGTCAGAAGCTCCACTTTATGCTTCCGGAAATTTCCATCGAGCACTGCCTGCCCGGTTTCCCGGATCTGTTCGTTCTGGCTCGCTTCCCGGTCCAGTTCCTTCTGTTTTCTCTCTTCGCTCTGTTTTTCCATAAAAAAATACCTCCGGAATCTGAAATTCTGGAGGTATTATATGCAAAATATTACTTTCTATTCAGAGATCATTCGTCCCAGTTTGTCCATACGTCAGTAACGTCGTCGTCATCATCAAGAAGATCCAGTGTTCTGTGAAGATCTTTGATAGCCTGATCATCCGTCAGATCCACATAGGTCTGCGGGATCATGGCGATCTGTGCTTCTACAAGCGGGATTCCGGCTTTCTCAAGAGCCTCACGTACAGCACTGAAATCGTCCGGTGCTGTGATGATCTCAAAGCTGTCCTCTTCCTCGTTGAAGTCCTCAGCACCTGCATCCAGAGCTGTCATCATCAGCTCGTCCGCATCCATCTCGCCGCACTCATCCTCAAGCTCTTCCTTGTCGATGATGATCTGGCCCTTCTGGTCGAACATAAAGGATACGCATCCCTGTGTTCCGATGCTTCCGTTACCCTTGGTAAACGCGTTACGTACATTACCTGCAGTACGATTCTTGTTATCTGTAAGAGTCTCTACGATAATAGCAACACCGTTCGGACCATATCCCTCATATACAGCCTTCTCGTAGCTGTCTGCAGAATCCGCACCTGCTGCCTTCTTGATTCCACGATCGATCGTATCGTTCGGCATGTTGTTCGCTTTTGCTTTTGCAATGACATCACGAAGCTTGCTGTTGTTTGCAGGATCCGGGCCGCCGGCCTTTACTGCCATAACGATCTCACGGCCGATGACTGTGAAGATCTTACCCTTCTTGGCATCATTTTTCTCTTTCTTATGTTTGATGTTGGCAAATTTTGAATGTCCTGACATGGTATCTTCCTCTCCTTGTTACCGTATATTTTCTTTCGTGCCCTGCTCATTTTGGGTACCGTTTTACATAATTGCAACTCGGTTTAATATAGCACTTATGAAAGATTTCGTCAAGAATCAGAAAACAAACCGGTCAAAATTCCTCATGTTCCCCTAAAAAGTCAGTTCCAGACTGATCTCAAGCGCATGATTCACCTTATCAAGCATAGCACTGTCCAGATGACACACCTTATCCTTCAGACGCCGCTTGTCGATGGTGCGGAGCTGTTCCAGAAGGATCACGGAATCCTTTTCGATCCCGTAGGCGGATGCATCGATCTCAATATGTGTCGGCAGCTTTGCCTTATTCATTTTTGATGTAATTGCCGCACAGATCACTGTGGGACTGTGACGGTTACCCACATCGTTCTGGATGATCAGCACCGGACGGATGCCGCCCTGTTCACTGCCCACTACAGGTCTTAAGTCCGCGTAAAAAATATCCCCTCTTTTTATAACCACACAATTCACACTCCGATTCTGGTCCGGCTTATTTGCAAGCCGTATTCCTTTTTACAGATAAGTATTTCCACAATTTCTTTGTGTATACCATGCGTGGTACTTTTTTACCGGCCTTATGTCTGACCCGGCGTTTTCCGGATCCGGGTATTTACGGATCTACTGGAAAAAGCTCTCCTCTTCTCCGCATTCCTTACCGTCTTTGATATAAACCCGCGGAACACGTTTACTGATCCCGCAGACAAATTCATAGGAAAATCTTCCGGAAAGATCTCCCAGTGTCTCCACACTGATAAATTCCTCTCCATCTCTTCCCATCAGGGTGACCTCGTCCCCGGCCTTCACCTTCGGGATATCTGTGACATCAACCATAAACTGATCCATGCAGACACGTCCGAGGATCGGAGCTTTTTTGCCCCGGATCAGGACCCAGCCCTTATTGGAAAGCTGTCTCGGATAGCCATCTGCATAACCTACGGGGATCGTTGCCATTCTGGTAAAGCGTTCTGTAACAAACGTTCCTCCATAGCTTACCGCTGTTCCACGTTCCACATTTTTCACATAGGATACATGACTTTTCAGCTCCATTGCAGGTGTCAGCTTCACAATATCACGTTCTACCTCCTCTGACGGATAAATACCGTAAATGGTGATGCCGGCACGAACGACATTGAGATTTGCTTCCGGAACACGGATGATACCTGCACTGTTGGAGCAGTGACGTACCGGAATATGAACACCTCTTTTTTCCAGAAGCTCTGCAAAACGGAGATAACGGTCCAGCTGCACCAGTGCAGGAGAACGGTCGGTCTCATCCGCCCTGGCAAAATGGGTAAACATTCCCTCGATCACCAGATTCGGGATTTTTGAGATTTTTTCGATCTTTACCGCATTTTCCGGAATATCCGCATATCCGATCCTTGCCATTCCCGTATCCAGAGCCAGATGAATATGTACATTTTTTCCAATGCGTGCACCTGCTTTTGCATATTCTGCTGCTGTATTAAGATCCGATATGGTGATCCGGATATCATTGGCTGCAAGTTCCTCATAATATTCCTCAAATACAAGGCCAAGGATCAGGACAGGCTTGGTGATCCCTGCATGCCGAAGCTCCAGTGCCTCCTCCGCAGTAGCTGTTGCAAATCCCCAGATATAGTCATAGTCCTGGATCAGACGGGCAATAGCTCTGGCACCATGACCATAACCGTCTGCCTTGATCACAGCGATGATCTTTGTCCCTTCTTTGACATTTTTATGCATTTCCTCAAAATTGTGGGCAATGGCATCCAGTGATACCAGTGCTTTTACTCTCTCGTATTTTTTCATAATCCCGACTCCTCTTCACCTATAGCTAATGCCTTGGGCAGATATTCTATGATATCTCCTGCCAGCATACTGCGCTTTCCTTTTTCAGCGGCTGCAAGATCGCCGCAAAGTCCGTGAAGATAAACACCTAACGCGGCCTTTAAAACCATGGGAGGCTGTTCCTCCGTTTTCAGATACATACATAACACTGCTGCCAAGATCCCGGAAAGCACATCTCCGCTTCCTGCAGTTGCCATTCCGGAATTACCGGAAAGATTCAGATACATCTGGCCTTTCTCATCTGCGATCACCGTACATGCATCCTTCAGTACGCACACAGAGCCTGTTTCCGCAGCACATTTCAGTGCAGTATCTGCGATCTCATGCTGGATCTCCTGGATCGTTCTGCCACTGAGCCGGCTCATTTCTCCGATATGCGGTGTCAGGACTACATGCTCTCCCAGATACTGATACCACTGTGGATGTGCAGCCAGAAGGTTCAGGCCGTCCGCATCCAGGATCAGCGGCTTTTTCTCCCGGGCAGCCGCCGTGAGAAACCACTGTTCTCTCTCACGGCTGGCCACTGATGTTCCAAGTCCCGGTCCGATCACGATCACATCACACCAGGATAGAAGCTGTTCATTGGATTCCTGATCAAAGCGGCTGCAGACCATAGCCTCCGGAAGGAGTATCTGCAGTGGGATCCTGTTGGCTTCCACAGTCTGGATCTTTACCATTCCCGCACCGGCACGAAGTGCTGCACTGGCGCTTAAATAAGCGGCTCCGCACATTCCCTCACTTCCGGTCACAAAGAGCACTTTTCCGAAGGTACCCTTGTTTCCGCCGGGATCACGTTCCGGAAACAGCTTCAGATCTTTATTTTCCAGACAGGCGGCAGATGCAGTCACAGCTTCTTGCTCATAGATCCCGATATCGGCGGTAACGATCCTTCCTGCATACAGTCTTCCCGGATAAAAGCAAAGACCTCTTTTCCGGTAGGCAAATGTGACAGTCAGATCGGCGCTGAAGGCAATTCCCATTTCCAGGCCAGTATCTCCGTTCACTCCTGACGGGATGTCAACTGCGATCTTTTTGGCCCTCGCACTGTTCATCTCATGGATGATATCAGCATAATGCCCCTCGATCGGACGCGTCAGGCCTACCCCAAACACGGCATCTACTATAGTAGTATATTCACTCCACTGCGGGTTATTCACCTCCGGGACACGATAACCGGAAGCGATCTTATACTGAAGAGCGGTCTCGCTGGTCATTTTATCTTTGTTTCCGACCATATAAAACTCTACCCGCATCCCCTTCAGATGGAACAATCTGGCAACTGCGATACCGTCACCGCCATTGTTTCCGCTTCCGCAGACTACCAGGATCCTTTCGTCCTTCTGGAGATACTTTTCTGTTTCCTCTACCACCTTCAGTGCTGCCCGCTCCATCAGAACCTCGGAGGGAACTCCGATCTCACGGATCGTTGTGGAGTCCAGATCCTTCATTTCTTTGCAGGTAACAAGCTTCTTCATTCTGTCTTCTGCCTCCCCTCTGTCATAGAGAAAGCTGCCGTTTCCGGCAGCTTAACAATTCTTACTTATCCACATGTTCCTGCCTGTATTTACTGAGATTATAAGACAGTGTCATCAGACTCTCGGAAAGATGAACGTTCTCTACGATCACATCATCCGGTGTCTCAAGATCGAGATGTGCAAAATTCCAGATTGCCTTGATCCCGTTCTCCACCAGGATATCTGCCATTTCCTTGGCTTTATTCTTGGGAAGTGTCAGGATCGCGATCTCCACGTTATTTTCTCTCAGGAAAAACGGAAGCTCACTGAGCATTTGGATCTCAAGTCCACGGACTGCGATGCCCTCAAGCACAGGATTTACGTCAAAGATACCAACCAGCCTGAACCCGCGCTTCTCAAAATCCACATAATTGGCAAGTGCCTGTCCCAGATTACCGGCACCCAGGATGATCATCGGATGAACGGTATCCAGTCCCAGGATCTTACCGATCTCTGTATAAAGATAGTGTACATTATAGCCATACCCCTGCTGCCCAAAACCGCCAAAATTATTAAGATCCTGACGGATCTGAGAAGCTGTGGTATGCATCTTTTTACTTAATTCATTGGAAGAAATACGTTCTACATTATCTTCCATCAGCTCTCCTAAGTAGCGGTAATAGCGTGGCAGACGCTTAATCACCGCTTTCGAGATTTGTTTTGTCTCCACGATAGTTTTCCTCCTTACCTTACACTAGGTTAATTATAACGAATTGACATTTTCCTGTCAATTAAAGTTGTCTATTCTGTACAAATTTCTTTATATTTTTTCTAATAATTGATTTTTTCTTTGAAATCCCGGCAGTTTCCGTTATAATAGGTGGAGGATTTTTCCCTGTTCAGACATAAACAGGGGTGATTCTTTATACAGGAGGACAGTTTTTATGATCTTATCATGTCAGAATATATGCAAGGCCTTTGGCGAAAAAGTAATTTTAAATGATGCATCCTTTCACATTGAAGACCGTGAAAAGGCTGCTCTGATCGGATGCAACGGTGCAGGAAAGACCACACTGCTGCGGATCATCATGCAGGAGCTTTCTGCTGATTCCGGTACCGTGGTGCTTGCCCGGGATAAAAATATCGGCTATCTTGCCCAGTACCAGGATATCCACGGACATCATACCATCTACGAGGAGCTTCTTACCACAAAGCAGCACATCATCGATATGGAACGCCGTATCCGCAATATGGAACAGGAAATGAACACGGTGACCGGTGATGAGCTGAACCGTCTGATGGAAACCTATACCCGCCTGACCCATCAGTTTGAGCTGGAGAACGGATACGCTTACAAAAGTGAGCTGACCGGTGTCTTAAAGGGTCTCGGCTTCACGGAGGAAGATTATGACAAGCAGATCGAAACTCTTTCCGGCGGTCAGAAAACCCGCGTGGCGCTGGGCAAGATGCTTCTTTCCAAGCCGGATATCCTGCTTCTGGATGAGCCAACCAATCACCTGGATATGGAAAGCATCTCCTGGCTGGAAACTTATCTTCTGAATTATCCGGGAGCTGTTTTTATCGTCTCCCATGACCGTTATTTTCTGGATAAGGTGGTCACCAAGGTCATTGAGATCGAAGCCGGACAGACCCGCGTATACAGCGGCAACTACTCTGCCTATGCTCTCAAGAAGGCTCAGCTTCGTGACGCACAGTACAAGGCATACTTAAATCAGCAGCGGGATATCAAGCATCAGGAAGCTGTTATCGCCAAGCTGAAATCCTTTAACCGTGAAAAATCCATCAAGCGTGCGGAAAGCCGTGAAAAAATGCTGGACCGTGTACAGAGGATCGAAAAGCCTCTTGAGCTCCAGGACCGGATGCGTATCTCGCTGGAACCCCGGGTGTTAAGCGGAAACGATGTGCTCCACGTGGAAGCGCTTTCCAAGGCCTTTCCGGGACAGACCCTGTTCTCCGATATCTCCTTTGATATCAAACGCGGCGAGCGTGTGGCACTGATCGGAAACAACGGAACCGGAAAGACCACCATGCTGAAGATCATCAACGGTCTTATTGAGGCAGATGCCGGCAAGTTTTCCCTTGGTTCCAAGGTGCAGATCGGTTATTACGATCAGGAACATCATGTTCTGCATATGGACAAAACGATTTTCCAGGAAATCTCCGATACTTATCCGACTCTCACAGAGACCGAGATCCGAAATATGCTTGCCGCATTTCTCTTTACCGGAGATGATGTTTTCAAGGAGATCTCCGCACTTTCCGGTGGAGAAAGAGGCCGTGTTTCCCTTGCAAAGCTGATGCTTTCCGAAGCCAACTTCCTGATCCTTGACGAGCCTACCAACCATCTGGATATTGCCTCCAAGGAGATCCTGGAGGAAGCACTGGTCAGCTACACCAATACAGTCCTTTATGTCTCCCATGACCGTTACTTTATCAATCAGACTGCAACCAGGATCATGGAGCTGACAAACCAGGCAGTGGTAAATTACATCGGTGATTATGATTACTATCTGGAAAAGAAGGAGGAGCTGACCAGTACCTATGCACCGGGAAGCACTTCTCCGGAGGCACCTGCCGAAGAAAAATCGGTTTCCGAGAACAAGCTTTCCTGGCAGCAGATGAAGGAAGAACAGGCAAAGAAACGAAAACGGGAAGCCGAGCTGAAAAAAGTCGAAGCCCGTATCGAAGAGCTGGAAACAAGAGACAGCGAGATTGACGAAACCATGGTCCTTCCGGATGTCTGCACCAATGTAGCGGAATGTACAAAGCTAAGCCGCGAAAAAGCAGCCATCGCTGAAGAACTGGAAGAGCTTTATGAAAAATGGGAAGAGCTGGCCTGACGGTCAGCTCTTTTTTATCCCCTTATGTTTTTATGGAAGCAGCATGCCGAGATGCTGTTCAAAGCATACGCCATCGTTACGGTCTGTTCCTTCCTCCACCGCATCCCGGATCGATGCCGAGATAAAGTCCACGGCCAGCTCTGCACAGGTTTTCATGGAATATCTTTTTACCAGCCCTGCACTGAGCACGGATGCAAAAAGATCTCCTGTCCCGGAATAGCTTCCGCCGGATTTCTCTGCAAATACCCAGGAGCTGTTTCCGTTTTCCAGGACAAGATTTCCCATTTTCAGAGGCTGCCCCTCCTCCCTGTGATCCACTCCGGTGATCACAACGGCAGGAAGTGAAAATTTCCGGGCAAGTCCGCACCCGATCTCCCGGATCTCTTCCATCCGCCGGGCCTCTGATGCCTTTTGCAGTTCCTTCCAGATCTCCTCCATTTTTTCTTTTCCGTAGAGAAGAAGGAGGGCTTCCGTAAGGTTCGGTGTGATCACATAGGAACGACGTGTCAGTTCGCAGAACCGGCTGCGGAGCTCTTCTGTATAGATCGGATAAACCGCGCCGTCATCCCCCATCACCGGATCTGTAAGGATCAGAGTATCCTTCCCTGCAAACGCATCCATAAATTTCAGAATCCTGTCTGCCTGCTTATCAGCAGAAAGAAATCCAGTATAGATCCCATCCGGGAAAAATCCTCTTTTTTTCCACTGCTCCATATATGGTTCCATATGCTCTGTGAAATCCTCACAGAAATAACTTTCATAACCGGTCTGGTTGCTTAAAACAGCGGTGGGAAGTGGACACGCCTGGACTCCCATCACCGAGATCACCGGGATCGCTGCTGTCAGTGAACATTTCCCCAGCCCGGAAAGATCATTGATCACTGCTATTTTTTTCATGGTAATTCTCCAGTCTTGAGTTTTTTTCTGTAATATTATAGAATGAACTGTCAGGTTTACGCAATCATTTTTGGAAGGAAATCATCATACTTATGTTAAATATATCTGCAGAACACAAAAAAGAACACCTTTATCTGGAGGTTTATCACTATTACCGGAAGCTGATCCTGGAAGGCCGTCTCCTTCCCGGAAGCAAAATGCCCTCCCTCCGCAAATGCGCCCAGGAGCTGAAGCTGAGCCGTACCACCATCGAAAATGCCTATCTTCTGCTGGCAGCAGACGGCTATATCATCGCCAGGGCACAGAGCGGCTATTATGTCACCGGCATTGCTTCCAAGCAGCATCTGCTTACCCCCGAAAAACAGGATAAGGATATCACGCCCTGCCTTTATGATTTTGCCTCTTCCGGTGTTGACCGGGAAAGCTTCCGTTTTGATCTGTGGCAGCGTTACATCAAAAGCGCCCTCCGCCAGGGCGACCGTATGCTTTCTTATGGCGAACCCCAGGGCGAAAGCGATTTCCGGGAGGTTCTCGCAGACTATATCCGGGAACGCAGAAATGTGATCTGCTCCCCGGATGACATTGTAGTAGGGGCCGGTCTCCAGCCCCTTCTCCAGATCCTCTGCCCTCTGATCCATGAACGGAAAACCGTTTCGTTCCCCACACCGTCCTTCACCACATGCAGCACCATCTTTCAGGATTACGGCTTTGATGTCCATTACCGGGACAAAAGCTGCGATGTGATCTATGTTTCTCCTGCTCACATGACGAAATGGGGCGAGATCATGCCGGTAAAACGACGCCTGGAGCTGATCCGTCATGCGGAGATCGATGACCATCTGATCATTGAGGATGATTTCGAAAACGAATTTGTTTATTTCCAGAAACCGACGCCTTCACTTTTCGGTCTTGCAGGTGGTGAAAACGTTGTCTATATCGGTTCCTTTTCCAGGCTGCTGCTGCCCTCCATCCGTGTCAGCTTCATGGTATTGCCACGCTCTCTCCGGGAAAAATATACAAAAAAAGCAGCCTTTTATAATCAGACTGCTTCCAAGGCAGAACAGATCGCGCTCTGCCAGTTTATCCGCGACGGGCATCTGGCTTCCCAGACTAGAAAGCTCCGCCGCCTTTATTCCCAGAAGCTGAAGGCTCTTTCCCAGGCTGTCCGGGAAACCTTCGGCCAGGACTGCCAGATTCAAACAGGAGCCGCAGGAACCAGCCTTGCCCTTACTCTTCCCTGTTCTCTCACAGGCAGTGAACTGACAGACAGAGCCCGGAACCGTGGTCTGGGACTGGAGGTTCTCAGAGAAAACGGAGCCGAGGTCACCCTGGTCCTCTCCTGCTCCTCCATTCCATCCAAGGATTTTCTGCCTGCCTGTCAGCTTCTGAAGGAGGTTACCGGCTCCTAATCTCTCCGGTTATCGATCATGTAGAGCAGGGCATTTACAATGCACGCAGCAATATTGCTTCCACCCTTGCGTCCTTTTGCCACAATATAAGGCACATCTGCGTGCATGATTAGCTCCTTGGACTGCACAACATTCACAAAGCCTACCGGCACACCAATGATCAGCTCAGGAGAAAGCTTTCCGTTCTCAATAAGCTCATAAAGACGTACCAGTGCGGTAGGTGCGTTTCCAATGGCAAAGATCAGCTTTTTATCCATCTCTGCTGCCTTGTCCATGCTGGCTGTGGCTCTGGTAGTCCCGTTCTTTTTTGCAAGGGCAGCCACATCCTCATCGGACATGAAGCAATAAGCCTCACCGCCGTAGCGGGCAAGTGCACGCTTGTTGATCCCGGCCTTTGCCATCTGGGTATCTGTGACGATACAGGCACCGTTGCGAATGGCGTCCATGGCCATCTCCACTGCCCCCTCCGAGAAGCAGAGATTTTTTGCATAATCAAAATCTGCGCTTGTGTGGATGCAGCGTTTTACGATCAGCTCTGTTCCCGGGATCAGGGGAGTATCCCCCAGCTCTTCTGTGATGATCTCAAAGCTTCTTTTTTCGATCTCCATGGGTTTTACATTTTCAAGCTCAACTTTCATTTCTATTCTTCCTCCGTAATCCCGTTTTCCAGTATCTCATAGATTTTTTTCATATCCAGATGCTTCCGCAACTCTGCAGCCAGGATATCATACTGCTGTTCCTTAAATGCCGCAAAATCCACGCCTGTCATATTTTCCACATCAATACCTTTTTTCTCACCGATCACGCGAATGATCGCCTCTGCAGATGCTTCCTTATCGAAAACGCCATGGATATAGGTTCCGCACACATTTCCT
>UMGG01089192.1_pt1 | contig 23342 bp, 9 predicted proteins | sample 1965211 | NCBI WGS metagenome assembly UMGG01 (sample SAMEA4836064, study PRJEB28245) | human gut metagenome | biome: gut microbiome; material: fecal sample | place: Denmark | collected 2008 | reverse complement strand
ATTATTGTCCTTGTGTCTGTTCTTGACACTGACCGTTCCTTTGCAGGCTATAACGAATGGAGTGGAGAATGAACCCGATTCAGTCTATCTCTTTTCCTACTCCCATGCCGACGGCAGTGGCGGTCTGAAACTAGCCTGGAGTCCCAATGGCAACCGATGGTTCAGCGTGGCAGAGGGCAGCTCCTTTGTCAACTCGGACTTCGGCCCCTGGGAGCAAATGAAGCGGATGCTGAAACCGCACTTGATGCAGACCCGTGCCGACGACCGTTGGCACTGTATCTGGGAACTGACGGAAAGCGGAAACTCCCTTGCATACGTCGAGTCTCCCGACTTGCTGCAATGGAAAGCGCAGAAATACTTTGACCGTTCTCGCCTTGCCGAATACCGGCCGGCGGAGGTCTATCCTAACGTGCGGAAGGAGGTTCTGCTGAACGGTACCGTACAGCAGGGTTGGATGCAGCGTGTACCGTATGCCACGGTGCAGCGTGTCATCTCCTTTGCAGAGCATAAGAAGTACCGCCAGGCACTCCATGCCGAACGTACCGAGCAAGACCCCGTACGTTTTGCCGGACTGAAACCGGTGGAGGCGACTATCGAGGTGGAGACGGAATGTGCAAAAACCATCAGCAAGCATCTGATAGGTATTTTCTTCGAAGACATCAACTATGCTGCGGATGGAGGACTGTATGCCGAGCTGGTACAGAACCGCGACTTCGAGTATTCGTCTAAGGACGGTTCACACCAAGGTTGGGACGGCACATATGCCTGGGCGGTGAAAGAGGGGAATACTTCGGCTGCCGTTACCATTGCCGCTGCCGACCCCATTCATCCCAATAACCCTCATTATGCCGTATTGGAGGCGCGTCCCGGAGTGACATTGCAGAACGACGGTTTCGACGGCATCAGCTTGAAGAAAGGGGAGAAGTACGATTTCTCTCTCTTCGCCCGCGTGGCACCGGGCAGCAAGGGAGGCAAGGTGGTTGTTTGCCTGCTCGACCAGACGGGCCGTGAGATTGCCCGCTCTTCCGTCAATGTGTCCTCCAAAGAGTGGAAGAAACAGCAGACGGTGCTGACGGCAAACGCCGATGTGCGTGCCGCCGTGCTCTCGCTTCAGCCGCAGACGGTGGGGACACTGCATCTCGATATGATTTCCCTTTTTCCGCAAAATACATTCAAGGGCCATAAGAACGGCTTGCGTGCCGACCTGGCACAGACGCTTGCCGACTTGCATCCGCGCTTCGTCCGCTTCCCCGGTGGCTGCGTGGCTCATGGCGACGGCATTGATAATATCTATGACTGGAAAGGCTCTATCGGACCGCTCGAAGCGCGTAAGCCGTTGCGCAATCTGTGGGGGTATCATCAGACACGCGGACTGGGCTACTTCGAGTACTTCCGCTTCTGCGAAGATATAGGTGCCGAACCTCTGCCGGTATTGGCAGCGGGCGTGCCGTGCCAGAATTCGGGCACACACTCGCACTATGCCGACAACTGTCCGCAGGGGGCCAACAAGGAACTGATGCGCTACGGCCAGCAGGGTGGCATCCCGATGGAAGAGATGCCTGCCTATATCCAGGATGTGCTCGACCTGATAGAGTATGCCAACGGCGATGCACGCCGCACCGTGTGGGGCAGGAAGCGTGCTGAGGCAGGCCATCCCAAGCCTTTCAATCTGAAGTATATCGGCATCGGCAACGAGGATATGATTACCGAAGTGTTTGAGGAGCGCTTTGCCATGATATACAAGGCTGTCAGGGAGAAGCATCCCGAAATTACGGTTGTCGGCACTGTAGGTCCCTTCTACGAAGGCACGGACTATGCGGAGGGCTGGCGCCTTGCCACGGAACTGGGCGTGCCCATGGTGGACGAACACTATTACGTGGATCCGGGCTGGATGATTCACAACCAGGACTACTACGACCGTTATGACCGTACCAAGTCCAAGGTCTATCTGGGCGAATATGCCGCCCACCTGCCCGGACGTCCCAACAACATAGAGACAGCGTTGGCAGAAGCTCTCTATCTGACTTCGGTGGAACGTAATGCCGATGTGGTGGAGATGACCTCGTACGCCCCGTTGCTGGCGAAGGAAGGCCATACGCAGTGGAATCCCGACTTGATTTATTTCAATAACACAGAGGTGAAGCCTACCGTGGGCTACTACACACAGCAGATGTACGGACAGAATGCGGGTACGCAGTACATCACCTCGCACGTCACACTGAATAATGGGCAAGAGGCTGTCCGCAAGCGCGTCGGCGTTTCGGTGGTAAAGGATGAGGCCACGGGTGACCATATCGTAAAGCTGGTGAACCTGCTTCCGGTAGAGGTTTCCTCTACAGTGAAGCTGAAGGGCATCGACTTGCAGAATCCCTCGGCAGTGAAGACGCTCCTGACGGGTGACCCGAAAGACAAGCAGGCACGTTCCGTGACTTCCGCCTTCGACATCGGCGGTACGGAGTTTCCTTATACCTTGCCTGCCTATTCGTTTACGGTGATACGTATCCATGAGAATAAGGGGAAATAAGGATAAATCCGTGTAATTCCGTGCGTGGGAACTTAAGAACTTAAAAACTTAAAAGATATGATACGATTATTGACTTTGGCACTTGTTGCAGCCATGACCGGCAGTGTGTCGGCACAAAAGCAACAGACTTTGCATTCCGGTTATCCCATCGACCCGGTTCCTTTCACTTCAGTGAAGGTGACGGACAGTTTCTGGGGACAACGCTTGAAGGCAAGCCGCGAGGTAACCATCCCGTTGGCTTTCAGTAAGTGTGAGGAAACCGGACGTTATGAAAACTTTGTGAAAGCTACTCATCCCAGTGATGAGTATAAGGTGGGAGGCTTCTCCTTTGACGATACGGATGTCTATAAGACGATTGAAGGTGCAAGTTACTCCTTGCAGACTTACCCGGACAAGAAACTGGAAGAATATATCGACAGCGTATTGGTCATAGTGGCCGCCGCCCAAGAACCGGACGGGTATCTTTACACCGCACGTACCATGAACCCCAAGCATCCGCACGATTGGTCGGGGCCGGAACGCTGGTCGGAGGTGGAGAATTTGAGCCACGAGTTCTATAATCTGGGTCACATGGTGGAAGGGGCTGTGGCTTATTATCAAGCTACAGGCAAGCGGAACTTCCTGGATATAGCTATCCGTTATGCCGACTGCGTATGCAAGAATATCGGTGAAGGCCCCGGACAGAAGCGTGTGATTCCCGGACATCAGATTGCCGAAATGGCATTGGTACGCCTCTATACCGTGACAGGAGATAAGAAATACCTCGACCAGGCCAAGTTCTTCCTCGACGCGCGCGGCACTACGGCACGCAAGGACATCTATTTGCAGTCGCACAAGCTTGTACTGGAGCAGGAAGAGGCAGTGGGACATGCCGTACGTGCCGGTTACATGTATTCCGGTATGGCTGATGTGGCTGCCATTACGGGTGACAGCTCCTACATCAAGGCCATCGACAAGATATGGGAGAATATCGTCGGCAAGAAGATATATATTACCGGCGGTATCGGTGCGCGTCATGCGGGCGAAGCTTTCGGTGATAACTATGAGTTGCCGAATCTGACTGCCTACAATGAGACCTGTGCCGCCATCGGCAATGTTTACATGAATTACCGCCTCTTCCTGCTGCATGGCGATTCCAAGTATTTCGACGTGCTGGAACGTACGCTTTACAACGGATTAATCTCCGGCGTTTCATTGGACGGAGGCAAGTTCTTCTATCCCAATCCGTTGTCTTGCGATGGTAAGTATCACTTCAATGCCGACCATACGATTACACGCCAGCCGTGGTTCGGTTGTGCCTGCTGTCCCAGCAACATCAGCCGGTTCATTCCTTCTTTGCCGGGATATGTGTATGCCGTGAAAGACAATCAGGTGTACGTCAACCTTTTCTTGTCCAACCGTGCCGAGCTGAAGTTGAATGAAAAGAAAGTGGTGCTGGAGCAGGAAACCGGATACCCCTGGAACGGAGATATTCGTGTGAAGGTGGCTCAGGGCAACCTGCCGTTTACGATGAATGTCCGTATTCCGGGTTGGGTGCGCGGCAGTGTACTTCCGAGTGACCTTTATTCGTATGCCGACGACCTGAAGTTGGGCTATCGTGTATTGGTGAATGGCGAGGAGGTGACCGGTGAACTTCGTAAAGGCTATCTCCGGATAGACCGGAAGTGGAAGAAAGGGGATGTGGTAGAGGTGCATTTCGACATGCAACCCCGTGTGGTGAAAGCCAATGAAAAAGTGGTTGCCGACCGTGGACGGGTGGCCGTTGAGCGTGGTCCTATCGTTTATTGTGCCGAGTGGGCCGATAATGATTTTAATATACAGAATATCATCCTGAACCGTCATCCGAAATTCCAGGTGACGGAGAAGCCCGAACTGCTGTATGGCATCAACGAAATTACCACAGAAGTGCAGGCTCTTGGTTTTGATGCTGCCGGAAAGTTGGCAACCAGAGATGTGACGCTGACCCTGATACCTTATTATGCATGGGCACACCGGGGTGAGGGCAAGATGGATGTATGGTTGCCGGTAAATAGGATTGATGTAGAATAGGCAAGTATGTCGTCATAATTTAGCTTACGCTATCGTTATAAACAGATTAAAACCATGAAAAGACTTTTATTTCTATTGACATTGTTCGTTGCTCTTGGCATGCAGGCGCAACAGCATGTGATGACTGTTGATGTATCAAAACCGACGGCTCGGATAAATCCTGCCATGTATGGAATCTTCTTCGAAGACATCAATTTCGGTGCGGACGGTGGTTTGTATGCCGAACTGGTAAAGAACCGCTCTTTTGAGTTCCCGCAGCCGCTGGTGGGGTGGATACCTTTCGGCGAGGTGACGGTACAGGACGAGCGGCCCTGCTTCGACCGCAATCCGCATTATGTGCGCATTACCAATGACGGCTGTCTTTTGCGTGCCGGACTGGATAATGAAGGTTATCGTGGCATCGGCCTGAAAAAAGGAGAAGATTACCGTTTCTCCGCTTATGTCCGTACGCCGGATACCAAACCAATGAAGCTTTCCGTCGAACTGGTGAATTCCAACGGAGAGAATCTCCTGAAGAAGGAACTGGAAGTGAAAGGCAGTGAATGGCAGAAGCTGACGGCTGTGCTGAAAGCTCCTTTTACCGATGTTCGCTCGCGTCTGCGTGTTGTGTTGCAGACGGAGGGTACGGTAGATATGGACCACATCTCTCTCTTCCCGGTGAACACTTGGAAGAAGCGTGAGAATGGATTGCGTGCCGACTTGGTACAAGCCCTCTATGACCTCAATCCCGGAGTATTCCGTTTTCCCGGCGGTTGTATCATCGAAGGCAACAGCCTTGCCACCCGTTATCAATGGAAGAATTCCGTGGGTCCGGTAGAGAACCGTCCTTTGAACGAAAATCGCTGGAACTATACATTCAAGCATAAAGCTTTCCCGGATTATTTCCAGAGTTACGGACTTGGCTTTTACGAATATTTCCTGCTGAGTGAAGACCTCGGTGCAGAGCCTCTGCCGGTACTGAGCTGCGGGCTGTCCTGCCAATACGAAAGCAACGAAGTGGTTCCCCTTGGAGAACTCGGCCCGTACGTGCAGGATGCCCTCGACCTCATCGAGTTTGCCAACGGTGCTGCAACCTCCAAGTGGGGAAAGGTGCGTGCCGATATGGGACATCCCGAACCGTTCGGTCTGAAAATGATTGCCATCGGCAATGAACAGTGGGGGGAAGTCTATCCCGAGCGTCTGGAAGTGTTCACGAAAGCCATCCGTGCGGAATATCCCGATATGCAGATTGTAGGTTCTTCCGGTCCGAGTGCAGATGGGGACAAGTTCGATTACCTCTGGCCCGAAATGAAACGCATCGGGGTGGATTTGGTGGACGAGCATTATTATATGGCTCCCGACTGGTTCTTTGCCAATGCTGCCCGCTATGATGACTATGACCGTAAAGGACCGAAAGTCTTTGCCGGTGAATATGCATCGCATGACCACCCCACCGGGAAAGCCAATAATTTCTTGGCGGCACTGTCCGAAGCAGCTTTTATGACGGGACTGGAACGTAATGCCGATGTGGTGCGCCTGGCTACCTATGCTCCGTTGTTTGCCCATGTGGATGCCTGGCAGTGGAATCCCGATTTGATTTGGTTCGACAATCTCCGCATGATGCGGACTCCCAACTATTACGTACAGCAGATGTACGGCATGAATGCCGGAACAGATGTGCTGAACCTGCAAATGGACGGAAAACCCGTGACGGGGCAGGACAGCCTTTATGCATCGGCAGTGCTGGATGCTCCTACGGGAGAAGTAATTCTGAAGCTTGTCAATGCGGGCAGCAGATCGGAGAAGGTACAGATAGAGTTCAGCGGATTGAAGAAGCGGCAGCTTGTCTCGGGTTCCTGCACCTATTTGCAAAGTGATGACTGGAAAGCCAAGAATACACTGGAGCAGGAGGCTATTGTTCCACGTATTCGTCCGGTGGAGGTGGCTTCCCGTTCTCTGAGCCTGGAGCTTCAGCCCCGTTCGTTCGGAGTCTATCGTTTGCGGATAAGTACTCAATCAAAATAAATTCCCATTTAGTCACCTATTTAATTATGTGAACTAATTATGAACACTTACTTAAAGAATTAAATTCAGCCTTTTTTGAACGATTATTCTTCCTTTTAATTATAGGATAGGCGTATCTTTGTGACGGCATACCGGTTCTGCTTGTATGCCGTTGCTAATTTTTATAAACTATTTACCATGAAGAAACATTTCATTACCGGACTGCTTGCGACTTTTGCCATTGCCGCAAGCGCACAGTCCTTCACTGAATGGCAAAACCCGGAAGTGAATGCCGTGAACCGTGCTCCGATGCACACCAACTATTTTGCCTATGAGTCGGTAGATGCTGCGGCTCGTGGAGCAAAAGAACAATCTTCCAATTACATGACTCTGAACGGTACCTGGAAATTCTTCTGGGTGAAGAATGCCGATGCCCGTCCTACGGATTTCTGGAAAGTGGGGTTCAACGACAAGGGATGGAGCGATATGGCCGTTCCCGGTATGTGGGAACTGAACGGTTTCGGCGACCCTATCTACGTGAATACCGGATATGCCTGGCGCAATCAGTTCAAGAACAATCCACCGCAGGTGCCGACGGAGGATAACAATGTAGGTTCCTACCGTCGTGAGATTGTAATATCTGCCGACTGGAAGAGTAAGGACATCATTGCTCATTTCGGTTCCGTGACTTCCAATATGTATTTGTGGGTAAACGGCAAGTACGTAGGTTATAGTGAGGACAGCAAACTGGAGGCTGAATTCAACCTGACACCCTACTTGAAGCCGGGACAAAAGAATCTGATAGCCTTTCAGGTATTCCGCTGGTGTGACGGGACGTATCTGGAAGACCAGGACTTCTTCCGTTATAGCGGTGTAGGGCGCGATTGCTACTTGTATGCCCGTGACAAGAAGCGCATTCAGGACATCCGTGTCACTCCCGATTTGGATACTGCTTATAAGAACGGTTCCCTGAAAGTACAGCTTGATGTGAAGGGTGGCGGCAATGTCAGTCTTGAACTGCTGGACGCTGCCGGAAAACAGGTGGCTACAGCTGTCGCCAAAGGTAACGCTACTGCCTTGATAAATGTGGAGAATCCTCATAAGTGGACGGCAGAAACGCCCTACTTGTATACCCTGCGTGCCACTTTGCAAGGCAGCAGTGAAGTGATTCCCGTAAAGGTGGGCTTCCGAAAGATAGAGCTGAAAGGAAGTCAGATACTTGTCAACGGCCAGCCCGTTCTCTTCAAGGGAGCCAACCGCCACGAGATGGATCCGGACGGTGGTTACGTCATTTCCCGCGAACGCATGATTCAGGATATTCAGGTGATGAAGCAGTTCAACCTGAATGCTGTGCGCACCTGCCACTATCCCGACAATAATCTCTGGTACGACCTCTGCGACCAATATGGTATTTACGTAGTGGCCGAAGCCAATATCGAATCCCACGGAATGGGTTATGGGGAAGAGACACTTGCCAAACGTGAGGACTATAGGAAAGCACATATGGAGCGTAACCAGCGCAATGTGCAGCGTAGCTTCAATCATCCCAGCATCATTTTCTGGTCTTTGGGCAACGAAGCCGGCTATGGCGCTAATTTCGAAGCTGCCTACGATTGGATAAAGGCTGAAGACCCGAGCCGTGCCGTACAATATGAACAAGCCGGTAAAACAGGCAAGACAGACATCTATTGCCCGATGTATTATGGCTATGACGGATGTAAGAAATACAGTGAGGATGATTCTATGACAAAGCCCCTGATTCAGTGCGAATATGCTCACGCGATGGGAAACTCGCAAGGAGGTTTTAAAGAATATTGGGATTTGGTGCGTAAATATTCCAAATTCCAAGGTGGCTTTATTTGGGATTTTGTTGATCAGTCTGTACGTTGGACAGGAAAAAACGGTAAGATGATTTATGCCTACGGCGGTGACTTTAACCGTTTTGATGCCAGCGATGGTAACTTCTGCGATAACGGTCTTATCAGCCCCGACCGTGTGCCCAATCCCCACATGTATGAGGTAGGCCGTATCTATCAGGACATCTGGACTACTCCGGCCGACTTGAAGAACGGCGAAATCAATGTGTTCAATGAATACTTCTTCCGTGATCTTTCTGCCTATTATATGGAGTGGGAGGTACTGAAAGGCGGTAAGGTGATACGGACCGGTCGTGTGGATAATCTGAATGTAGCTCCCCAACAGACAGCCAAAATCAAGTTGGACTTGGGCAAGACTTGCCAATGCACCGAGTGGTTGCTGAATGTTTCCTATAAGCTGAAGAACCGTGAAGGATTGCTTTCCGCCGGACATGTAGTGGCAAAAGACCAGTTGACGCTCAATCCTTACCAAGCTCCTTCCATGGAATTGAAGAACTGCGAACAGAGCAATATCGAGATGACGGCTCCCCAAGTACAGGATAACGATTGGAACTACCTCATCGTCTCCGGTGATGCTTTCCGTGTAGAAATCAACAAGCACAACGGTTATCTGACCAAGTACGAAGTGAATGGCCGGGATATGATTGAAGACGGCGAGGCTTTAAAACCAAACTTCTGGCGGGCGCCTGTTGACAACGACTACGGTGCCAATCTGCAACGCAAATATATCGCTTGGAAGAATCCGGAAATCAAACTGACCTCTTTCAAACAGCGCACGGAGAACAATCAGGTGATTGTAGAATCTGCTTACGACATGCCGGGTGTTTCAGCTAAGCTGAACCTTGTTTATGTCATCAACAATGCCGGTGCCGTCAAGGTGACCCAGAAGCTGACTGCCGACAAGAATGCCAAAGTATCGAACATGTTCCGTTTCGGTCTGCAGATGCCTATGCCGCGCAGCTTTGAAACCGTTGAATACTATGGACGCGGTCCGGTTGAAAACTATATTGACCGTAACCATTGCGCCGACTTAGGCATTTATCGCCAAAGTGTGGCTGAGCAGTTCTATCCCTACATCCGTCCGCAGGAAAATGGAACAAAGACCGATATTCGTTGGTGGAAGATGTTGGATCAGTCTGGTAATGGCATCAAGATTGTGGCGGCCGCTCCCTTCTCCGCATCTGCCTTGCTATACCATCGAGTCTTTAGATGAAGGCTGGAGCAAAGAGCAAGGACACTCGCAAGAGGTGGATGAAGCTGATTTGACTAATCTCTGTATCGACAAGGTGCAAGCTGGTCTGGGTTGCGAAGACAGTTGGGGACGTATAGCCCGTCCGGAATATCAGGTTCCTTATGCCGACTATGAATTTACGTTTATCATGATGCCGGTGAAAAATGAGGTAGGAGTGGAATGATGTTTAAGCCTCTTTGAGTATAAAGGTAAAGTTAAAATGCTCCAATATAATATAGAAATCACCCTTGTTGCAAGCATTTGTAGCAGGGGTGATTTCTGTTAGAGGGAGAGTTTTGACACACTCATTGACGATTTTATCATTTCTGCTTCACGTATTCCGACGGCGTCATTCCGAATTCATTCTTGAAGCATTGCCTGAAGTAGGCTACACTGCTGAATCCCGTCATGTAGGCAATCTCTGATATGGAGTATTTTCCGGAGAGCAGTAGTTTTACCCCGTTCTTCATTTTCACCTTGCGGATGAACTCATTTGCCGACATATCTGCCACTCCTTTGATTTTCCGATAGAGAGTGGAATGGCTCATGCACATTTGGTCGGCAATGAAAGCAATATCCATTTTTTCCATTTCCAGATTGTCTTCAATGATTTGCGTGATGCGTTGCACGAATTCATTGTCCAGCGGATTCATTGAATCGGCGGTTTCGTCGGCAGGCTCCGAATGAGGGGTGGCAACCGCCAGGCCGGCGGCCAGCTTCTTGCGTGCTTCCAGCAGATTATTGATGCGGCTATGGAGCAGTTTGGCACTGAACGGCTTGGTCAGGTAGGAGTCTGCGCCTGCGGTATAGCCTTCCTCCTTGTCGTGCAGGGAGTCTTTGGCTGTCAGCAGTATAACAGGAATATGGCTGGTCCGGATGTCATCCTTGACTAACCGGCAAAGCTGTATACCGTCCATCACCGGCATCATGATATCACTGACTATAATGTTGGGAATCCGTTCTTGGGCCAACGTCCAGCCTCTGCTGCCGTCTTCAGCCGTCAGTATGTCAAAATCATCGCCGAGAGACTGGCGTATGTATTCGCGTATATCCTGATTATCTTCTACTACAAGCAGTAACGGACGGCTCTCTTCAATTTGTTCTTCCATATTGAAGCTTTCTTCCGACAGATTGTCTTTGGCTTCAGATTCGTTTTGCCCATTTGACGGATGAATGTCGGTATGCAGGGCATTGGGATAAATATTGTCTGTTAACAAACGTAGCCTGAAAGTGGTGCCGACTTCCAGCTGGCTGCTGACGTCGAGAGTAGCTTCGTGCAGGTCGGCCAATCCTTTCACCAAAGCCAGTCCGATGCCGGAACCGGAGGCTTGGTATTTGCTGTTGGCTTGATAGTAACGTTCAAAAATATGTGGTAAAGCTTCCGGAGAGATTCCGTGTCCGGTGTCGCTGACACTTATTTCTGTATATCTCACGCTGTTTTCTTCTATAGAATTTAAGCTGAGAGTGATGTTACCTTCTGAGGTGTATTTGGCCGCATTGGAAAGGAGGTTGTTTAAAATTGTAGTCAACATGTCTGCGTCATAAAAAAGCAGTGTTTCTTCTGTATTGATGTGGACGTGGAAATTGACTTTGGGATTACGGTTCAGCTCTTTATACCGTAATCCTATTTCTTGTACCAGTTCTGAAAGGTCACCTCTTGCTACGGAGAGTTTTCGGTTTTGCGTTTCCGTTTTTCGGAATTCCAATATACCATTAATCAGATTCAACAGACGGGCAGCACTATCATGGATGATACTGATTTTATTGGCATGCTTGGGAGAAAGGCTGTTGTCGCTGAGCAGGTCCTCCAGTGGCCCCAGAATCAGGGTTAGCGGAGTGCGTAACTCGTGGGTGATGTTGGTGTAGAAGCGTAGGCGTTCGTCGTTCAGTTCTTGTTTGTTCTGACTGTTTTTGCGCTCTACTTTAAGGCTGCTTTCCAGGTCTAATTTACGTTTATAGAAACTGATAAGAATATATACAAGAGTAGCTGCTATAAAGAAATAAAGTAATTTGGCATACCATGCCAACCAGAAGGGAGGACGGATGATAATGGGAAGTGTGGCAATCTTTTCTTCCCATTCTTGGTTGCGGAATCGGGTTCTCACTTTAAAAGTATATTTTCCTGGAGGGATATTCCGGAAAGTTACTTGCTTTTCTCCTTGGGTGTTATACCATACATCTTCCAGCCCTTCCATCATATAGGCAAATTCCACTTGCGAGTTTTGTGTATAGTCCAGTACATTGAACGAAACTTTGAAGGTGTTTTCATTGTATGGCAATGTAATTTTGCCGGAAGCCAGAGGTAACGGTGTTTCTACATCTTTGCTTTCCGTCTGTTTGCTGTATACAAAAAAACGGGTGATGGTGACGGGCGCTATGATTTGTGCGGCGAAAAGTGATGAAGGGTCAAAATTGCATGTACCATTTTGTGAGCCGAAATACAGTGTACCGTCACTGTCCAATAGGGAGGCCCCGTCCATAAAATCGCCTAAGGGAATGCCGTCACGATAGTCGTAATTATAGAACACTTTCCGGCTTTCATTCAGTCGGGAGATGCCGGCGTTGGTGCTGACCCAAATATTACCGTCCCGGTCTTCACAGACAGCACGGACTTGCGTGTTTTCCAAGCCTTCGGGATTGCCGAAAGTAAGATAATCGTCGGGTGTGCGGGTATCCTGAAAGAGGATGGCGCCTTCGCGCGTGGCTACCCATATACGTCCTTGCGAATCGGCAGTCAAGGCATTTACTGCGTTAGAGGGGAACCCGTTACCTTTCTGTTGGTTTTTCAAGAGTTTTCCTTGCGGACTGAAAATGAAGATTCCTTTGCCGAAAGTCCCTACCCACAATTTGCCTTGTGAGTCGCGATGAATACCGTGTATGATAAGGTCCTCTAACTGTTCGTTTATACGTTGTTCACAGACCAGCTTTTCATTGGAAAAGGAGTAGATTCCATTTCGACTGCCTATCCATAACTTTCCATCCGGTTCTTCATAAAAACACCGCACATCCAAAGGCTGTGAGTTGTTTTCGTGGATTTGGGTGAATTTTCTTTTTTCCGGTTCATAATAGAATAGCCCTGCTTCCCAGGTACCTATCCAGATTCTTTTTTTATTGTCCTCATGAATAGCTCTGACGTAGGCATGCGGATGGGAAGTGGAAGTAGGCAATGGTATTACTTGTACTTTTTCACCTTTCTTATAAAGTGCCAGCTCGCTTTCTCCGCCCATCCACAACTGTCTGTTGTGGTCTATACAGAGGCTCCACACTTGTTTGTAACGGGTTTTCCCTTGTTTTTCCGTTGTATAGCGCAAGGTACTGAAAATGCTTGGTTCATAGCTGATGAAGTCCAGTCCGTCACGGTAATTGCCTATCCAGATGTTACCGAAAGAGTCTTGTAACATACGTCTTACATAGGGACCGGTCAGTCCGTATTCGTCATTTGTAGCGGTGATATTTCGGAAGCGGATATTGCGGGCATCCGTGAAAGTGTTACTTTGCATGTTCAGTATGCTGATACCTCCCATGCTGGTGCCAAACCAAAGGTCGCCGTTTTTCATCTGCTTGATGTCCATCACTGTTCCGGGGAGCAGGGAGTATTCATCTTCTTTTTTATGCTGGAATACGGTGAACTGTTGGGTATCCGGATGAAAGAGGGCCGCTCCTTTGTTGGTTCCTACCCATATGTTTTTGTTGTGGTCGATACAGATGGAATAGACTTCATCACCGGGGATGCTGTTGGGATTGTGCGGGTCGTGCCGATAGTTTCGGAAGGTGTTTCTTTTCATGTCTATGATGCTTAATCCGTCGGTCACATGCCCGATGTAGAGATTGCCTTCTCCGTCATCCATTCCAATCCAGTAGCGTCCCGGCAGTCCTTTTATAGTCTTATAGTTATAAGCAGCGGAGAACTGCTTTTTCTGTATATCATAGTGCTGTATTCCCATGTGATAGTGGGTAATCCAGATTCCTCCGTCCAATGCCCGGGCGAGGTAGGGGATGTCATTACTGGCAAGCTGGCTTTCTCCGGTCTTTATGCAGGTGATTGTTTCCGTTTCATAATCAAAGCAACACAATCCGTCGCGTTGGGTACCTATCCATATCTTATCTTGTTTGGGATCGGCAAGTAGGGCATTCAGTTCATTGCTGCTCAGTCCGGAATTGTTTTTATTGTAAATAATAAACTGCTGCCCGTCAAAACGGTTCAGTCCTGATTCTGTAGCTATCCAGATATAGCCTTTCCGGTCTTGTGCCAGGCTGACTATATAATTATTGGAAAGTCCGTCGTCTACCCCCAAATGCGAGATGCGGTAGGGTTGTGCTGATGTATTGGCTGTTATGGCCAGCAGGACTAAAAGATGAATTGCAGAGATAATGCCGGTGTGTTTCATGGTGCGGTTTATTTTGTCTGCACAAAAATAGCACATTTCTTTGAATGATGTTCTTGCAGAGGCGAGTAGAAATTCTGCATTCTACCACTAAAAATTCGTCACTAAAAGGTAAATAAATGGTCAAATATACACTTATTCCTTTCCGTGAACGATTTTCTATCCTTCTTGCCTAGTTTTTATTCTCCTCCATATTATAATATTTTTTAAGTTTGCATTGAAAAGAGAAAACAACTATTAAATCTTTAATGCATATGAAAACATAGAATTAACCTTCGTTTAGAGAAATGGGAGACGAAAAGTTAACCTTTATTCTATATATGTAGGAAATGGAAAGAGAGAAATTATCAATTACCTTACTTATCTAATAACAAAGAAAACGATGAATCTTAATTCGTTCAAAAGAAATCGCAAGGCACTTACAGCCTTATTGATCTGCACCGGTTTCATTGCAGCACATCCTTTGGCAGCATTTGCTGAAGAATATGTTCCTGCTGTGCAGATGGTCCAACAACAGAAACAATCCGTTTCGGGTGTAGTGAAAGATTCCACGGGTGAACCGGTTATCGGTGCCAATATCCGTGAAAAAGGCAATCCCAGTAATGGTACTATTACCGATATTGACGGTAATTTCAGTATCAAAGTGAATCCGGATGCGACATTGGAAATCTCTTTTATCGGTTATAAAACGGTAGAAGTAAAGGCCGTCGCAGGCAAGCCACTGAATGTAATCTTAAAAGATGACAGTGAGATGCTGGAAGAAGTGGTGGTAGTGGGTTACGGAACAATGCGTAAGAAAGACCTTACGGGGTCTGTTGTGCAGATTCGTCCCGACAAGCTTGCCAATGAAGCTCCCAAGACTGTACAGGATGTATTACGCGGTACTCCAGGACTAAATATCGGTTACAATGCCGATGCAAAGGGAGGCGGTACGATGATGGTACGTGGACAGCGTTCTGTTTATGTGACTGATAAGAATAATCCTGCCAATGATACGCACAATACACCGTTGATTATCCTTGACGGTATGCAATTCTATGGCGAGCTTTCAGAAATCAATCCGGAGGATATCGGTCAGATAGACGTGTTGAAAGATGCTTCGGCTGCTGCTATCTATGGTGCGAAGGGTGCCAATGGTGTTATTGTAGTGACTACCAAGAAGGGTAAGATGGGCAAGCCGACAATTAATGTCAGTGCAACACTTGGTATCAATACTAAGAGCGCTTACCGTGATGTATTCAACGCTTCTGAGTATATGCAATACCGCGAGGATTGGTATAAAGTCGGTACATACGGCGTGAATCCGGCAACCGGCAAGTACGAAGCTTACCAGACTGGCCAGACTAATCCGGGTTATTACGATCATCCGGACAATTTGGGGCGATATGGAGTTACGCAGGAGCAGTGGATGGCATATAGCAAGAATGAGTCAGGAGAATCGGCATTAAGTATTTATGCCAAGCGCTTGGGCTTGGAGGATGCTGTGCTGCGAAACTTCTTGACTGGAAAAACTCATGACTGGTATGACCAGACTTTCCGTACCGGTATCAATCAGGACTACAATGCCAGTGTATCCGGTGCCAGTGAACGTATGAGCTACTACATGTCTTTCGGTTATCAAAAGAATGAGGGTGCTGTCAAGGGTAATGATTATAGTGCCATGCGTGCCAACTTGAAGGTGTCTGGTAAAGTGACTGACTGGTTGGAAATCGGTGCCAATGTGAATTTCCAGGACCGCACGGATGGGGATATTGCCGTCAGTCTGGGAACCAATTACTGGGATGCCAATATGCTGCGCAACAGTCCGTATTCTGACTATACTAATGAAGATGGCAGTTTGGTACAATATCCGATGGGTAGTACAGTGAAACGCGGCTATAATTATGAATTCGATCGCCAATATCTTGATTTGGATAAAGGCTATACGGTATTGAATACTATATTTAATGCTAAGGTGAAGTTGCCGTTTAATATAACCTATGACTTTAATATAGCTCCGCGATATGAGTTTTTCCATAACTGCTACTTTATGTCGGCTGAGTTGCCGGACAGCAGCCCTACAAGCCGTGGTGTAGACCGTGAACACAGCAAACGCTTTGATTATTCTTTGAATAACACTATTACCTGGGATCATACTTTTGCTGAAAAGCACCATGTGATACTGACATTGGTACAAGAGGCTGAAGAACGCCGTTATTGGAATGACAAGATAGAAGCCCGCAATATCCTGCCTTCGGATGCACTGGGTTTCCATAATACTCAGAACGGAACCAAGGACAACAGCAATTTCAAGACAAACGACACGCATGAAACGGCTGCCGCTTATCTGGGACGTTTGTTCTACTCGTACGATGACCGTTATATGTTCACCGGTACCGTTCGCCGCGACGGTTATTGTGCTTTTGGTGCCAACAATCCGTGGGCTACTTTCCCGTCACTTTCTGTAGCATGGTCATTTGCCAATGAAAAGTTCTTCAAATGGGAACCTATGAGTACCGGTAAGTTGCGCGTATCTTGGGGTAAGAATGGTAACCGCCAGTTAGCAGACCCTTATCTTGCTTTGGCAAATTTGGCTTCGGGTACCGGAGGTACAATGGGTTACTATACCGGTTCGGATTATGTTGATATGAAATACCTAAGTGTTGACCGTTTGGCTAATGCCAACTTGAAATGGGAAAAGACATCTTCCTGGAACTTCGGGCTTGACTTCGGTTTCTTGAACGACCGGATTAGTGGTAGCTTGGAAACCTATTTCATGAAGACCAACGATATGATTATGAGTCAACGTCTTCCCGGTTTTTGCGGATTCGGTGAAGTGACCACTAATTTGGGTGAAGTGCAGAACAATGGTTTTGAATTCTCTCTGAACACTGTCAATATCAGTAACAGTGACTTTGAATGGCGTACCACTTTTGGCTTTGCTTATAATAAGAATCAAATCAAGCATCTCTATTATGAGTATGAGGATGTGTTGGATGAGAATGGTAATGTGGTCGGTCGTAAAGAGCAGGATGATACCAGTAACAAATGGTTTATCGGCAAGCCTATCGGTGAGATATGGGATTATAAGGTAACGGGTATCTGGCAGACGGATGAAGTGGAAGAAGCTGCCAAGATAGGTCAGAAACCGGGTGATCCGAAGGTCGAGAACTATTACACAGCTGATGATAAAATCAATGCTGACGGTAGCCGCACTCCGGTTTACAATGATAACGACAAGCAGTTCTTGGGTACTACGAATGCTCCTGTCCGTTGGTCTTTGCGTAATGAATTCACTATTCTGAAGAATATAGATTTCTCTTTCAACCTTTATTCTTATATGGGACATAAGAGCCTTGAAGGATACTACCTTAACAATGATAATGGAGGTTCTTTGATGACCTATGGCTTCAATACTTTCAAGAAGGATTATTGGACGCCTGAAAACCCGAGCAATACCTATGCGCGTCTTGAGGCGCAGGGTCCCGATGGTGCGACCGGTGCACAACGTCTCCATAACCGTAATTTCATTCGTCTGGATAATATTTCTTTGGCTTATACGTTGCCTCAGAAACTGACGAAGAAATGGCAGATTGACCGCGTAAAGCTTTATGCTACCGTACGTAATGTAGCTACTTGGGCTGCCGATTGGGAATATGCCGACCCTGAAACCGGTGGTTTGGCTACCCGTACCTATACATTCGGATTAAATTTAACCTTCTAAAAACTAGAAACAATGAAAAATAATATAAAAAATAAGCTTTCTAAGGGTTTTCTGATTCTTATGGGAGCAGCATTTCTGTCAAGCTGTACAGATGATTTCTTGAAACCTGACCCTTTGTCTTTCTATGAACCGGAAACAACATTTACAACAGAATCCGGTTTGAAGTCCGTACTTGCCATGTGCGACCGCCATCTGCGTTTGTACTGGACCAACTATGAGGCCAATAATATACGTGTACCTATTGGTACTGAATATCTGTTCTCGGATGTAGCCATTTACGGTAAGACGGATAATGTGGGTGGAGCCTATGGAACCTGGGCTACCCGGTTGACACCGACAAGTGGCATAGCCAATGGTGACGACAACCAAATTAAATATTTCTGGGACCAGCATTATTCCGGTATCAAATATGCCAATACAATTTTGAGCTACATTGATGCAGTAGAAGGGTTGGGTGAAGAGAAGAAAAACGAGTATAAAGGTCGTGCTTATTTTCACCGTGCCTATCGTTATCTGGCCCTCGTATTTCAATTTGGAGATGTACCTTTGGTGACGAAGATTCTGGAAGGTCCAAAGCGTAACTATAAATCCACCAAGAAGGAAGCTATTCTGGAAATGATTACTCAGGATATGGAGAAAGCGGTAGAATGGGTACCCGAACAAGCTCAGACCGAATATATTGGTATGGTGAATAAGGGAGCTTGCCGTCAGTTGCTTATTAAATGTTATTTGGCTACCGGACGTTTTGCTGAAGCTGAAGCCCAAGCTGATATCCTCATCAATCAGTCGGGTTATTCTTTAATGCAAGAGACTTTCGGCACTTTTAATGATGGTGGGGAACCGGAAACTTGGAAAATCACAGACAATGTGATTTGGGATTTACACCGTCCTGAAAACAAACTGATTGCAGCTAATAAAGAGGTGATAATGGGTATGCCCAACAATACGGCAGATTCTCATACAGACTTTTTGACTATGCGTATCTTTGGTCCGATGTGGAGTGATAATGGCTATCTGTTGTCTCCGGATGGAAAGGCGGGGGCTGTGAATTATGCACGCAATCATGCGAATTATGACAAAAGTCTTGACTTTTTACGTGCTTTTGGCCGTGGTATCGCTACTGTCAGCGGTGCTACCGATTTCCAACAACATGGAATGTGGGTGGTGAATGGTGTAGAAGATACACAAGACTTGCGCCACAACCATGAAGTGGGTAACTGGGTACGTATGGAAGACTTGAAGTACAATAATCCTGAGTCTGAATATTATGGTAAGAACTTACAGCTCTATGACGACCAGGGTAAAATACTCTGTACAAACTTGATTCGTGACTGGTTTGATTTCCCGCATTACAAAATCTTCTTGGATGACGCAACAGCTGAAGCCAATCAGGGAGCTAATCAATTTAATGGTGCCACTACCGGAAGTAATGCAAACTGGTATCTCTACCGTTTGGCAGAAACTTACCTGCTGCGTGCAGAGGCTAAATTATATCAAGGTAAAGATGCTACGTCGGATGTAAACGAAGTGCGTAGACGTGCCAAGTGTTCACAGCTTTATACTTCTGTAAATATTGGTGATATAGCCAACGAACGCGCCCGTGAGTTGTATCTTGAAGAGTGGCGCGCTATGGAGTTGAAACGCATTTCCTACTGTCTGGCATTGAGTGGCAAACCTGATGAATGGGGCAATACATACAGCAAGGATAACTGGGACAAGCAGTCGGGTACTGATGCAACAGGCGGTAGCTACTGGTACCAACGTCTGACACGCTATTCTGTTTACAATCAGAATCCTAATGGTATTACGTCCGGTCCTAACACGTTGTATTTTACTTTGGACAAGCGTAATGTATACTGGCCAATTCCTAATGATGCCATTACTGCCAATAACAAGGCTCAATTGGCACAGAACTATGGCTATGACGGTTATGATGCCAATATCCAGATGTGGGATAATTGGGAAGATGCAGTAGCCGATGAGGATATCACAGAATAAATAATTCTTATAATAAATCACTCGTTTTCAATAGGTACTATTGTAGGGAGCCCACTCTTTGGCCGGAAAGGGTGGGCTCTTTTCCTTTTTAATTTTAATGACCATGAAAAAACTGAATCATTTTATTTTTATTGCATGCAGTATATTTTGTATGGGTATTCTTGACGCTTGCAGTAATGACGCCGAAACTCCTACCTCAATTGATATTCAAGATATTTGTGGAGTTTATACTCCGCAACAAGTAAAAATGACCTTTAATGGTGAAGATATGCCTGCTTTGGGGAATGCCTCCTTGACAATGGAATCTTTGGACAATCATTCTAAAGATGAGATGGAGGGAGATTATAAAATACTGTTGGCGCTGCCTCCACTTTGGCCGAATTTGGCTACAGTGAGTACGTCGCCGGTATTCGATAATGTTACTTTAGAGGTTGAGGCATCCGCTTCACCGGAGGAGGTTGTATTGGAAGGGATGTCCAAGCAGCCTGAACATGAACTCGTTGTGAAAGGAGTTTATAAAGAGGGTATATTGAATTTGGATTTGACCTATTCTATTACTTCCTCAATGCTGGTAGGAAAGAAGTTTCTTTTTGAGTTCGGCAGGCAATCATTGGATTTTGACTTTTTGAATCCTTCTTTATCATCGATAGAATGGAAGGGAAGCCAGATACCGGTGGAAGAATTTGTAAGCGATGCCATTACTCCTGTATTAGATGCCATCGGCAGACGTCTGGGCGGTTTCCTTTGTGCGGAGCTTGTTCCGGAAGCTTCCGTACATCTGAGTATAAAGCCGGAGGGAGCGGGTGACGTCATCACAGTGCCGGGAAAGCATGGCCTTTGTAACCCGAATAATGGTTTTGCTTATTTTGTGACAGACCAGGACGGTGCATCGTGCTTGACTGAAAAGATAATGGGAAGTTCATTCTTTAAGTATAATCTCTTCTTTTCTTCCATCAATGATTATTTCTATTTCGTACCTGTCTTTTATTTGAAAGATGTTCAAGACGAGCTGAAACTAGCCTTTGATACTCCGGTCAATTCTTTCTTTTATGGCTTGCTGTTTGAGTGGTTGGAAAATGTGGGAATGACGGAACTTTCTTCAGAGGAAATGGAAAAGGCATATAAACTGGCTCACTTACTTCAAGATAAAACGATAAGATATATCCGATTGACGGGAACAGCCATTGAATAAACTTGTATAATAGTCCTTTTTTGTATGAAGACAGTTAAATTTCTTTTTGTTTTACTTTTTATCCTGAGCACTCCGTTGCAGCTTTTCGGTCGAGTTACGGAGTCTGCTGAAAACTTGCTGCGCATCATTCACAAAGTGAACCGTCACTGGCAGGAAAACAACTCTCCGCAAGTACGTTCTTTTTGGGACAATGCTGCCTATCACACGGGCAATATGGAGGTCTATGAATTGACCGGTAACACCGCTTATCTGAAATATTCCACCGATTGGGCGGAATACAACCATTGGAAAGGAGCCGCTTCGGACAATAAGGCGGAGTGGAGATACGGTTATGGCGAGACTCCGCAGTATGTGCTCTTCGGCGATTGGCAATGTTGTTTCCAGACCTATGCCGATTTGTATGGCATCCGGGGTGATGACCGGAGGATAGCCCGTGCCCGTGAAGTGTTGGAGTATCAGATGGGGACTGATAAAAATGACTACTGGTGGTGGGCTGACGGGCTTTATATGGTGATGCCCGTGATGACCAAACTGTATAGAATCACGAAAAATCCTCTTTATCTGGAAAAGTTGTACGAATACTTTTCGTATGCAGACAGTGTGATGTACGACCCGGAAGCAGGGTTGTACTACCGTGACGGCAGCTTTGTCTATCCCAGGCATTCCATCCTCGGCGGCAAGAAGGACTTTTGGGCGCGTGGTGACGGCTGGGTACTTGCCGCTTTTGCCAAGGTGTTGCAGGATTTGCCGGAAACCGACAAACATCGCCAGCTTTATATCGACAGGTATCTTGCGATGGCGGGAGCTTTGGCCAAATGCCAGCATCCCGATGGATACTGGACCCGTAGCCTGCTCCAGCATGATTTTGCTCCGGGACCGGAAACAAGCGGTACGGCTTTCTTCGCTTATGGATTGCAATGGGGTATCAATAACGGCCTGCTCGACGGTGTAGTTTATCAACCGGTGGTAGACAAGGCTTGGAAGTACCTGTCCACCGTAGCCTTACAACCCGATGGCAGTGTAGGATATGTGCAGCCCATCGGTGGAAGTGCCATTCCCGACCAGGTGCTGAGTGTAGGTTCTACGGCAAATTTCGGGGTAGGCGCCTTTCTGTTGGCCGCTTGCGAGAGATACCGTTATCTCCGGCGAGAGAGTTGGAAGGATATGGATGGAAATTACATCAATGCCCACGGAGGTGGCATATTGCCTTACAATGGTAAATATTACTGGTTTGGCGAACACCGCCCGGCAAAAGGCTTTTCCACACAAGTCGGGATAACCTGCTATTCATCCGACGATTTGGCAAACTGGAAGTACGAAGGGGTAGCTCTGGCTGTGTCCGAGGAAGAGGGTTCGGACATAGAACGTGGATGTATAATGGAGCGTCCTAAAGTGATATACAACGGAAAAACGGGTAAGTTTGTCTTATGGTTCCATCTGGAACTGAAAGGTAGGGGATATGGACCTGCGCGTGCTGCAGTTGCCGTCAGTGACCGTCCCGAAGGGCCTTACCGTTTCGTCTCTTCCGGTCGTGTCTGTCCGGGCAGATGGCCCATAAATATGACGGAAGAGGAACAGAACGCCACTTGGGAGGATGAAAAATATCGGAAATGGTGGACACTGGCATGGCACGAGGCGATAGAGAAGGGGATGTTTGTGAAACGCGACCGGCAAGGCGGGCAGATGTCACGTGACATGACTCTGTTTACAGACGATGACGGCAAGGCCTATCATATCTATTCTTCGGAGGACAATCTGACTTTGCAGATAGCCGAACTGACGGAGGACTACCTTTCCCATTCGGGACGCTACATCCGCATCTTCCCTGCCGGACACAACGAGGCGCCGGCCATCTTCAAGAAAGACGGCACTTATTGGATGATAACCTCCGGCTGTACCGGTTGGGCACCCAATGCGGCGCGTCTGTTCTCGGCTCCTTCCATCTGGGGACCGTGGACACAGCATCCCAACCCTTGTCGGGGTGAGGGAAGTGATAGGACTTTCGGCGGTCAAAGCACTTACGTATTGCAGCTTCCCGGTAACCGCTACCTTTTCATGGCCGATATTTGGCGGCCCAAGAGCCTGATGTATTCGGAATATCTTTGGATTCCGGTCCGGTTTGATGAAGAGGGGATGCCTTATCTTACCCTTTCCGGCAAATGCAATCCGTCAGATGGTCGTTGATAAACCCCGAAGCTTGCAGATGGGCATAGCAAATGGTAGAGCCGAAGAACTTGAATCCTCGTTTTTTCATGTCTTTGCTCATGGCATCTGATTCGGGAGATGATACCGGAATCTCACTCAATGACTGAAAATGATTGATAATGGGGTTCCGGTCGGGGAAGAAGGATAGCGTATAGTTGTAAAAGCTGCCGAATTCTTTCTGTATGGCAAGAAACA
>UMGG01066856.1_pt1 | contig 23673 bp, 19 predicted proteins | sample 1965211 | NCBI WGS metagenome assembly UMGG01 (sample SAMEA4836064, study PRJEB28245) | human gut metagenome | biome: gut microbiome; material: fecal sample | place: Denmark | collected 2008 | reverse complement strand
GCATTCCAAATGCAACACCACCACTCCCTAACGCTGTTCCAAAGATAACCGGCGCTAAATCAGCTCCCTACACCTTATATCTATTTCATCCGCTATACAGTCTGCTGTCCTTGGGATACCGGAAGAATTGATTACTTTATAATTTTTATCGACATCTGCCTGGATCCCCGGTAAACGGACGGCGGGATGTTTCCAGTCCACTCCTAATTTCAGGTACCGGTTATATTCTTTGAACAGGCTAACGGCACTGTCTTGTGTAAAGTCTTCTTGTTTCAGGTAGGCGATTCCTTTGTTGTAAGAGTTCGTATTTTCTGCGTAAATGAATCCTGAGATTCCTTTTTTCGGTCCCTTGGTATGGTCTCCTGTCAGGCTTCCTGCGACTGCTCCTAAAGCGGTGCTGATGGCTTGTACGGTATCGGGGTGGGTATCCATCCAGTTTCTTCCTTTTGTTTTTTCCATGTATGCCAAAGCAAATTCGTTCACGCTTCCCGATACGGCTCCTGACAATGCGTTTCCTCCGCTCATGGTTCCTGTCAGTGCGCCTATGGCTCCATGGAGAAGGAGTTTTTCTGTGGATCCTTCTTTCCATCCATAGTGGTCTGCCGCTTCATGGATGATTTGGTTGCCTACTATGTTCATCATGTGGATGAGTTCCTGTTTTTCTTCTACTTTTGTCTTGTTGAAGATTTCTTTGGGTTTGTTTAGGCTGTTTAATAATAAATATATTAATCTGGCATAATCCCAACTAATAGCGCAATAAAGGCAATTATACCAAAACAAATTATTCCAAGTTGAATTCTAAACTTTCTTTTTTCAAGAATATGTTTAACATCTTTTTCTCTATTATCAATATTACTTTCCACAATTGCTTTACTCATTTCGTTAAATAACAGCCGGGTCTCTATCAAATACAAAAGCATCACGCTCGCACCCAAAAATATTCGTACCCTCTCACTATTATAAAAATAAATATATATAAAAATTTCTAATGGCGCTATCAACCATATCAAAAATTTTAAAATGATAATTTTCCAGTTTGTTGGAGCCGATATCGCTTCCATTTTTACCCTTTTTAAAATCCATCTTGCTCCCATAAGAATATAAATTATACATATTAATATATCTATCATATATATTCTTTCCCCCTTCTAATCAATTTCTTTTTGTATATCCTTTATATATTCTTTATCTCTTTTATCCTTTTCCGCAGATGTTATCGGCAGGGAGGAGTTTCATGGATACGTCCAGGGAGCTGACGCGTTTCATCTGTTCCACCCCTGCTCCAGGCGGCGGATGTTCAGGATGTCTCCTTCTTTGATGGGAAATGCGTTTTTCCATAGGATGACGGCGCTGTCTTTCCCGTAGATGATTTTATGCAGCCTGCCGAACTTTTCTCCCTGCCCCGATAAAATAATTTCGTCTATTCTAAATACTGGCCCTGCGGCATCCTGCGTTTCCTCTTTTTCATTCGCACTGCTTCCCATATTTTCCACGCGGGGCATGCGCAGCCGTTCCTGCCGATCTTCTTCTCTCTGCCGCGCTTCTTCCAGCCGCTCCTCTCCTGTGTAATTTAAAACGGGAGCAGCTGATACCGCTCCCGTCATCATGGTTAAAAAATAAAGGCTGTTACGATTTTCCCCTGCATGATCGTTCTCCCAAAGTAATATTTCAAATGTTTTTCTTATTTCCAATTATAGTTTACACAGAAGGCATTGTAAATGTTTTCTTTGCTGCCCCTCTCCGCTTCAATTTCCTGCTGCACCTTTTGCCAGCATGACGGAGAGATCTTCTTTTTCTTCCTGCATATCCGTCTCCTTTGCCGCCGCTTTCGCCAGATCATCAATGGCGTAAACGAGGGGTTCTTTTCCTTCATCGGGAGTAAGGAGCATCATCACATCTATATGGTCATTTTCACGGAAGAAATACGCTCTGCCGTAAAAGGGCAGGATGAGTCCATCGGAATCAAAGGTAATTTTCGCGCCCATCGTATAGAGATAGGCTTCGTCGGCTGTAAGTTTGCGATACGGCTCAAAATCGGACAGGGTGATTTTCACGCCTTCTCCTAATTCTCCCACCACGTTCTTTGCCCAGTTCTTCATTACCTCTTCCGCCCCTTTGCGCAGCGGCGAGTCCTCATCCAGAAAAGCGCGGTTCATGCGGGAAAGGCTTCTCCATTCTTTTACCGTCAGGTATTCCCGGAAGAACGGTTTCAATGTATCCGCTCCCGCAGGAGGCAGCTTGGCGGTGACAATGTAGCCGTAAGCGAATTTTCGGCTTTTTTGAAGCATGACGGAAAGCTGCCCCATGTGATAGGGATAGGTGAAATTGTGGAACTTCAGTTCCTGCTGTTCAGGGATATCCTGATAGGTAAACGCAGGCGGTAGATGTGCTTTCGCAATGGACTGCAAGTCATAAGCAGACGCGCCGCCGGAAATACAGAGAACCGTCATAAAGACTGCCGCCGTTTTCTTCCAACTCATGTGCTGCTCCTTTCCAGTCCGTAAAAGGCATAAAGTAAATTTTTCCCGATTTTTTCCGCCGCTGTATGGCTTCCCTGTATGACAATGAGATAATACATGCCGCCCTGCCTGTACAGATTCGTATAGACCCACATCGGATAGGACAGGTGTCTTTCGTCGGAAATAATCACCCGCGCTTCCTGTGTCCAGCGATAGGTGCCGTCATGATTTTTATAGGCATGCCACGGTGAAAAAGAAACCAGTTCCGCCTGCAGCTTCTGCCCTTTGATTTCATCCAAACGGCCATTCAGCATCCGCTGATATTCTTCTATGCTGATTTTCGGCATGCCGAAGAGGGAGTGCGGCCGTGTCGCATCTTCATGGAATGCGCGCTCCCAAAACCGGGCAGCCTTTTCCCCTTTCCCATGGAAGAAGGCTTCTTCCGTTCCTTTCATAACAGAGACGGAAGCGGAGTAGGTGCCGCGGATATCAGATTTCCTGATCTGGTACAGATGAAGGGAGTCGTAAGGGTACGGCGCCCGGTCGGGGTACATGTCCATTCCCGGAGGCGTGGTGAGAAAGTACATCACTGCCGCCCAATCTGTTTTCCCGTAATCTTTCCGGTGTCCCGATTTCTTAAATATGGTTTCCGCGCGGCTGCCCCCTCCATCGGTAATCTGCACGTCTTCCCCGAAAGACAGTTTCCCCAGTCCGTCGATGACGAGATCCTCCGCATCCGCGTAAAGACAGCCTGCCAGAATGAAAGCGGACAGAGCCGCCATGATTTTTTTGAACATGGAATTCTCCTGTAATATATCATTTATCTTTTCATTGTAAGGAATTAGAGATATTTTCTCAAGTCAGGCATTTCTGTCTCCCACAAAAAATATCCCGCTATGGATTACACAGCGGGATATTTTATTTAAATACTTATTGCACGTCAGCTTGCCCATCAGCGGTTTCCGCCGTCCGGGGTTCCGCGTTATGCTGCACGGAGAGCCTGCGGTAGCGGGCAAGCCCCGTACCTGCCGGAATCAGCTTGCCGATAATGACGTTTTCTTTGAGTCCGAGAAGCGGATCCACTTTACCTTTGATTGCCGCTTCCGTAAGAACTCTGGTGGTTTCCTGGAAAGAAGCCGCCGAGAGGAAGGAGTCTGTCGCCAGCGCGGCTTTCGTCGTACCGAGAAGCAGGTTCTCACCCACCGCCGGTTTCTTTCCTTCATCTTCCAGATGTTCGTTCATGACGCGGTACGCCACGATGTCCACCGTCTGGCCCGGAAGCCATTCGGAATCTCCGGGGTCATCGATTTTGATCTTGCGGAGCATCTGATGGACGATGATTTCAATGTGCTTGTCATTGATTTCAACACCCTGGGACCGGTAAACTTTCTGCACTTCCTTGACGATATAGTTCTGAGTCGCCTGTACGCCGAGGACACGGAGAATATCGTGGGGATTGATGTTCCCTTCAATGAGGCGAGTACCTGCTTCGATTTCATCGCCTTCATTGACGGAAATCCTCTTTCCGAACGGAATCTTGTAGGTATCGGATGTCTCTTCATTGGTCACGGTAACAATCTTGATATTCGCATTTTCCGGAGAGTCTTCAATGGTGACTTTGCCGGCGATATTGGAGATGATCGCGTTGCCTTTCGGCTTGCGCGCCTCAAACAATTCTTCGACACGGGGCAGACCCTGGGTAATATCTTCTGCCGTTGCGACACCGCCCGTATGGAACGTACGCATGGTCAGCTGGGTGCCCGGTTCGCCGATAGACTGTGCGGCGATGATGCCTACCGATTCGCCGATTTCCACATGGCGGCCTGTTGCCAGGTTCCTGCCATAGCACTTCGCGCATACGCCGTGTTCGGAATGGCAGGTCAGAATGGAACGGACTTTCAGACGGTCATAATGCTTTTCAATTTCAGCAGCCTGGTCGTCAGTGATTTCTTCATTCTTCGCGGCAATGATTTCTCCCGTTTCCGGATTCACCACATCTTCCAGCGGGCAGCGGCCGGCGATACGGTCAGCCAGAGACTCAATGAGACCCCCGGCTTCCGTAATTTTGCGGACTTCTACGCCTTCCGTGCCTTCCATGCGTACGGAAATCACCGGAATATCCGCAGCCAAAAGTTTTTCAGCCGCTTCCGCCGTAAGGACGGTTCCCTGCGCCAGCACTTCTTCTCCTTTGCGGTTCAGAGCCGGCGTTTCCAATTTCTTTTCAAAGAAGCGGACTGTCACATGATGTTTCACGATACTCTTGTATTCCGCTGCGACATCCTCCACGCCGAAGGTAACGGTTTTCGGTTCGCCCGCTTCTCCTTCCGCTGTGGGAACGGTAACAACAACGGAATCAACGAGGAAACGATTCATAAGGGCCACATCGGACGCATCCAGTGTTTTCCCCTTCACAAGGAGAATTTCCCCGCTGCGCCGGTTCATGACGTCTTCTTCGAGAATGGAACCGTCCAATTCAGCGCGGTGGACATTGTAACGGCTGCGGACAGCCGCCTTGGAAACCAGTTTATTCCATTCACGATCGAAATTGAGTGTCTGCACATCGCAGTCTTCTTCCCGAATGATGACATCCTGGGAAACATCGACAAGGCGGCGTGTGAGGTAACCGGAGTCTGCTGTACGGAGAGCCGTATCGGCAAGACCCTTGCGGGCGCCGTGGGAAGACGTAAAGTAGTCAAGGACGGTCAGCCCTTCACGGAAGTTTGCCTTAACAGGCAATTCTACCGTTTTACCGGATGTATCGGCAATCAGGCCGCGCATCCCCGCCAGCTGGCGGATCTGGTTATCGTTACCGCGGGCGCCGGACTGGGCCATCATGGTGAGCGGATTCATTTTCGTCATGGACGCTTTCATCGCTTCACCGACATCATTGGTCGCTTTTTCCCAAATTTTAACGACTTTCCTGTATCTTTCGTCATCCGTCATCAGGCCGCGGCGGAAATATTCCTTGATTTTTTCAATCTGCGCTTCACTTGCGGACAGGATATCATTTTTGGCTTCCGGTACGGCCACGTCATAAATGCCGATAGAAATGCCGGAAACAAGGGCATAATGGAATCCGAGTGATTTAATGGAGTCCAGGAGATCTCCTGTTTCTTTGAAACCCAGCTTCTTGAAGCAGTCATTGACAAGTTTGCCCATCTGCTTCTTGCCGATGGTAATACCGAGACCTTCTTTTCCATCAGGACGTTTATAGAAGAAGCGGAGAGGTTCGGGAATGGCATAGTTGAAAATCAGGCGCCCCGGGGTCGTGATGACAAGACCGTGCCCCGGTATGTCCACTTTAATGAAATCATGGATCTGTACCTGGTTCAGTGCATAGGCCAGCATGACTTCATCGTAATTGGTAAAGGCGTGGAATTTCGAGGGATCAAGCGCGTCTTCCTCTTCCTTGCTTTCTTTTACAATGGTCAGATAGTATGATCCCAGAATCATATCCTGGGAAGGAATGGCGACAGGTTTGCCGTCTTTCGTAGACAGGATATTGTTGATGGAAAGCATGAGCGTTCTCGCTTCCGCCTGCGCTTCCACGGACAGAGGCAGATGGCACGCCATCTGATCGCCGTCAAAGTCCGCATTGTAACCCGGGCAGACAAGGGGATGCAGTTTGATCGCCCTGCCTTCCCACAGGATCGGTTCAAACGCCTGGATGCCGAGGCGGTGGAGTGTCGGAGCGCGGTTCAGAAGTACGGGATGTTCTTTAATAACATCGCCAAGGACGTCCCAGACTTCAGGGGACAGCTTGTCCACTTTTTTCCGTGCCGATTTCAGATTGCTCGCCAAACCGCGGGCAATCAGTTCATGCATGATGAACGGTTTGAAAAGTTCGATTGCCATTTCTTTCGGCAGGCCGCACTGGTACATTTTCAGTTCAGGACCGACTACGATAACAGAACGGCCGGAATAATCGACACGTTTCCCCAAAAGGTTCTGGCGGAAACGGCCCTGCTTGCCTTTCAGCATATCGGAAAGGGATTTCAGGGGACGGTTTCCCGGGCCGCTGACCGCTCTGCCGCGGCGGCCGTTATCTATGAGGGCATCGACAGCTTCCTGCAGCATACGTTTTTCATTCCTGACGATGATTTCAGGCGCGCCCATGTCCATCAGTCTTTTCAGACGGTTATTTCTGTTGATGACACGGCGGTAAAGGTCGTTCAGGTCGCTCGTGGCAAAACGCCCGCCGTCAAGCTGCACCATCGGGCGGAGGTCCGGCGGTATAACGGGCAGCACGGTGAGGATCATCCATTCCGGCTTATTGCCCGATTTACGGAAAGCTTCCACTTCTTCCAGCCGGCGGATGCTGCGGACTTTGCGCTGGTTGCTGCTGCTGTCCACATCTTCGCGAAGCTGTTTTTCCAAGGCTTCCAGATCCAGCTGGCGGAGAAGCTTCTGAATAGCTTCCGCCCCCATCTGCGCCTCAAAAGAACCGGCACCGTATTCCTGGACGGCCTGCTGGTATTCTTGTTCATTTAAAACCTGCTTGTCCAGAAGCTTTGTTTCGCCTTTATCTATTACGATGTAGGCGGCAAAATAAAGGACTCTTTCCAGCTGGCGGGGGGACACATCGAGAATGAGGCCGATACGGCTCGGCGTCCCCTTGAAATACCAGATGTGAGATACCGGGCAGGCCAGATCAATATGACCCATGCGTTCACGGCGTACTTTGGAGCTTGTCACTTCCACGCCGCACTTATCGCAGACCGTGCCCTTATAACGCATTTTTTTATACTTGCCGCACTTACATTCCCAATCTTTCGTCGGTCCGAAAATCTTTTCACAGAAAAGACCGTCCGGTTCTGCTTTCAGTGTACGGTAGTTAATTGTTTCCGGCTTCGTTACTTCTCCGTGAGACCATAATCTGATCGTTTCCGGAGACGCAATACCGATTTTCATGGAGTCAAATTCATTTACGTCTAACAATTGCTCAGTGCTCCTTTCCGGAAATCAGGCATCCGGGTCATCGACAAGACCCGCTTCAGTTTCTATATCAGTTTCAGTAAAAGCCGCTTCTTCATTTGCAGGAGCCGCCGCTTCCGCTTCCAGCGTATCATTGAAAGAAGCCGTATCATCTGCCGGCACTTCTTTCCCTTCTCCGGCCATGCTGGATTCCATGGCATTTCTGGCTGCGGAAACGGAATCCTCACCTTCCATAGCCGCTTTCACTTCGTCTTTATGCCAGCGTTCGCCGCCATTGGATGGTTCCAGATCGCTTTCGTCCAGCTCTTTCATGACAACTTCCTCTTTGTCTTCATTCAGGACGCGGACATCCAACCCGATGGATTGGAGTTCTTTCATAAGAACCTTAAAGGATTCGGGAACACCGGGGCTCGGAATGTTTTCGCCTTTGACGATTTTTTCATAGGCTTTGACACGGCCGATGACATCATCGGATTTTACCGTCAGGATTTCCTGCAAGGTGTACGCGGCACCATATGCTTCCAGTGCCCAGACTTCCATTTCACCGAAACGCTGGCCGCCGAACTGCGCCTTGCCGCCGAGCGGCTGCTGGGTCACAAGGGAGTACGGGCCGGTAGAACGGGCATGGATCTTATCATCAACAAGATGATGGAGTTTCAGCATGTATTTCCAGCCGATCGTCACCTGTCCGTCGAGCTTCTCACCGGTACGTCCGTCATAAAGATCGGATTTCGCATTGACCGGAAGTCCCGCGGCGGCAAGGGTGGCAGCCAGGTCTTCATCGCGGCAGCCGTCAAATACAGGGGTCGCGATGTGGACACCGGATTCTGTCGATTCGGGCATGCCGTAGGTATCAAAATCATAACCTGCTTCACGGAGCCGCTTTTCAAGCGCTTTCGCCTTTACGGGATCTGTCTTGGCTTCTTTGATTTCTTCGCCGAGCATATGGCAGGCCCAGGACAAATGAATTTCCAGGATCTGCCCGATATTCATTCGCGAAGGAACGCCAAGGGGGTTCAGCACCAAATCGACAGGACGTCCGTCCGGAGTAAAGGGCATATCTTCAACAGGCAGGATGCGGGAGCATACGCACTTGTTACCGTGGCGCCCCGCCATTTTGTCGCCTTCGCGGAGTTTCCGTTTCTGCGCAACGTAAACGCGGACGAGCTTATTTACGCCCGGCGCCAGTTCATCGCCGTTTTCACGGGTAAATTCCTTGACGTCGACCACTTTCCCGAATTCTCCATGCGGCACACGGAGAGATGTATCACGGACTTCTCTTTCCTTATCGCCGAAAATGGCACGGAGAAGACGTTCTTCCGGAGTCAGTTCCGTTTCCCCTTTCGGCGTTACTTTGCCGACAAGGATATCGCCGGGGCGTACATCGGCGCCGATACGGATAATACCGTTTTCATCAAGATTCTTCAAAGCGTCGTCGCTGACGGATGCCAGCTCTCTTGTAATCTCTTCTTCGCCCAGCTTCGTATCACGGGCATCACACTCGTATTCTTCAATATGGATAGAGGTGTACAGGTCATCTTTGCAGAGACGTTCAGAAATGAGCACGGCGTCTTCATGGTTATATCCTTCCCAGGATACGAACGCCACAAGCACGTTGTGTCCGAGAGCCAGCTCGCCTCCGTCGGTGGACATGCCATCTGCCAGTGTCTGCCCGGCTTCGACCTTGTCCCCTTTGTATACGATGGGATGCTGGTTGATGCAGGTGCTCTGGTTGGACCGGAGGAACTTAATCAGGTCATAAGTATCATATTCGCCGTTATCCGCGCGGACGATAATCTGTTTCCCGTTGACAGAGGTAACCACGCCTGACCGTTTTGCAAGAACGCAGACACCGGAGTCCTGGCCGGCCACCCATTCCATACCCGTGCCTACAAGAGGCGCTTCCGGGCGGAGGAGCGGTACCGCCTGCCTCTGCATATTGGCGCCCATGAGCGCACGGTTCGTATCATCATGTTCAAGAAACGGAATGAGAGACGTACCGATAGAAACGACCTGCTTCGGAGAAACGTCCATGAGATCCACTTCTTCAGGAGAAGCTTCCAGAACATCAGGGCCACGGCGGCAGGCCACATACCGGTTCAGGAACGCGCCGGTATCTGACAGCGGCTCGCTGGCCTGGGCAATAACTTTATTTTCTTCAATATCAGCCGTCACATAGAGACATTCATTAGTCACTTCGTGGGTCTTCGGGTTAATCCGGCGGTACGGCGTTTCAATCAGGCCGTACTTGTTGACAATCCCGTAATTGGACAGCGAGGAAATAAGTCCGATATTCGGGCCTTCCGGCGTTTCTACGGGGCACATACGCCCATAATGGGAATAATGCACGTCGCGGACTTCAAACCCTGCACGTTCACGAGACAGCCCTCCCGGCCCCAAAGCGGACAGACGACGCTTATGCGTCAGCTCCGCCAATGGGTTCGTCTGATCCATAAACTGGGACAGCTGGGAACTGCCGAAGAATTCCTTGATGGCTGCCACAACAGGACGGATATTGACGAGCGCCTGGGCGGTCATCTTGTCCTGATCCTGGGTAGTCATTCTTTCGCGAACCACACGTTCCATACGGGACAAGCCGATGCGGAACTGGTTCTGGAGCAGTTCGCCGACACAGCGGACACGGCGGTTGCCGAGATGGTCGATATCATCGGGGCGCCCATAGCCCTGGATCATATTCAAAAGATAGTCTACCGCCGCGATAATATCCGCGCGGTCAAGAATCCGATAGCTGTCATCACGCATTCCATTGGAGCAGATCACCTTGACAGGTGTTCCGTCCTCTTTCTGGGTCATGACTTCCACCATTTCTACCTTGCTGAACACGCCGCTCTTCTTCAGGATCGCGATGGCTTCCTCGTCGATAAGGGCATTCCCCTGGATAATGATTTCACCGGTTTCCGTATCCACGATAGGCCCTTCCGTACGATGGCCCTTGAGGCGGTTTTCCCAGGAGAGTTTCTTATTCAGCTTGTAACGTCCGACCTTCGCCAGATCATAACGGCGGGGATCATAAAAGAAGTTGCGGAGCAGGGTCGTGCCGCTTTCTTCTGTTGCCGGTTCGCCGGGACGGAGCTTTTTATAAATAGCGATGAGTGCTTCTTTTGTATTCTGCGTTTCATCCTTCTTGAGCGTCTCTTCGATATGGATATCATTATTGAAAAGCTCCATGATTTCTTCATTGGAAGAGAACCCCAGCGCACGGATGAGGTACGTCACGGGCATCTTGCGGTTACGGTCGATACGGACGGAAACAACGCCGTTGGCATCAGTTTCCAGTTCGATCCACGCGCCGCGGTTCGGAATGAGCTGGGCGGAATAGATTTCCTTCCCGAAAGTGTCCATTTCCTTTTTGTAGTATACGCCGGGAGAGCGGACAAGCTGGGAAACAATAACACGTTCGGCGCCATTGATAATAAATGTGCCCGTATCCGTCATAATCGGGAAATCGCCCATGAAAAGATCATGCTCCTTGATTTCGCCGGTTTCCTTATTGACGAGCTGGACTTTGACCTGCAGCGGAGCGGAATAAGTAGCATCTCTCGTCTTGCATTCATCGATGCTGTACTTTTCTTTCTTGAAATAGTATTCGCCGAAATGCAGCGCCCATTTATGAGCACTATCCTCGATAGGAGAAATATCCGCAAATACATCCCTCAGCCCTTCTTTACAGAACCATTCGTAAGATTTGGTCTGCAAATCGAGCAGATGGGGCATCCCCAGAACTTCCTGAGATCTGGCGTAGGTATATCTTTTCTTAGTACCTACCTGGACGGGTCTGAACATTTTGCTGTTAGGCATTCCACGCCTCACCCTTTCCTTCCATATAAAATCTGAATTTCCAACACATGGGAACAGGGATGAAAAGAGGACAAGGCCAAGGAAACACCGATTAAGCCACAAAATATCCTGTACTTCATCAGTGTTCCCGATTTGAGCCGGGCTCCTCTTTTCTCCGCGAGCCTTCTCACTATATATAAATAGAGACTGTAAAACATAATTTTACACGAGCGAAAAACATTCCGCAATATAAATTCATTTTCACCTAAAATATTTTCTCTATATCTTTCTATAAAAATATTTTAGTTATAGATAAAAACTTATTTGCTATTGAAATATTTTATTTTAATATTTTCCTCTTGCTTTTCCCTGTAAAATATGCTACCGATTTATTCTATCATTTAATTTTCTCTATTGCAACAAAACCCGTTCCTCTATGAAGGCTTAAGAAAATGATCCATAAAAAAACTCCCTCTGCCAGAGAAGGAGTTTTCATTCCTGCAGTTTGTCCGTCACCGATCAGTCTTCCATGATCTCAAAGTCGTCTTTCCCGACACCGCAGAGCGGGCACTTGAAATCGTCAGGCAGATCTTCCCACTTGGTTCCCGGGGCAATTCCATTGTCCGGATCGCCTAAAGCCTCATCATAAATCCATCCGCAAACTTTGCATACATACTTCTTCATCCTTATTCTCCTCTCCACAGTCCGTGCAAATTGCAATACTCATACGCCGCTACAACTTCATCCCCTTCGGCAAGAACGAAATCAGCCACCGGTTTCATGCCCGGTTTCAGATCCACCTGCTGGCTTCCGTTCTTCGTTTCCAGAACAATCCAGGTGATATAGTGGCTTTCCAGCATGGGATGCTCTACAGCACCGACTGCCACATGCACTTTCGATCCGTCTTTCGTGATAACGGGAACATGCTTCTCACCGGCAGCATCTGTGGTATTGGGAATCAATTCTTCAATCTCCGCATTCCTGCAGAACATGTCTTCCCCGCTCTCTCCAAGAACAGCGACTGCTTTGCCGCACTTTTTACAGCGATAAAATTTCATCATCCGCTCCTCTCCCAGGCATCCGCCTGTCAAATTTTCTTTTTCAGGATTCCTCCTGAAATACTCCATCCGTATTATATCACCGCTTTCAGGAAACTTCCCCTCCTTTTCCCATCTTTTCCTGAATCCCCACGCAAAAAGAGTTCTCTCCGTCAGGAAAGAACCCTTTCGTGTTTCTATCTCCGCTTTACCTCTTATTCAATCACCATGAGAAGGTCGCCTGATTCGATACGGCTGCCCGCCTTCACATGAATCTCACTTACAATGCCGTCCACAGGAGAAGTGATCGTCGTTTCCATCTTCATGGCTTCTGTGACAATCACCGGCTCGCCTTTCTTCACATGCCCGCCTTTTTCCGCAAGCACTTTCACGACGGATCCCGACAGGGTCGCCCCTACCTCGCCGGGAATATCCTTATCCGCTTTCCTTGCGGTCACTGCGGATTCCGCCACATGCCTGTCATGAATTTTAATTTCACGGGGCATGCCGTTCAGCTCAAACTGGATACGGCGGTTTCCTTCTCCGTCAGGTTTCGTGATCCCGTCAAGACGAATAAGGAGCATCTTCCCTTCTTCTATATTCACTCGGATTTCCTCGCCCGGTTTCATCCCGAAGAAGAACGTCGGCGTATCCAGGACGGACAGATCGCCATACTGATGATAGCGGTCCATATAATCACTGAAAACTTTCGGATAAATACAGTAAGAGGAAATATCTTCTTCCCGCGTGGACATATGCCTGCCCTTCATTTCTGCTTTCACCGCGGCGAAGTCCACATCCTGCGGATGAGATTCCAGATGGGGTTCTTCCCCGCGCAAAATAATCTTCTGCAGCTTTTCAGGGAATCCGCCGTAAGGAACACCCAGTTTCCCATCAAAGAAATCAACCACGGACTGCGGGAAATCAAGGGCCGCCCCCTTCTCATAAATATCTTCTTCCGTCAGATGGTTCTGCACCATGAAGAGTGTCATATCACCGACCACTTTGGACGACGGCGTTACTTTGATAATATCGCCGAACATCATATTCACTCTGGCATACATGCGGCAAACTTCCGGCCAGCGGTCTCCCAGTCCCACCGCAGTCGCCTGCTGGCGGAGATTAGAGAACTGCCCTCCCGGCATTTCATGCTGGAAAAGCGTGGTATTCGGACTTGCCATCCGGCTGTCCACCCCTGCATAGTAGGGACGGATGCCCTGCCAGTAGCGGTCAATCGTTTCCAAGGCTTCGATATCCAGTTTCGGCTGGCGGGGATTGTTCTGGAGCGCATAGTACAGCGCCGTCATGGACGGCTGGCTCGTACCGTTTGAAAGCGCGCCTGTCGCCACATCGACAATATCCACGCCGGCTTCCGCCGCCTTTGCATAGCTGTACAGCGTCAGCCCGCCGCCTTCATGGCTGTGGAGATGAATCGGAAGATCGACGGCATCTTTTAATGCGGCCACGAGAGCGTATGCCGCTTCCGGTTTCAAAAGCCCCGCCATATCCTTGACAGCGATCAGATTGGCGCCGGCATTCTGCATTTCCTTCGCCAGATCCGTGTAATATTTCAAAGAATATTTCTGCCGCTTCGGATCCATGATGTCCCCGGTGTAGCAGAAGCACGCTTCCGCCAGTTTGCCTTTCTTGCGGACTTCATCAATAGAAATCGTCATGTGGCTCAGCTGGTTCAGACAGTCGAATATACGGAACACGTCAATCCCGTTATCTGCCGCTTCATCAATGAAATGGCGGACCACATTCTCAGGATAATTCGTATATCCCACCGTATTCGCGCCGCGGGTGAGCATCTGGAAAAGGATATTCGGCGCCGCTTCACGCATCCGGCGAAGCCGTTCCCAGGGACTTTCATCAAGGAAACGATAAGCCACATCAAATGTCGCGCCGCCCCAGTTTTCAAAAGAGAAAAGATGCGGCACATGACATGCGGTGTAACGGATCGCGTTCATGATATCGTGTGTCCTCACACGGGTCGCCAAAAGTGACTGGTGGGCATCACGATATGTCGTATCCATGATCATCAGTTCTTTCTGATCCATGACCCATTTGGAAAATTTTTCAGGTCCCCATTCTTCCAGCATCTGCCTTGTACCGCGGGGTACTGTTTCCCCCTCTGCCGAAAGAGGCGCTACCGGAGCGAAATCGGGTTTTTCTTTCGCACCCGCCCCGGCATAGCCGTTGACGGTGATATCTCCGATATAGTGGAGCAGCTTCGTACCGCGGTCGCTGATTGCTTCAGGTTCATCCAGAAGCTGCGGATGGCGGTCGATGTAATTGACATCACAGAGACCTTCCTGAAAATCCTTCGTGCGGAGCATATTTTGAAGGAAATATATATTTGTCTTCACACCGCTGATACGAAATTCATCAAGGCAGCGGAGCATTTTGTATATCGTATCCTTCGCATGGAGCGAGTGGGCCGTTACTTTGACCAGGAGTGAATCATAGTAAGGAGTAATCACCGCTCCCGTATACGCCGTACCCGCATCCAGGCGGATACCGGGCCCGCCGCCGGAACGGTAGGCAATGATCTTGCCTGTATCAGGCATGAAGCCGTTTTGCGGATCTTCCGTCGTGATGCGGCACTGGATCGCCACCCCCTTGAACCAGATCGTCGGCTGCAGACCGATTGCCACTTCCGGACTATCCACCGAATAGCCTTCAGCAATAAGAATCTGTGTCTTCACGATATCCACATCGGTAATCATTTCCGTGACCGTATGTTCCACCTGCACACGGGGATTCACTTCAATGAAATAGAAATGTTCTTCATCCTGATCCACAAGGAACTCTACCGTCCCTGCATTGAGGTAATTGACATTCTTCATCAGCTTGACGGCGGCATTACAGATATCATCACGCAGCTTCTTCGGAAGCGACCAGGCAGGCGCCATTTCAATCACTTTCTGATGGCGGCGCTGGATAGAGCAGTCACGTTCAAACAGATGAATAACATGTCCCGCTTCATCACCGAAAATCTGCACCTCGATGTGCTTCGGATTCATGATACATTTTTCCACATATACCTCATCGCTGCCGAAAGCCATTTTCGCTTCCGACTTCGCGCGGTGATACGCCTCCTCCAGATCTTCCATGCGATCCACATTCCGCATACCCCGTCCGCCGCCGCCATTGACCGCTTTAATCATGACAGGGAAACCGTATTTCTCGGCAAAAGCTCTGACCTCATCAAAGCTTTCCACAGCACCGTTTGTGCCGGGAATCATGGGAATCTGCGCCTTTTCCGCCTGGATACGGGCATTTACCTTGTCACCGAACATGATCAGATGTTCCACACGCGGCCCGATGAAAATAAGTCCTTCCTCCTGACAGCGTTTCGCCAGCTCCGCATTTTCCGCAAGGAATCCGTAGCCGGGATGGACAGCATCCACATGATGCTCCTTACAGATACGGATAATATCCTCTATATCCAGGTAAGCATCAATCGGCTTCTCTCCTTCCCCTACCAGGTACGCTTCATCAGCACGGTTCCGGTGAAGAGACAGTACATCCTCTTTGGAATAAACAGCCACCGTCCTGATGCCCAGCTCATTGCAGGCACGGAACACACGGATAGCGATCTCGCCCCGGTTAGCTACCAAGACCTTCTGGATTTTCCTCATAAGCAACTCCCCCTATGTGTCGATTGCATTCTTTCAGATAAAAATGGCATATATATTTTTTATTGTACTCAGCGCCGATGTACATTTCAATAGAAAACCATCGATTACAGAAATAAAACGCCTGCGCCGGCAAAAAAGGCCGTGACATTTCCATCACAGCCTTTCATTTCCTTATTCGCCGAGAATCGCGTCGCCCTTGGCGATATTCGCGCGGATTGTCGCACAGCACGCCTTGAAGCGGGCCAGCTCCTCTTCCGTCAGATTATATTCTATCACCTTTTCCACGCCGTTCGCGCCGATAACAGCCGGCACGCCGCAGAAAATACCGGACTCGCCGTATTCGCCGTCCAGCGGAGCCGAGCAGGGAAGAATGCGCTTTTCATCATGAAGAATTGTACGGACCAAAGTCGCTCCCGCCGAAGCAATGCCGTACTCCGTGCACTGCTTGCCGGAATAAGTCACCCATCCGCCTTTAATGGTACGCTCCTGTACTTCCTCTTTATCAAACCGGAACTTCGGATCACTTTCCATTTCCGACAGAGGCTTGCCGTAAAAAGTTATCTGCGACCAGGGAACAATCTGGGAATTTCCGTGTTCTCCAAGCATGAACGCCGTAAAGCCGCGGGAATCAAGGCCCGTTTGTTCCGATATCGCGTGAATCAGACGGGAAGAATCAAGAAGCGTCCCCGTACCCATGACATGCCCCTTCGGCAGGCCGCTCTTACGGGCAATCAGATTCGCCACCACATCACAGGGATTCGTGATACTTACAAAAAGTCCGTGGAATCCTCCGGCCATAACCTTCGGGACATAATCAGCCACTTGTTTCACACTGTTTTCCAATTCCCCGTCGCGGCTGCCGGAAGCACAAAGCGTGATATCGCCTACAGCATTCACGATGACGTCGCAGTCCTTCAGTCCCGCATAATCGGACGCCATGTAGACAACATGATTCGGCATGTACATGACCGCATCATTCAGATCCTGTACCTCGCTTGTCACCTTGCTTTCTTTCAAATCACAGAGAAGCACTTCATCGGCAATCCCCATCATCCCCAAATTAAACGCTACATGGGCACCTACATGTCCTACGCCGACAATCCCTACCATTCTCTTCTTAATTGCCATAATGCTCCCTCCATTCCTTCCACAGGAACCGTCCCCGACGGACGAGTCCGAAAAAGAACTTCTCTTCCGCCTTGGAAAAGATCTGTCCTTAATAGCTTATTGCGTATGATAACACATTTCAAGCCCTCTGAACAATAGAAAAACGCTGTTGAAGAAATTTTTTCATGCGGACAATCATTTCCGGCCGCAGCCGTGAACATCCGGTCATCCCCCGGCAAGCTGAAAGGAGCATACAAAAAGGATCGGACTCCCCTGTCATGAAATCCGGTCCTTTTATCGGTATTCCTTTTTATGTCAGGATCACGCCCTTATGCCGCGCAGGAAGCGGAAGAAATCACGGAGCGCTTCCTCATGGTCGCCTCCAAAGCAGTCCTTCTCCTTGAACTGATACTTTTTCACTTCGTCTCCGACAGCAATACGAACCCTTCTTGCACCTTCATCAATCTCCACACCGGAAACGGCACTGGCCGGCACCATTTCCACACCGTCCGCCGAATCACTGCCAAGAATAGTATGGCTGACCAGACTGCCCAGTCCGGCTCCACGTTCCCCGCTGTACTTCATAATTTTCATCGTCATAGGATTGGGAAGGGCGGGGATAAAGAAAATACTTTCGTCCGTATAAGCGATAACAAAATGATGCTCCGCATTCCAGGGGCAGTCAATCACATGAAATTCTTCCTCAGATAACTGCGGCACCATTTCTTTCACGAACCTCTTCATTTCCTGCTGTGCATATCCCGGCGCCAGGCTGTCCCTCTTTTTCTTCATGTAAATCATCATGCCTATACCCATGATAAACATAGCTGCCGGTATCAATGCTATTTCCATACCCATAAATACTCTCCTTTACATTTCAAATACATGCAACTGTACTTTTTGCCAAGGACTTTCCGGATCGCGGAGCAGTCCTTCTGCGATCCCCATGATTCCGCCAGGCATCTGCTTCATACCGCCCCACATGCACCTGCCGATCACATATCCCGCCGCAAATTCTTTCCAGTCGCTATACACTGCGCAGCACTTCTTATGTGCTTCTTCCATATAACACCATGCTTTTTCTTCCGTAATATATCCGCATTCAAAGCAGCAGCGCGCGATCAGCACCAGCCGCCCCATGTCCCACGCAAGAATAGATTGATTCCGTAAATCCGCCTGGGAACTGATATATCCTTTTTCTGTCAGGGATTCTATCATCTCCTTTACATTTTTCATATAACGGGGTGTGTCAAGTCGTTCATCCGGTGTCAGGATTTCATCGGTAATAGACGGCGATATGCCGGCAGAAAACAACTTAATCGCATCAAAGTATACACGGTGTCCTCGTTCCAGCAGCCATTCCAGCGTATGCAAAGCGCTTTCTTCATCAATAATATCATAGTAAGCCGCTAAACTATTTCTAATTTCCTCTTTCTCAGAGCCGGTTTCCAATGAATCACAGTAAAACATGGTCTGCTCCGCATTCACAGCACCTATATTCAAAACAGACTGCTGCAAAGGAGAAAGTTTCTTTCCTAACGGATTTTTTTGATATTTCTTATGGCTTATTACTTTCAATAATTTTGAAAAAAAAGACAACCCTGCGTTCCTCCTTACATGTAAAGATAATACTCCACACCCGTAAAGCATTCCCGTTTATTATACTTTACCTCCTTATCCTTATCAATCCTCCGGTTCCCCGCACTGCAGCCGCATAGAGATCCGTACTGGGTAAAACATCCTTCCCGCCCTTGCTGCCGGTTTCTACAATAGACACGTCAGCGCCATGCAGTATGCTGTCCCCGCCGTCAGGAAAAACTGTTCCGCTTCCGCACATGCGCCGTACGAAGCGTTTATCAGGTACCGTTTTGATTTATTGGTATTTTCCATTTGACACCCTTTCCACTTTTAAACAGCAAAAAACAGTAAACCATTATTTTTGATTGACTGTTTCCTGCATTTCTATATTTTTTATCTAACACTTGCTCAAAAACCTGATGGCAGACTGTCTTGCTTTTTCTATCTTTTCAGGCTCCATATTTTCTACAGCAGTTGAAGATATCCATTTTTTGCTGAACAATATTTGCGCTGCTTCTATCATCATTCCGCAGGCATATAAGTCTTTCTCTTCTGTAATGGCTTGAACAAATACTTCTTTTGTTTTCGCCCGCAGCATTTCCCGTTCCACTCTATGAAATGACATCTGCATAAGACTTGCTGCAGACCATGCCCGGCAAAGGGCATCTTTATCCCTGGATATTTGTCTTGTTAAGATATCCATTTCTTTTGATGAGCCTATCCACCCGAAAGCGATGATAATTTTACGGCGAAGAATATTTTCATTTGTATCAATAAGTGAAACAAGAACAGGAATAAGCCGATTGCAGAATGATACATAAAAATCTCTATGCTTCAACTTGGAAAGAGTTCCCGCTATGAGAAACGCGGTCAATATCTTTAACTTTTCATCCCTGACTGTATCCAGCTGTTCAAATAAAAACGCAAGGCCTTCTCTTCCATGTTGATCAAAGCTGCTTTCTAAATGCAGCTTTTTATCTTCTTCCCAGTCTTTACAAATAAGCCGATAATGATATGCCGCGTCTTTACAGACTCCTAAATCAGCAATAAATCGGATTCTTTGATCGTCAGGAAAATTCTGTTCCGCCAATTTACGGTATGATTTTTGTAAATCTTCTTTTGTAAGGTTCAGGCGGCGGATTTGTTCCGCCTCAAGCACCTGTAATATCTTATCCGTTGAACCGGACATTGCTTTTATCTCCTTGTTCATTGCTGTTTTCATGCTTCTTGGAATTTTAAACTCTCAAAGCATTTATGGCTGCCTCCCCATGATTATAAAGCAAATCATCGCAGGCGTACAAATGAATAAGTTCCAAAGGAAGAGATTCAAAAAGCCGAGGAAATATTTCCCCGGTTTTCCATATTTACCGCTTTCTATAAAACCCTTGTCAGCGCCATGCAGCATGCCGTACCTGCCGCCATGGAAAGAAGCATATTTCTCTTCCACACATGAACCGCGACCGTCACCGCAAGAGACAGCGCCTCCGGTACACCATGATTTCCCGAAAAGAAATGAATGTCCTTCAGCGAATACACCACAAGAAGGGCAAATACCGCCGAGGGCAGCGCCTTCCCAAGGTATTGGATATAAGCGGGCAGAGTTTTCCCGGGCCGGAAAAGAAAAAAAGGAACCATCCGTGTTGCCATTGTTGCCAGAACGCAGACAGCAATCGTGAGAACCTGTTCATATAAAGGCATTTCCGTCATAAAAATCCCCCTGCTTTCTCAATTGGCTTCCGCAAAAGCGTAATCGCCGCCAGGATCAGACCCATGGCCGGAAGTATAAACGACTCCGCGCCGAAAACGGCCAGACATCCCACTGCCGATACGCCGCCGATCATTGCGGTATAATGTTTTTTCTCCCGTAAAAACTGTTCCAGAAAAATAACAGTAAAAAGCGCGGTCATCACAAAACCGAGCCCCTTTGTATCAAATGCTGCCAGCGATCCCAAAAGTCCGCCTACCGCGGCGCCGCTGACCCAATAGAAATAATTCAGGAAGGATACCCAGAGCATGAACCAGCCCCGATCCACATCACGCGGCACTGTGGCTGTGTAATTCAAAGCAAATGTTTCATCGCACATCCAAAACATGAGAAACGGTTTCTTCCACCCCATGTTTTCATATTTCTCGAGCATGGAAATACCGTAAAATAAATGGCGGGACTGCACCATCAGCGCCATAACAAAGGCATCCAGCGGGGCAAACGGACTCATAAGCATTGTCACTACGACGAACTCCAGCGAACCGCCGAAAATGAATGCCGCCATAAGGGCAGGATAAAGAAAGCCGAACCCCATGGAATGCATATAAATCCCATAAGAAAACGCTACGAACCAGAATCCTGCGAAAATAGGAACCGTGTAAGGAAACGCTTCCTGAAAAGCCTTCCATGCCCCGCTTTCCCGTTTCTGCTCCAATCCTATCCCCTCTTCCGACATAAACAGTACACATATACTATCAGCTTTCATTTCATCTTTCAATGCATGGGCAGAAAACACATAAAGGATCATTCCCAAGCATATTCCGGAACGCTCCCGTCTGGGGAAATAAAAAAACTGCGGGCAGCCGTGGATCACTCACTCTCAGGCAGATGACAGCCCACAGCCTCGATATCTGATTTCCGTTTTCCGTTTTCGGTTTCCCGTTTTCTGATTTCTGACATCCGTTTTCTGTCTTCTATCTTCTGATTTCTGTTCTCTGGTTTCTGTTATCTGTTCTCTGTGTTCTGATTTCTGATTTCTGATTCCTGTTTTCTGTTTTCTGATTTCTGTTTCCTGTTTTCTGTCTTCTGATGTCTGTTCTCTGATATCTGCTTTCTGATACCTGTTTTCTGTTTTCTGATTTCTGATATCTGTTCTCTGATGTCTGTTTTCTTATCACATACTCCATTGGGTAAAAAGAAAAAACAGCACATCTCATAAATAAGATATGCTGTCCTTATTGTCAGGCTTTTTCCGGACTCCGGATAGATTTATCCGCCTTCTCGTTTTCCGGTTTCCGCCAGCCGTTATCCGTTTTTATAAGGAAAACAAATCATTCAGCCCTTCGGACATGGTGGGATGCGTGTAGATAAAATCACGGAGCACCGTGTAATCCAAATCATGATCCATCGCTAACTTCACCATATTGATAATTTCGTAAGATTCGGGACAGAAAAGTGCCACACCGAAAATCTTCCCACTGTCTTTATCAATGACCGCCTTCAGCATCCCCGTCGTCTTGCGGAGAACTTTCGCTTTCGGAATCATATCGGTATTCATCCGCACCACACGGTAATTCAGCCCTTTATCCGCCGCTTCTTTCTCCGACAGGCCTGCACGGGAAAAAGACGGCTCCATGAAGACAGAGTAAGCGAAAGCACCGCGGTTCTCTGTCGTACGGCTTCCATCACCCTGCATATCGGAAAGAATAATGCGGCTGTCATCCAGAGAAATATAGGTGAACTGCAGATTGCCGCACACATCGCCGGCCGCCCAGATATTTTCCGCGGTTGTCCGCAGATGCTTATCGGTAACGACGGCGCCCCGCTTTGTCAATTCCACACCGGCCCGTTCCGCATGAAGACCTTCCGTATTCGGCCCGCGTCCCGTGGCGAGAAGAATGGCATCGCCGTCCAGCGTATCTTCCTCTCCGTTCTTTGTATAAACCGCCGTCCCTTCTTTGATTTCCTTCAGACCGGCTCCCGTAATGACGGACACGCCATAAGATTTCAATACATTTTCAACCGCTTCCGCCATATCCCGGTCTTCTTTCGGCAGAAATACAGAACCGTTCTGGAGGATCGTCACTTTGCTTCCGAAACGGGCATACATGGAAGCAAATTCCAGTCCTATATATCCGCCGCCGATAATCGTCAACCGGCGGGGCAGTGTTTCATTCTCCATCATGGTTTCAGACGTGAACACCAAACGGTTATTTTCCACACCGGGTACAGCAGGAATTATCGGACGCCCGCCGGTATTGATAATCAATTTGGATGCGGAAAGCGTCTGCATCGTACCGTGCGCGCCTTTTACCCCGATCGTTTTTCCGTCAAGGAAAGAAGCCGTGCCGTTGATGACCTGCACACCGGCATCAATAAGCTTATTATAATTGGCCATACGGAGTGCTGTTGTCAGTTTCTTTTTCTCCTGCACCGCCACATGATAATACTCACTCTGCACTTCAAAATCATGGGCAGGCGCCCGCTCCGCCTCCAGCACCAGACGCTTGGAGGGAATGCAGCCCACATTGATGCATGTACCGCCGTACATACGGGCATCCTTTTCAATCAGCGCCACTTTTTCGCCCTGCTTTGCCAGTTTCGCCGCCAGCGTCTTTCCCGCCTTGCCGAAACCGATGACAATCGTATCAAATTTCTGATCCATATATATTCCTTTCTGTCTTACCTGTTTAAATATTTAAATAATACATCTCCCCCTGATCGGGATTTGATCTATTATTCTTTATTTTATCCTATTTTGCAAATCATTAGAAGAATGCAGCGGAAAGAAACCCGCAGATGTGTACATAAGCAGGATTCCTTACTATCTTCCCGCAGTATATTCCATCCTTATCGGGCCGATTAACAAAGCGGCGGCACATCAGACATCATGACATTCTGCCTGATCAGGACGGTATTGATGTAAGTCCGGAAATCTTCATGAATGCAATTCCCGAAAGCAGTCCACATCGGCAGATTTTCAGATATCCCTTCCAGCACCGTGGTATCAAGTACATTCAGCACTTCATCATCCGCTTTTCTCCACACATACTCAATAAAAGAGCAAAATTTTTCAAACTCCGCATGGTCTTTGCCTGTATAGGCCTCTGCCATAGGGATATTTATGGCGAATACAGAGAATACATGGAGTAGAATATGAGGAAATTCTTTTTTATGCTCCCTGTATTTTCCTTCATTTTCAGGAAACCATGTTATATAGGCACTGCAAAACTCTTCCTTATCCATGCCGTCCTCTCCATTTTTATGAAAGCGCCGACCCGTATCAACGGCGCCTTTCTATCCGTATCGGCCTATGCACCTGTAATTCATCAGCAAGAATTTCTTCAACATCCGCAAATACACGGATATCGAATTCATATTTTTACATTACGATACAGCAGAAATACCGC
>UMGG01030415.1_pt1 | contig 23772 bp, 19 predicted proteins | sample 1965211 | NCBI WGS metagenome assembly UMGG01 (sample SAMEA4836064, study PRJEB28245) | human gut metagenome | biome: gut microbiome; material: fecal sample | place: Denmark | collected 2008 | reverse complement strand
TCGACGGACAGACAGGCATAATCGAAAGGACGAAAACGCTTGGCCCGGCTAATGAAACGACGTAGGAAGCTCAAAAAACGCATGCAGGGGTTGAAAACCGGAGGAGAAAACATCAGGGAACAGGTGTTTGATCGATATGCTAAATCCTCAAGAATAATGACCGGACCCTTATCACCCGCAGAGTTTTCGGATTGACCCGATTTACTTCAATATCGGTTGCTGTTTCAGGGAATGTGACAAATAAAAATAGGACGTAGATACCTACGTCCTAAATGTTGTTTTGATAAAATTTTTAAATTCCCTGATAATTCTTTCTGCTTTTTATATAAAGCAACAGGGAAGGGATATTGTGGAGCATGCGAGACTCGAACTCGCCACCTTTAGACTGCCAGTCTAACGCTCTAGCCAGATGAGCTAATGCCCCGGTTTTGTGTTGCAAAGATACACATAAAATTGAAATCACAAAATAGAAACCTTATTTTTCTTCCAATTATTTTAATATAATATTATTTCTCCTCTATGAATGAACAAAGAATCATCCATTCTGTTTATGAGGTTCATCAGGTGAAGCAACTATCGAGTTGCATATCTGATTAATTTAATTTTTTGTTCATAATAGATGCCCCGGCTTGCGAGAAGTCGGGGTATTTTTATTACATTTGCAAAAACGTATCTGTTTAATGTAAACAAATAAAATTAATATGCTGATATATAATACCACTTATCAAGTAGCAATTGATGATGCACGTAACTTTGTCATCTGGCTTAATGAATGCTATATCCCCGAAGTAGAAAAACAAGGATTGCTTCAAAGTCCGCGCCTTACTCACATCCTCAGTCATAAAGAAGAAGACAGTGAATGTTTTTCACTGCAATGGGAAGTAGAAGACAGTGCAGCCTTACATCACTGGCATACCCGGCAAGGTATGAAGCTTAACGAAGAAATGATGAAAGTCTTCAAAGACAAAGTGGTAGGATTTCCCACCTTAATGGAGGTTATCAAGTGATTCAGCCGGTTAAAGAGAAAATAATTCTGGGCATTGACCCCGGAACTACCATCATGGGTTACGGATTGCTGAAAATAACAGGTACCAAACCGCAAGTCATCACCATGGGAGTGATAGATTTGCGTAAATACGATAATCATTATCTTAAGCTTCGTCGAATCTTTGAACGTGTTATCGGCATTATTGAAGCGTATCTGCCCGATGAACTGGCCATTGAAGCTCCCTTTTTTGGAAAGAATGTACAGTCCATGCTAAAATTAGGGCGTGCGCAAGGGGTAGCAATGGCTGCCGCACTAAGCCGTGACATCCCCATCACCGAATATGCTCCATTAAAAATAAAAATGGCCATCACCGGCAACGGACAAGCCAGTAAGGAACAGGTGGCGGATATGCTGAAGCGTATGCTCCATATTCCCGATAACGAAATGCTACCTTTTATGGATGCTACCGATGGACTTGCCGCAGCCTATTGCCATTATTTGCAAGCCGGAAGACCCACTCTTGCCAGAGAGTATTCAGGATGGAAAGATTTTATCAATAAAAATCCTGATAAAATAAGGAGATAAACAAAAAAGTATTGGTAAGTAACAAAATATAAATTTATGAATGTCAAACACGTTATTTGGGCATCGATTATGTCAACCACCATCAGTTGTCAGTCTGTAAAGAAAGAATATACATCTTTTGAAGAATATCCTATCCCCGAAGGGAAGTTAGTGGAAATGGAGTACTCGCCAATTGAAACCAAGTTTACACTTTGGGCACCTACAGCTGAAGAAGTGCGTGTATTGTTATATGATTCGGGCAACGAAGGTTCTGCTTATCAAACTCTGTCGCTTGAAATGGGAGAAGATGGTATTTGGAATACTTCTATTAAAGAAGACTTAAAAGGAAAGTTCTATACTTTTAATGTAAAAGTAAATGGTAAGTGGCTGGGAGATACCCCGGGCATTATGGCTAAAGCAGTGGGAGTAAACGGAAAGCGTGCTGCTGTCATTGACTTGCGCTCCACCGATCCTGAAGGCTGGGCGAACGATGTACGTCCGCTTTTAAAGGACTATGCCGACATCATAGTATATGAAATGCATCATCGCGATTTTTCTTTGGATTCAGTTTCGGGAATTCGTAATAAAGGAAAATTCCTTGCATTAACCGAATTAGGAACTACTACTTCGCAGGGTGAAAAAACCGGCATCGACCACCTGAAAGAACTGGGTGTCACACACGTGCATATTCTTCCTTCATACGATTATGCATCTGTGGACGAAAGTAAACCGGACAAGGCACAATACAACTGGGGCTATGATCCTCAGAACTATAATGTACCTGACGGTTCTTATTCCACCGATCCTTATAAGCCCGATGTGAGAATCAAGGAATTCAAGCAGATGGTGCAGGCTCTTCACAAAGCAGGTATCCGTGTGGTACTCGACGTGGTTTATAATCATACTTTTAACACTGAGGAAAGCAACTTCGAGCGTACGGTACCCGGTTACTTCTATCGCCAAACAAAGGATGGTAAACCGGCCAACGGTTCCGGCTGCGGAAACGAGACTGCCAGCGACCGTGCCATGATGCGTAAATATATGGTGGAGTCTGTACTCTACTGGATAAACGAATATCACATTGACGGCTTCCGATTTGACCTGATGGGTATTCACGATATTGAGACAATGAACGAAATCCGTGCTGCCGTAGACAAGATAGATCCATCCATCTTTATTTATGGTGAAGGATGGGCCGCCAGCGCTCCCCAGCTTGATCAAGAAGAACTTGCCATGAAAGCCAATATATACAAGATGCCACGTATTGCCGCTTTCTCCGATGAAATGCGCGACGGTTTGCGCGGTGGTTGGGATGATGACCGGAAAGGTGCTTTCTTGATTGGCCAACCGGGGCATGAGATGAGTATAAAGTTTGGATTGGTGGGAGCAGTCAAACATCCACAAGTAATAAATGATTCGGTGAATTACAGCAAAGAACCGTGGGCGTTACAACCGACCCAAATGATAAGTTATGTCAGCTGCCATGATGATATGTGTCTGGCAGACAGACTAAAAGCTACGATGCCGGATGCAACGGACGAAGAACGTGCCTCTCTGCACAAATTGGCCGAAACTTTTGTCTTCACCTCACAAGGTGTACCTTTTATTTTTGCCGGAGACGAAATGATGCGAGACAAGAAAGGAATACATAATTCTTACAATAGTCCTGATAGTATCAACACAATTGATTGGAGGAACAAGACGATACATCATAATGTTTTTGATTATGTGAGAGAGCTGATAACATTGCGAAAAAATCACCCGGCTTTTCGAATGGGAGATGCCGATAAAGTACGCCAATACATGGAATTCCTGCCTGTAGAAGGCAGCAATTTGGTGGCCTTTATCCTGAAAGATAATGCTAATGGCGACTCATGGAAAAATATTATCGTGGCGTTCAACAGCCGTAAAGAGCCTGCCAAATTATCTATTCCGGCCGGTCGCTATACAATCGTTTGCAAAGATGGAAAAATCAAGCAGTCGGGAATGGGGCAAGTATCAGGTAATGAAATCATTGTACCGGCACGCTCTGCAATGATTATTCATCAATAAAGTATATTCTTGATTACCTAAGATAAAATCAAAACGACAATAAAGATGGAAAAGACATGGAGATGGTTTGGAAAGAATGATAAAATTACTCTTCCCATGTTGAGACAAATCGGAGTAGAAGGTATTGTGACTGCTCTTCACGAAATTCCCAATGGTGAGGTGTGGCCTTTGGAGGCTATCCTAAACCAAAAGACATATATTGAGACTTATGGTCTGCGCTGGTCGGTGGTAGAAAGTTTGCCGGTGAGTGAAGCCATAAAATATGGCGGTGCCGAGCGTGATAACCTGATAGAGAATTACAAGAAAAGTCTTATTAATTTAGGCAAGGCGGGAGTAAAAACAGTCTGTTATAACTTCATGCCTGTTATCGACTGGATTCGTACAGATTTAGAGCATCTTTGGGAAGATGGAACATCATCACTCTATTTTGATAAAATACGTTTTGCATATTTCGACTGCCTGATTCTACAACGCGCAGAAGCTGAAAAAGACTACACGGTAAATGAATTGAAACAAATGTACGAATTAGATAAAGTCATTACCGATGCTGAAAAAGAAGAACTTGTAGATACCATCATTATTAAAACCCAAGGCTTTGTAAATGGAAATATCAAGAATGGGGACAAGAACCCTGTTGACACATTCCATCATCTGTTGGCACCCTACAAAGGAATAGACCGTGACACCCTGCGCGAAAATTTACGTTATTTCCTTCAAGCTATTATGCCCGTATGTGATGAATATGGCATCAATATGTGTATTCATCCCGACGATCCTCCTTTTCCTGTTCTTGGTTTGCCACGCATTGTAACCAGCGAAGAGGATATTGCCTGGATACTGCATGCTGTAAACAATCCGCATAACGGGCTCACTTTCTGTGCCGGTTCGCTCAGTGCAGGACTGCACAACAATGTACCTGCTTTGGCGCGAATGTTTGCTCACCGCACTCATTTTGTACACTTGCGCAGTACGAATGCTTTTCCCAACGGAAATTTCATTGAAGCCTCCCATTTGGGAGGCCGTGCTCATATCATCGAACTTATCCGTATCTTTGAGAAAGAGCGTCCGGGCGTTCCCATGCGTGTAGACCACGGGCGTATGATGCTCGGTGACACCGACAAGGGATACAATCCCGGATATTCGTTTCACGGTCGCATGATGGCATTGGCCCAGATAGAAGGGATGATGGCCGTTGTCAATGACGAATCAAAACTTGAATCCTAAATTGACATACATACTCACTTTATCGGCATGGTTTGCGTAGTTGATGGATGCTTCCAGCGGACCAAATATACTATCCAATCCATAGCCGACTCCACAGCCGAACATAGTTTTCTCTTTCAGTAACCCACTCACTTTATGACTGCTCAGCGCATAATTGCCGGTCAAAGTGACATAATGCACACTTCCCATTCGCTGCCGGAACTTTATCGTGCCTATCAATAACGAATTATCCATAAGTTCTACATTATTTATTCCCACAAAAGGCAACTGCTGTTGCAGGAAGCGTGACGGAACATCTCCACCCATGGCATTCAATTTGGAGTAGGGGATTTCCTTTCCAATGAGAAAGCGTCCGTATACGGAAGGAAGAATCGAGAAACGATTGGTCAGCCGCATTACCCCTTCGCAATAACCTTTGATAGCAGAGAAAGGAGCATGGTCATTATATTGTGTAAAATTATCTGTATAGAGTGAATAGGAAGCACGCGCCGAGATACCTCGTGAAGGGAAATAAGCCTTATCAAATGTTTCGTATTCCATTTGAGCAAAATAACTAAAAAAATGCTCATTGTCTGTCGAGTATTGCTGAGTGGTACTTCCTTCCTGATAAAGAAACTTATCATAATCATAATACTCATAACGGAGACCAATACCGAAACGCACATTTTTATACCACACATCCGAGAAAGCAAACTCTGCCTGATGATAACGGAAAGTAGAATTGTGTGTGCGGTCGCCATAATGATAAAAATTGACGTCATTGTATTGGAACAGGTAGGACAGCCCGACACGTTTCAGCGGAGCCGGTTCCCAAGCATAATTAATTCCGGCAGTATAACGTTTTCCTAAACGTCCCGTAAGTGATAGCGTACTGGGCAATTTCCCTTTGAAATTACTGGTTACGTTTATTAATAAACTGGCTATTTCTTCCGAGTCGAAACGAATGCCGACATTTAGTTTATTTTCATACTTCTTACTTAACGTGTAATTCAGGTTATAGCCACCTCCCGGGGCTTCAGGCAAATTATAAGTCGCCCCCGAATAGCCCAAATTGGCCGACAGAATAGCAGTAGCTTCCTCTATCCGGCGAATACTTATCTCGGAATTTTCTTTAAGATCGCAACGCTTCAACAACCATTTTTTGTCTTTCTCATCAAGACCGTCAAAAGTAATTTCTTTCACATATACCTTTCGCTCAGGCGAGTAGGGATAAGAAGGTATCGGTTGGGGCATATAAGTACTATCCAGCCCCAACTGGCTTTTCAGAGCCATTAATGCACTATCTTGTGCCATGGCAGCTTCTTCGCCACGCATTATCAGAGTATCGATGGCGGAGGGAGTAAAACTGGCGGCAGAATAACCCTCTACGTTTACCTTAATATAAGTAGTCGTTTCTTTCAGATTCTTCTTATATAAATCCTGCCCCATGAGATTCACCAATTGCCCTAATATGGCACCGGCACTATTTAATTCTCCGGCAGGCTTAAGTTCACTTTGAACATCCACCCCGATAATTAAGTCTGCTCCCATGGCACGCGCCACATTTACAGGATAATTATTTACTACACCACCGTCTACCAGTACCATACTGTCTAGCCTGACCGGAGTAAAGACTCCGGGGATGGCCATGCTGGCACGCATAGCAGTGGCCAATACACCTTCATGAAAATTAACCTCATTGCCATTTACAATATTCTCGGAAACACAGGCAAAAGGAATAGGCAACTTATTAAAATTGATGGAGTCGTGATAACCGATAGTAAGCTCACTGAACAAGTTGGCAAGATTTTGCCCTCTTATCAGTCCACCGAAAACTTCGGCTTTTACCCCTTTACCGAAAGGAATAGAAAACACATACTTTTGTGAGGCATCGCGTTCAGATAGATTTTGTTCACTTCTCGGTATCTTGTCGCTCAAAAGGAAAGTCCAGTCCTGACGGCGTACCATGCTGTCAAGTTGCTCGGGAGAATAACCGATAGAGTAAAGACCACCGATGATAGATCCCATGCTGGTACCTACCACATAGTCAATAGGAATACCGGCTTTTTCTATAACTTTCAGAACACCGATGTGCGCCATGCCTTTAGCGCCACCGCCACTTAGCACCACACCCACTTTCTTACGGTGGGCAGGCCGAGGCTGTGCCTTAAGAAGAGCAGGTATAAAGAGTAGACAAACTGCCATTGTTGTCAATGAAGAACGGCTGAATCGTTTCATGTTTATTTTTCTGTATTTAAAAATCTTTTATATAAAAACAAAAACTGTGCAAAGATGGTTTAATCTTTCGGGGAATGCAAGTCTAATTGTTATAGTTATTGGTCGATTTCCTTTTTTCCTTCAATTTTTCAATCCTCCTAAATCGAACCGATAAATTAAACGAACCAAACAAATGCTACATGAAGATTGCGTTTTTGCACTTTAAGAGAGCTGAATGAAATCACTTTCTTAAAAAAACAGGCTATAAAACTTTCTATCTAACTAATTTTCTTGTAAATTTGCAACTTAATTTTTGGGAGACTATGTCTTTGCCCGATTTACAATTTAGAGAATACAAGAAAAACGATATAGATTATGAGTAAGAAATTTGCTGAACACTCGCAACTCAACCTATCACAGGTCAATAAAGATGTGCTGAAGAAGTGGGATGAAAACGATGTTTTCGCCAAGAGTATGACAGAACGTGAAGGATGTCCTTCTTTTGTCTTTTATGAAGGACCTCCCTCAGCCAACGGTATGCCGGGTATTCACCACGTAATGGCACGTACTATAAAAGATACTTTCTGCCGCTACAAAACCATGAAAGGTTTTCTTGTCAAACGTAAAGCCGGATGGGATACTCACGGACTACCGGTAGAACTGGGCGTGGAAAAAGCACTCGGAATTACCAAGGAGGACATCGGAAAAACGATTTCTGTGGCCGAATATAACGCAGCCTGTCGTAAGGATGTGATGAAATTTACAAAAGAATGGACAGACCTTACTCATAAAATGGGTTATTGGGTAGATTTGGATAATCCATACATCACTTATGACAACCGCTATATTGAAACTTTATGGTGGCTCTTAAAGCAACTATATAGCAAGAATTTACTGTATAAAGGATATACCATTCAGCCTTATTCTCCGGCAGCCGGAACAGGACTGAGCTCTCACGAATTAAATCAGCCTGGATGTTATCGGGATGTAAAAGATACTACTGTAGTGGGGCAATTCAAGATGAAGAACCCGAAACCCGAAATGACGGAGTGGGGTACTCCTTACTTCTTGGCATGGACTACTACACCATGGACTTTACCCTCAAACACCGCTTTGTGCGTCGGTCCCAAAATCGATTATGTAGCTGTACAAACATATAATGGCTACACAGGTGAGAAAATGACAGTAGTGCTGGCTAAACCATTGCTTTATGCTCATTTTAACCAAAAAGCAGAAGGACTGCCTTTAGAAGACTACAAACCGGGAGACAAGTTGATCCCTTTCAAGGTGGTAGGTGAATACAAAGGCACGGATTTGGTAGGTATGGAATATGAACAGCTTATTCCATGGGTGAAACCGGTAAATGTAGACGAAAACGGTAATTGGGAAGAAGCTGCCAATCAAGCATTCCGTGTTATCCTTGGTGACTATGTGACTACGGAAGACGGTACAGGTATCGTACATATCGCTCCAACATTCGGCGCAGACGATGCTTTTGTGGCACGTGCAGCAGGCATACCTTCATTGTTTATGATTAACAAAAAAGGTGAACCTCGTCCGATGGTAGACTTGACAGGTAAATTCTTCCTGCTGGATGAACTAGATGAAAAGTTCGTAAAAGAATGTGTGGATGTAGAACAATATCAAGAATATCAGGGGCGCTGGGTGAAAAATGCATACGACCCTCAATTTACTGTAAATGGTAAATACGATGAGAAAACTGCTGCCTCTGCCGAGACACTGGATATTTACATCTGTATGAAAATGAAGGCTTCCAACAAAGCATTCAAGATAGAAAAGCATGTACACAATTATCCACATTGCTGGCGTACAGACAAACCGGTCCTTTATTATCCGCTGGATAGCTGGTTCATCCGTTCTACTGCTGCCAAGGAACGTATGATAGAACTCAATAAGACCATTAACTGGAAACCGGAATCTACCGGAACCGGACGTTTCGGCAAATGGCTGGAAAACCTGAACGACTGGAATTTAAGCCGTTCGCGCTATTGGGGTACTCCGCTTCCTATTTGGCGTAGCGAAGAAGGTGAGGAATTATGTATCGGTTCGGTAGAGGAACTCTATAACGAAATAGAAAAATCCATCGCTGCCGGTTTCATGACTGCCAATCCTTATAAAGAAAAAGGATTTATTCCGGGTGAATATACCGAAGACAATTATGATAAAATAGATCTTCACCGTCCTTACGTAGATGATATTATCCTCGTTTCTGAAAGCGGAAAACCGATGAAACGTGAAGCGGATTTGATTGACGTATGGTTTGATTCAGGCGCCATGCCATACGCACAGTTACATTATCCGTTTGAGAATAAAGATATTGTAGATAATCGTTCTTATTATCCGGCTGACTTCATTGCAGAAGGGGTAGACCAAACTCGTGGCTGGTTCTTTACATTGCATGCTATCGCAACTATGGTATTCGATAGTGTAGCCTATAAAAATGTTATCTCTAACGGACTGGTGCTTGACAAGAATGGAAATAAAATGTCCAAGCGCCTGGGTAATGCTGTTGATCCGTTTGGTGCCATCGAACAATATGGTTCTGACCCTTTGCGTTGGTATATGATTACTAATTCTTCTCCGTGGGATAACTTGAAATTTGATACCGACGGTGTAATGGAAGTAACCCGCAAGTTTTTCGGAACATTGCACAACACATATAAATTCTTTGCTCCATACGCTAACCTTGACGGATTTACCTATCAGGAAGCCGATGTTCCTATGAGCAAACGCCCGGAAATTGACCGTTGGATTCTTTCGGAACTAAACTCATTGATAAAGAATGTGGATATGTGCTATGCTGACTATGAACCGACTAAAGCCGGACGACTAATCAATGATTTCGTAAATGATAATCTGTCCAACTGGTATGTACGTCTATGCAGAAAACGTTTTTGGGGTACAGGCTATACAGAGGATAAGCTGGCGGCATATCAAACATTATATGTATGTCTGGAAACTGTAGCTAAACTAATGGCACCGATTGCTCCTTTCTATGCAGACAAATTGTATATGGACTTGATTGCAACAACCGGACGCGACCATGTAGCTTCTGTCCACCTTGCAGATTTCCCGGTTTGCGATGAGACTGTTATTGACAAAGAATTGGAAACCCGCATGGAGTTAGCACAGAAAGTATCTTCTATGGGGTTGGCGCTGCGCAAGAAAATAAATATTATCGTTAAACAACCGTTACAGAAGTTGATGATTCCGGTGGATGCACTGATGAAAGAACGTTTAGAGTCTGTAAAATCATTGATAATGAACGAAGTGAATGTTAAAGAAATAGACTTCGTGGAAGGTACATCCAATTTGCTTGTGAAGAAAGTGAAGTGTAACTTCAAGATTCTAGGTAAGAAATTCGGTTCATTGATGAAACAGGTGGCCGCTGCTGTAACTGCCATGAATCAGGAACAAATCAGCGTTCTTGAAAACGAAGGGAAAATTGTTCTCGACCTAAATGGTACTCCGGCTGAAATAGAAACGTCTGAAGTGGAAATTTTCAGTGAAGATATCCCCGGATGGGTAGTTGCCAATGAAGGCGTATTGACAGTAGCTTTGGATACTGTCGTAACCGAAGAACTGCGCCGTGAAGGTATTGCTCGTGAACTTGTGAGTAAGATTCAGAATATTCGCAAGGGCAGTGGCTTTGAAATAACTGATAAAATAAAGGTATCTTTATCTAAAAATGAGCAAACCGATAGCGCAGTAAAAGAATATAATACTTATATTTGTAACCAAGTTCTTGCCAACTCCCTTAATTTGGTAGACGAAGTGAAGGATGGCATAGAATTAAGTTTCGATGATTTCTCGCTTTATGTGAGTGTCGTAAAGGAATAACATTAACCTTTTAAAACTAAATAATATGGCTGAAAAAACAAGATACTCTGATGCAGAACTCGAAGAGTTCCGTGCCATTATCATGGAAAAACTGGAATTGGCCGAGCGTGATTACGAACGCTTGAAAAGTAGTATCATGAATAAGGATGGTAATGATACGGACGATACTTCCCCTACTTACAAAGTATTGGAAGAAGGTGCCAATACGCTGTCCAAAGAAGAAACGACAAGATTAGCTGCACGTCAGTTGAAATTCATTCAGGGACTGCAAGCTGCTTTAATCCGTATTGAAAACAAAACATACGGTATTTGTCGTGAAACAGGTAAACTGATTCCAAAAGAAAGACTTCGCGCTGTTCCTCATGCCACTTTGAGTATCGAGGCTAAAAACGAAGGAAAGAAATAGCATTTTTATAGTTGACAGGAAAGCAGGTCAAAGAGGCTGCTACCTGTCGACTATTAATTATCACCTATTATAATGAATAAATTACTCACGAAAGGGCAACTTTCTGTTCTGATTGTTTTTGGAGTATTAATTATTGACCAGATAATAAAGATATTGGTAAAGACTAATATGTTCTGGCATGAAAGTATCCGCATTACAGATTGGTTTTATATCTATTTTACAGAAAATAACGGCATGGCTTTCGGCATGGAATTGTTTGGAAAGCTATTTCTTACAACATTCCGCATCGTTGCTGTGGGACTGATAATTTGGTATCTGGCTAAAATCATTAAAGAAAATTATAAGACAGGCTATATTGTCTGCCTTTCATTAATATTGGCCGGTGCCGTAGGAAATATCATTGATAGTGTATTTTATGGCGTAATCTTCAATGAAAGCACTTATAGCCAAATAGCACATTTTGTTCCTGTAGGCGAAGGCTATTCTGAATGGTTTCATGGTAAAGTAGTGGATATGTTTTATTTTCCAATCATTGAAACCAACTGGCCGGAATGGATACCGGGAATAGGTGGAGAACATTTTATCTTCTTCAGTCCGATATTTAATTTTGCTGACGCTGCTATCAGTTGTGGTATCATTGCATTGTTGTTATTTTATGGAAAATATCTGAACACAGGTATTCACCCGGAAGAAAAAGCTCAGAAAAAAGATGCACAATAAGAAGATTCGTTGGACGTTGTTGCTCAGTGCGGCTTTGCTGGCAGGATGCGGAAAACAAATACCAAAAGATGTCATCCACCCGGATAAGATGGAGGACATCTTGTATGACTATCATTTGACTACGGCTATGTCCGGCAATATCTCTTATGATGAGAACTACAAAAAAGAAGCTCTTCGCAATTACGTATATAGAAAACATCACGTAACCAAAGCAGAGTTTGATTCATCTATGGTGTGGTATACTCGTCATACAGAAAACCTTGCCAAAATTTATACCAATTTAGGAAAACGTTTCCGTGAGGAAAAGAAGGATGTGAAACGCTTGCTGGCAATGCGCGAAAACAAACCCTCAATGTCACAACCTGGAGATACAGTAGATGTATGGTATAATAAAACACTATATTGGCTGACGGATGCACCACTATCCAACAAGATTACTTTTGAAATTCCCACTGACTCCAACTTCAAAGCAAAGGATGCTTTCTTGTGGTCGGCAAATTACATATTCCTCTCAAACCTGCAACAACAGGTGACGATGGGATTCAATATTCTGTTTGATAATGATTCAGTGTCGGGTAAAGTAGCCGAAGTAACGGCTTCAGGCATACAATCATTATATATCAAGCCGGATTCTGCTTATAAAATCAAGAGCATCAATGGTTTTATCTATCTTACGGGGGACTCTGTCAAAGCTCCGGGTATCATAGTGGATAAAATTTCATTGATTCGTTACCATGAACTAGCAGATACCGTATCTATTGTCGCAAAAGATAGTGTACCCGAAAAATCAATGTCTGTCATAGATAAAGATACAGATTCATTAAAAATGGATTCAGTCCAGATGAAAGAAGCTGTTACTCCCGTACGCTTGAATCCACGCGATATGAAAGAAAAGGAGGGTATTCGCCCACAACGTACTCGCCTGCAAAAGAAATGAGACGATTTGCCTGTCAACGTTTATATCTTTCTCCTGACACATACTTCATCCGTTATGTGGTAGAATTGGGAAACAACGGAAAGATACAGCGCTATTACCCTTTGGAAGAAGAAATATATGCTACTCAATGGATAGGGGGAGTGATTGTGCTTTCTGCGAGAAGAAAACTCGAACCGATTATGCCGGAAAAGAATTTCAAAACCTTCCTTGCTCAAGCTACCCGGACAAATACCAAAATTCAGGAATGCTATGCATGGCATATTGCCAATTTTGATATTGTCCGAGAAGAATTTGTTCCTCAAAGCCATATTATCCGACTTTAGCGCAATCTTCTTCTGAACTCGGCACAAACCACAGCTGTGGCAATAGCTACATTCAAAGACTCCGAAGTCTCTCTTTCCTGTGGATAATTAGGAATATACAATCGCCTATTAATAAGTGCTTCCACCTCTCTACTTATTCCATTTCCTTCATTTCCCATTACAATCAATCCGTTAGCAGAAAGCGTCTCAGAATAGATTATATTTCCATCCAGAAATGTTCCATAAACCGGAATCCCTTTGAGTGAAGAAATTAATTTCGGTAAATCACAATAATGCACTTTCACTCGTGCTATTGCCCCCATGGTAGCCTGCACAGTTTTAGGATTAAAGACATCCACCGTTCCGGTAGAGCAAAAAATATCCTCTATACCGAACCAATCGGCTAAGCGGATAATAGTTCCTAAATTGCCCGGATCTTGTATATTGTCCAAAGCCAGGCATAAAGATTTTGAAATAACTTTGCTGTCCGACTCATAAACAGGTTGTTCAAATATAGCCAATACCTCTTGCGGCGTCTTTTGCAAACTGACCCGTGAAAGCTCTTCCTGCCCAACCTCTATCACCTCGTCGGCATGACAACCAGGATGAGAAGAGAACCATTCAGCCGTCCCCGTCAACAACCGACAAGGAAAATGCCCCATCAAATCATCTACCAATTTATGTCCTTCAGCAACAAATACTTTTTCTTCCTTACGATTCTTTTTTAACTCTAACGAACGAATATATTTAATTTTATTCTTACTTAGCATGATTATTTCCATTAAATAACAAATATTAGAGGCAAAGCTAAGAAGATATTTTCAATTAATATCTATCTTTGCGAGTAAATTTGCGAAGGTTACGGATTTGTATGAAGAAAAGCGCACACCCATATATATACACACTCATTTTAGCACTATGCACTTCGTGTTCGGTCAATAAATTTATCCCTGAAAATCAATATTTATTGGATGAAGTAAAAATTGTATCAGACACAAAGGAGGTAAAACCATCGCTTTTTAACTCTTACCTCCGTCAAAATCCTAATGCCAAATGGTTTAACATGGTTAAAATCCCCATGTATATTTATGGTGCATCAGGTACGGACTCTACCAAACGTGTAAATCGCTTCTTCAGAAAAATTGGGGATGCCCCGGTCATTTACAATGCAGATGTTGCCATGAAATCTAAGGAGGAGATAGAAAAAGCCGTACGTAACATGGGGTATATTGGAGCTAAAGTGACTATTCATACCGAAGCAAAGAAGAATAAGTTAAAACTGTTCTACCATATAGAAGCTGGACGTCCCTATATGATACGTCATATAGCTTACAATATTGATGATTTAAATATTAGCGATTGTCTTCAACAGGATTCTGCCCAAAGTATGCTTTTCCCCGGTATGCCGTTTGATGTAAATGTACTTGACGCTGAGAGACAACGAATCACCAGATTGCTCCAGAACAAAGGGTACTATAAATTCAATAAGGATTTTCTGGTATATCAAGCAGATACCACCCGCAATACTTATTTGGTAGACCTCACTTTGAAATTACTTCCTTATCAACGTAAAAAGGAAGATCCACCACAAAAACACAGACAATATTTAGTGAATAGTGTCAACTTTATAGCTGATAGCGAAATGACCCCTATCCGTAAAGGTTCATTTACCGGTTTCGATTCATTGAGCTATAAAGGATACAACATGTACTATAAGGATAAAATGTTTTTGCGCCCGAAACTGTTAGTGGATTTCAACCGTATTCGTCCCGGAGAGTTTTATAGTGAACGTGATGTGCAGAATACTTATAGTGCATTGGGACGTCTGCGCATGCTGAAATATTCCAATATTCGTTTTAAGGAAGTAAATGTAAGCGACAGTACCAAATTGGATGCATATATAGTGATGTCAAAAGGACAAAATAAATCAGTTTCTTTTGAGATAGAAGGTACAAACTCTGCGGGAGATTTGGGTGCGGCTGCTTCCATTTCTTTCCAGCATAGAAACGTGTTCAAAGGGTCGGAAACGTTTACTATGAAAGTACGCGGTGCTTATGAGGCAATCACCGGATTGGGACAAGATTATGTCAATGACAACTATACGGAATATGGTGTGGAAAGCAGTCTTAACTTCCCTGAATTTATGTTTCCCTTTCTTTCTTCGGACTTTAAAAGGAAAATTAAAGCTACCTCTGAAGTGGGACTGAAATTTACATCACAGGTACGTCCTGAATTTTCTCGTATGCTTGCATCAGCGTCCTGGAGTTATCGATGGAGTGATAGAAAACATATACAGCACCGCCTTGATCTGGCGGATATTAATTATGTATATATGCCAAGCAAATCGCCCGATTTTCAAGAGTATTTAGATAAAATGACGGCTAACAACTCATTGTTACGTGCCAGTTATGAAAATGTACTGATAGTGCGTATGGGATACAACTTCACATATAACAGTGCCGGTAATACCATGATGCGCACACCGACAAAGAGTTCGTATTCCTTGCGTGTAAACGTGGAGGAAGCCGGTAATTTAATGTATGCCGCATCCAAACTGGCACACTCTACTCCGAAAGGGGACAAGGGATTTGTATTGGCTAATATTCCGTTTGCACAATATATAAAAGGAGATTTTGACTTTGCCAAGAATTTCATGATTGACCCACGCAACTCTTTCGTTTTTCATATAGGAGTAGGAGTGGCTTATCCTTATGGGAACTCACGGGCACTTCCTTTTGAAAAGCGTTATTTCTCCGGCGGTGCCAACAGTGTGCGCGGCTGGTCGGTACGTTCACTGGGCCCCGGAGGATATAAAGGTAGTTCAGACGGGCAGATGGACTTTATCAAACAGTCGGGGGACATCAAGTTAGACTTAAATGTGGAGTATCGCACCCATCTGTTTTGGAAGTTAAACGGAGCGGCTTTCATAGATGCCGGTAATATTTGGACAATACGCTCAGACTCAGAGCAGGAAGATGGTGTGTTCAAATTCAACAAATTCTACAAACAGATTGCTGTAGCATATGGTTTGGGCATCCGCTTTGATTTAGACTATCTCATTTTACGTTTTGATGGTGGAATGAAAGCTATCAACCCGATGGAAACGGGTAAAGGACGTTATCCGATAACGCGACCTCGATTCAGCCGAGATTTTGCTTTCCATTTTGCAGTAGGTTATCCGTTTTAATTAGATTATAATTTTATAGCTTATGAAAAAAATAGAGAAAAAGGTATATACAGTAGAGGAAGTGGATGAGTTGAAAAAATGGTTTGATAATCAAATACTTCCACAGTCCATGCAAATAAATTCATCCGCTTATTCACCTGATTTAAAAGATACAGTGGCGATGCTGTTTGAACAAGCATATATCTGCTGTAACAACCCGAAGATGCAAGGATGTCTTTTATTATTAGAAAATATTAAGAAAAATTTAGAGGAGAAAAAGGGAATCGAGTAAGCAAAACATTCTTCATATTTGTTTAATACATTAATAGTATTTAATGCAGACAGTATGAAAAAGAATTTATTATTGTATGGCGTCTTTTTGGGTGTCCTTTCATTATCTTCCTGTTCAGGCAATGCCAAAAACAAAGAAATGACTGACAATGGCATGAGTATGGAAAGTGCAAACGAAGTAATAAGGTATTATGATACCTCGCTGAAAGTACTGAAAGATTTAATTAATGAAGATTCAATAAAAGCCATATTGGATTATATAGAACAGAGGGTACAGATATGCTCCCTATTGTTCCACAACCGGCTTTATATGAAGGATAGAGCCTATCTGAAAATAATTATACAATAGCCAATAAAATAAGAAAAGAGGAACTCCTGTTAAGTATAGCCCTATCCGAATACAAACAAGTGATATTTGATATTCTAACCCCGACAGTAGAAAGTGCCAAAACCGTTTTACCTTCCGTTCAAAAGGATAAAAAATAAGAGATAATTCAAAATCCGATAGGCTTATTTTGAAAAAGGTGGGATATGTTTCCACCTTTTTATGTATATTTGCGACTCTTTTGACGCAGCAATTGCGACAATACTATAACTAGAAAACGAAACACAATGAAAATTAAATTTATAAGTCTGGCTAGTGGCAGTAGTGGCAACTGCTATTTCATTGGAACAGACGCATATGGCATATTAGTGGATGCTGGTATTGGAATCCGTACTATTAAAAAACATTTAAAAGACTTGGGTATTGGACTTGATAGGATTCGAGCTGTTCTTATTACCCATGATCATGCCGATCACATTAAAGCGGTAGGGCATTTGGGAGAGAAATTCGGTATTCCTATTTATTCCACTCCCGAAATCCATATAGGCATCAACAAAAGTTATTGTGTGACAGAAAAACTTTCGACCTCCGTCCGCTATTTAAGTAAAGGAACACAAATTCAGATTGAAGATTTCAGAATAACAGCTTTTGAAGTTCCCCATGATGGAACAGATAATGTGGGTTATTGTATAGAAGTAGATGGCAAAACTTTTTCTTTTTTAACAGACTTGGGACATATTACATCTACAGCAGCTGAATATATCTGCAAAGCCAATTATCTAATATTGGAGGCTAACTATGACGAAGAAATGTTGAAAATGGGATCATATCCTCAATATCTTAAGGAACGTATTGCCGGGTCTAATGGTCATATGAGTAATCGTGAGACAGCAGAGTTTTTGGCTGAGAATATCAATGAAGGGTTAAAATATATTTGGCTTTGCCATCTGAGTAAAGATAATAATCATCCGGAACTCGCTTATAAAACAGTAGAACTTCTGTTAAGAAGCAAAGGGGTGCTTGTGGGTAAAGATGTACAACTCATTGCTTTAAAGCGAAGTACACCTTCCATGCTCTATGAGTTCGAATAAATTTCGATGAAAAAGTGAAAAAAATGGTGCAAAATATTTGGTAGTTTAAGATAAAACGCCTACCTTTGCAACCGCAAATCAGAAATGAACGCACTCTTAGCTCAGTTGGTAGAGCAACTGACTCTTAATCAGTGGGTCCAGGGTTCGAATCCCTGAGGGTGTACGAATCAGAAAAGTAAATTGAAGAAAAACTCTGAAAATCAATGATTTTTGGAGTTTTTCTTTTATGGATTCCTACAAAATATAGAAGGTTCAGTTTGAAGACTTGGGCTCAGCGGATATCGTAATTGGAAACAACATGAAGATAGACAGGTTTACCACGCAGAGGAAACTCCTGAATTACTTTTTCATCTATAAAACCACTGGAAATGACAGTACCGCTCTTGTAATCAAAACGTTCCATATAATTCTTCTCATCAAGCCAAACTTCGATTTTTGAAGAATCGTCATGCCAACCGGATATATCGAAATATTCCATTAAAACTTCAGAGAAGATTATCCGAAGTAACTTATGCAGACTACGATTGGGATTCATTGGATTGGTTTGTTTAATTTAAATGCAAAAATAATGTTATTTGGATAATCTACACGGATCACCCACAGGATTTTCGGATTAATCCCTAATCAGGGAGCTGTCCGAAAATTCCGTTCTTCCTTTCATTAGCTACTGAAACATCATGTTGGTGGGGATTCCGATAATGAATGGACATCCCGTGTTGTCTTTTCAGCCTCCTTTCATCTGTAAGACTTTTTTTGATAGCGCAAATGCTGAAGGCTGATTTGGAGAAACTTGGCAAACGCCGCTGAAACGAGGATGAGGGGATGCTCTGTCATTCTTAACCGATTGATTATCTGGACGCTTTAATTAAAATGTAAGGATGAACGGGAACAAAGATGGTCGGAAAAGAAGGGATGACCGGCTTAGTGAGGGGATGATTCTATCACCCCTACATGAAAAAGATACCGAGCTTTTTTAAAAAGGTGCTGAAGTTTTCTGAAAACACAACGACCTTTTTTAAAAACATCAAGGTCTTTTTGCAGCACTCAGCGTGAGCTGTATATTTTTAAATGTGTACGTAGGCACGCATTGGTCAATACATACGGTGGCATAAGCCCACACGTATATACGCATCGGGCTACACGTACGTATGCATGAGCCTATACGTATATATGTCATTGTGTCAGGCTCCGTCATATTCTGAGCCGGGATTGGATTAGTTTGTCTTCCCTCTTGACAAAGGCTTTTTTATGTTGTATATTTGTAGTTCGTCAAATCTAAAAAAAGTGCTCATGAATGTATTCGCCACTCTCAAAACAGTCTTCTTCGGAAGCAAATTCCTGTCCGGCCCTGTTCCCTCCGACGGAACGCCACGCCGTGACCTCGTATCCGCCCTCAACGGACTGATGCCGCTTTGTCGGACCATGCCCGGTGTACATCTGGCTGTAGATATCCGCGAAGGCCGGGTGGCTCTGGTGCTGGACTGGACTCCGCGCACCGACGGAAATGCGCTGGCGGGCAGTTACCACTACATCGTTTCCGATGAAGATGGAGTGAAAGAAGTGGACAAGTCACAGATTCTTCTTGCTGAAAACGGCGAGGGAAATTTGTTGGAAAGCAGAGACGGTTTTTCCGGATGTCTGGCTGCCTTAATGGAAGAAACAGAGGAGGAGTCTATACAATTGGAAAATGTTCGGGAGGTTATGAATCCCATACACTCGAAAGACATTAAAAAGGAAGCCCAACCGATATCTTTGGAAGACTCCCGAAAGGAAGTCGGACTGAAATCCTCGAAAGATACTGAAAAGGAAGCCGCGCCAATATCTCCGGAAGAAACTGTTGGGAAGGCGAAATCACGTTCCTTGATGCAGGAAGTGACCACTTTTCTCACCTCCCGCTACCGCTTCCGATTCAACGTGCTGACTGAGGAGACCGAAGTGGCGGGAGTGGAAAACGGCATTTCCGATGATCACTTGCGCTACGCCAAGGTGGACGAACGCTGGATGAACTCGCTCAGTCTGGAGGCCATCGAAGCGGGCATAGACTGCTGGGACAGAGACATCCAACGCTTTGTGCGCTCGCGCCGCATCAGCGAATACCATCCCTTTACCGCCTACTTTGAGCGGCTTCCCGAATGGGACGGCACTGACCGGGTGTCGGCACTCGCCCGCAGGGTGTCCGATGATCCGGTATGGGTAAACGGTTTCCACCGCCGGATGTTGGGACTCTCCGCCCAATGGATGCAGTTCCGGCCGGATACCAACCGCGCCAACAGCGTGGCACCCCTACTGGTGAGCAGTCGTCAGGGACTGGGGAAAAGCACGTTCTGCCGCCTGCTGATGCCCGATGCGCTGAAATCCTACTATACAGAGAGTTACGACCTCGGCTCCCCGGCATCCGCCGAAGCCAGGTTAGCCGCCTACGGCCTGATCAACCTGGATGAATTCGACAAGTTGGGTGTGTCCAAAATGCCCCTTCTAAAGAACTTGATGCAGGCTTCCGCACTGAATATCCGCAAGGCCTACAAACGCAGTGCTTCGGCACTTCCCCGTATCGCCTCGTTCATCGGCACCAGCAACCGGGAAGATTTGTTGGTGGACCGTACCGGCTCGCGCCGTTTCCTCTGTGTCAGTCTGGAGCACGCCATAGACTGCACCACCTCCGTAGAGCATGAGCAACTGTACGCCCAACTCAAGGCGGAGCTTCTGTCCGGCGAACGAAGCTGGTTTAACAAGGAAGAGGAACAAACCATACAGCGTCATAACGCCCTGTTCTACAAGCATGTACCTGAAGAGGAGGTGTTCCGCCTCTGCTTCCGCTTTGCCACGGAAGAGGACCATCCTCAGAAGGTGCTGACCCTTTCCGCCACCCAGTTGTTCGAGCGGATGAAGTCCGCCCATCCCTCGGCCATGAGGGGTATGACGGCATACAGCCTGAGCCGCATTCTACCACGGTTGGGCGAGCGGGTGCATACCGCCAAGGGGAATGTGTATCGGGTGGTGGAATGCTAGGCATACGCCTTTCTTCTTATTCAGATGGCCCCATTTCCACATATCTTTTCAAAGCGAATTAAACTTTTATCTCATAGACTGTTATATAATAAACAAATAAATATTATCTTTGTCAGTCAATAACAAGCGTTTACCAGATTATAAACAAAATAAATGAAAAGGAATAAAATAAACTGGAGAGTTCCTAAAGGAATGGAAATCACAGATTTAGATAGAAAGGTTCTTTATTATCAGGATAGAGGACATTTGGTTCCCGCAAGAGAACTGATTAAAACGCCTGAGCAAATAGAAGGCATACGCCGAAGCGGAATCATTAATACCGGAGTTCTGGATTTAGTAGAAAAAGAAATTCATGTCGGTATGAGCACTCTCGAAATTGATAAGTTGGTGTATGATTACACCATATCACACGGTGGTATTCCCGCTACATTAGGTTATGAAGGTTTTCCCAAAAGCTGTTGTACCTCTATTAATGAAGTGGTATGTCATGGCATTCCTAATGAATTTGATATTTTGGAAGAAGGGGATATTATAAATGTGGACTGCACCACTATTTTGGATGGTTATTATGCCGATGCCTCACGTATGTTTATTATTGGAAAGACTACTCCTAAAAAAGAAAAATTAGTGCAAGTGGCCAGAGAGTGCTTGGAAATCGGCATGGAAGCAGCCAAACCTTTTGGATTTATAGGCGATATAGGTCATGCGATAGAGAAACATGCCAAAAAAAATGGCTTTTCTGTTGTGCGTGACCTCTGCGGACATGGTGTAGGAGTGGAATTCCACGAAGAACCTGACGTAGAGCACTTTGGAAAAAAGGGGACAGGCATGTTATTAGTACCGGGCATGGTCTTTACTATCGAACCTATGATTAATGCCGGGACTTGGGAAGTATTTATAGATGAAGAAGATGGATGGACAGTAGTTACGGAAGACGAACTTCCTTCTGCACAATGGGAACATACATTTCTTATGACGGAAAACGGACTTGAAATCCTTACACATTAATATATATAATAAGGTATAGATTATGGATACAATTATATTAGGTATAGAATCTTCTTGCGACGACACTTCTGCTGCTGTAATCAGAAATGGCGTCTTGTTGTCGAATGTAGTGTCCAGCCAAGCTGTTCATGAAGCATATGGAGGTGTCGTGCCGGAATTGGCATCAAGAGCACATCAGCAAAATATTGTACCTGTAGTACATGAAGCCTTGAAAAGGGCAGGAGTTACTAAAGAAGAATTGAGTGCAGTAGCTTTTACGCGCGGGCCTGGATTAATGGGATCTTTATTGGTAGGTGTCTCTTTTGCCAAAGGGTTTGCTCGCTCTTTAAATATTCCCATGATTGACGTTAATCATCTGCAAGCTCATGTGTTAGCTCATTTCATTAAAGAAACAGAAGAAGATACAAATCAACCTAAGTTTCCATTTTTATGTCTTCTGGTATCGGGTGGCAATTCACAAATTATTTTGGTAAAAGCCTATAATGACATGGAAGTTTTGGGTCAAACCATTGACGATGCTGCCGGAGAAGCCATTGACAAATGTTCTAAGGTAATGGGATTAGGCTATCCCGGGGGGCCCATCATTGATAAACTGGCCCGCCAAGGAAATCCGAAGGCATTTACATTCAGTAAGCCTCATATTCCTGATTACAATTACAGTTTCAGTGGACTGAAGACCTCTTTTCTCTACTCTTTACGTGACTGGCTGAAAGAAGATCCTAACTTTATTGAGCATCATAAAAATGATTTGGCTGCTTCACTGGAAGCAACTATTGTAGATATTCTGATGGATAAACTGAGAAAAGTAGCCAAAGCGCTCAAGATAAACGAAATAGCTGTAGCCGGAGGAGTATCAGCCAACAACGGTTTGCGCAATTCATTCCATGAACATGCCGCCAAATATGGATGGAACATATATATTCCGAAATTCAGTTACACAACCGACAATGCAGCAATGATTGCCATTACCGGTTATTATAAGTATTTGGACAAAGATTTTTGCACCATTGACAAACCCGCATATTCACGGGTAACAATTTAGTATTTATTTTAAAAGAAATCGAAATGTCAGTAGAAGGTAAATTTTTAAGCAAAGAGATCAGCGAGTTGTTTTGGAAAGAGAACCTGACACTTGCTACCGCCGAGAGCTGCACGGCAGGAAATGTGGCAGCCGCAATTACAGCCGTAGCCGGAACATCACACTTCTTCAAAGGTGGAATTATTGCCTATTCCAACGAAGTAAAAGAGAATTTATTAGGTGTGAGCCATGAAACATTGGAGACTTACGGAGCAGTAAGCGAAGAAACCGTTATCGAAATGGTAAAAGGCGCGATGAAATCGATGAATTCCGACTGCGCAATTGCCACTTCAGGTATTGCCGGCCCAACAGGAGGCACTCCCGACAAGCCGGTTGGCACCATTTGGATTGCTGCCGGATGTAAAGACAAAGTGATTACACTTAAAATAGAAGGAGACGAAGGAAGAAATAAAAATATAGCCAATGCTACTCAAAATGCACTGCGATTACTTCGAAATTTGTTCCAAAACGAAGAAAATGAGCAATAAAAGCAGAATTATTTGCTAAAATCCTTGTTTTATACAAATAAAAGTGCTTATTTTGCACTCCGTTTG
>UMGG01050262.1_pt1 | contig 27655 bp, 19 predicted proteins | sample 1965211 | NCBI WGS metagenome assembly UMGG01 (sample SAMEA4836064, study PRJEB28245) | human gut metagenome | biome: gut microbiome; material: fecal sample | place: Denmark | collected 2008 | reverse complement strand
CAAAACTTTTGCCGCCCGCCTGTGCGCATTGCATTAGACGATGAAAAAATGGGAAACATATCTAAAATATGAATAAATGCTTTGATAAAAGAAGATTATTGTGTAATTTCGCAGCGTAAAAAGCGAAGAATGGACATTCTCCGAATTACTTTGGTATAAGGTATTATGTTTTAGGCCAATAACCAATAGAGTATAATTATCAATTAACTGATTAACAAATATGAGTAAAGAAAAGAAATTCTTGACCTGTGATGGTAATCAGGCTGCCGCACATATTAGCTATATGTTCTCAGAGGTGGCTGCGATTTATCCTATCACGCCATCGTCTACAATGGCTGAATATGTTGACGAGTGGGCTGCTGCCGGCCGTAAGAACATTTTTGGAGAGACTGTTTTGGTCGAAGAGATGCAATCTGAAGGCGGCGCTGCGGGTGCAGTTCATGGCTCGTTGCAAGCAGGTGCACTTACCACTACTTACACAGCATCACAGGGCTTGCTCCTTATGATACCGAATATGTACAAGATAGCCGGGGAGAACCTTCCATGCGTGTTCCATGTGTCGGCTCGTACATTGGCTTCTCATGCATTGTGTATTTTTGGAGACCATCAAGATGTTATGTCTGCGCGTCAGACTGGTTTCGCAATGCTTTGCGAAGGTTCAGTCCAAGAGGTTATGGACTTGGCGGGCGTGGCGCATTTGTCTGCGCTTAAAGCGCGTGTTCCGTTCATGAATTTCTTTGACGGCTTCCGCACTTCTCATGAAATTCAAAAAATTGAGATGCTCGAGGAAAAAGACCTTGAGCCGCTTATTGACCAAGAGGCGTTGGCTGAGTTCCGTGCCCGTGCGTTGAACCCAGAGAAGCCAGTGGCTCGCGGTATGGCTGAAAACCCAGACCATTTCTTCCAGCATAGAGAGGCAAGCAATAGCTATTACGATGCCGTTCCAGCAATTGTTGAAGAGTATATGAACAAAATCTCCGAGATTACCGGACGCAAATATGGCTTGTTCAATTATTATGGTGCGGAAGATGCAGAACGCGTAATCATCGCAATGGGCTCTGTTTCACAGGCCGCTCAGGAAGCAATTGACTATTTGATGAATAAGGGCGAAAAGGTTGGTATCGTTTCAGTGCACTTGTATCGTCCGTTCTCTGCAAAGCATTTCTTGGCTGCTGTTCCTAAGACTGCGAAAAGAATCGCTGTGCTTGACCGCACAAAAGAGCCTGGAGCAAACGGCGAGCCTTTATATCTTGATGTTAAGGATTGTTTCTATGGCAAGGAAAATGCTCCGTTGATTGTTGGCGGACGTTATGGACTTGGTTCCAAGGATACAACACCAGCTCAAATCCTCTCTGTGTTTGAAAACTTGTCACTTCCGGAACCAAAGAATCAATTCACAATTGGAATTGTTGATGATGTGACATTTACGTCTCTTCCTCCGAAGGAAGAAATCGCTCTTGGTGGAGAAGGCATATTTGAGGCAAAATTCTATGGACTTGGAGCCGATGGTACTGTAGGTGCCAACAAGAACTCGGTGAAGATTATCGGTGACAACACCAATAAATATTGCCAGGCATATTTTGCTTACGACTCTAAGAAGTCGGGAGGTTTCACTTGCTCCCACTTGCGTTTCGGCGACACACCAATTCGTTCGACATATTTGGTCAACACACCGAATTTCGTGGCATGCCACGTTCAGGCATATCTTCATATGTATGATGTGACAAGAGGTTTGCGTCCTAACGGAACATTCCTTCTTAACACTGTTTGGAGCGGAGAAGAGTTGGCAAAACACTTGCCAAATAAGGTGAAAAAATATTTTGCGAAAAACAACATAACAGTTTACTATATCAACGCAACGCAAATTGCACAGGAAATTGGTCTTGGCAATCGCACAAACACGATTCTCCAATCGGCATTCTTCCGTATCACAGAGGTGATCCCAGTAGACTTGGCTGTTGAACAGATGAAGAAATTCATCGTTAAGTCATATGGCAAGAAGGGCGAGGATGTGGTAAACAAGAACTATGCCGCTGTTGACCGTGGCGGTGAATATCAGACATTGGCAATCAATCCAGCATGGGCGGATTTGGAAGACGACGCTGTGGTAGAGAACAATGACCCTGAATTCATCAACAAGGTTGTGCGTCCAATCAATGCGCAAGACGGCGATTTGTTGCCAGTTTCTACATTCAAAGGTATTGAAGACGGTACATGGCAGCAGGGTACAGCCCGCTATGAGAAACGTGGTGTGGCAACATTTGTTCCAGAATGGAGCGCTGAAAACTGTATTCAGTGTAACAAATGTGCATACGTTTGTCCTCACGCAGCAATTCGTCCGTTTGTGTTGACGGCGGAAGAGATGGCGGCATCTCCATTTGCAGAAGAGAAAACGCTTCCTGCTATTGGAAAGACATTTACAGGAATGCGCTTCGTTCAGCAGGTTGATGTGCTCGACTGTCTTGGCTGTGGAAACTGTGTGGATGTATGTCCGGGCAAGAAGGGCGTCAAGGCGCTTGAAATGAAGCATATTGAAACTCAGCTTGACGAAGATAAGAATTGGGAATATTGCGTAAACAATGTGACGTCAAAGCAACACTTGGTAGACATCAAGTCGAATGTCAAGAATTCACAGTTTGCGACTCCTTTGTTTGAGTTCTCTGGCGCATGCTCAGGCTGTGGCGAAACTCCATACGTTAAACTTATAAGCCAATTGTTCGGTGACCGCGAAATGGTTGCCAACGCAACGGGATGTAGCTCTATCTACTCTGGTTCTGTGCCATCGACTCCATACACCACAAACGACAAGGGTCATGGTCCAGCATGGGCGAACTCTTTGTTTGAGGACTTCTGTGAGTTTGGTCTTGGTATGACATTGGCTCATGAAAAGATGGTGTTGCGATTGTGCAACGTTATGGCCGAAGTGGCAGAGTCTGACGTACCGGCAGAAATGAAAGAAGCTTGTGCAGAATGGCTCGCAGGTAAGGATGATCCAGAAGCAAGCCGTGCTGCTGCCGACAAGTTGATTCCGATGATTGAGGCCAACAAGGATAAATGCTCTTTGTGTGCGCGTCTTGACCACTTGAAGAACCACTTGGTGAAACGTTCTCAATGGATAATTGGTGGTGACGGAGCATCTTACGATATCGGTTTCGGTGGCCTTGACCACGTAATTGCATCGGGCAAGAACGTAAACATCCTTGTCCTTGACACCGAGGTTTATTCAAACACTGGTGGTCAGGCTTCGAAAGCAACTCCTCTTGGCGCAATTGCAAAATTTGCAGCATCAGGAAAGCGTGTCCGTAAGAAAGACCTTGGCTTGATTGCTTCAACTTATGGATATGTCTATGTGGCTCAGGTGGCTATGGGCGCTGACCAGGCTCAGACTCTTAAGGCAATTCGCGAGGCAGAAGCATACGATGGACCATCATTGATTATCGCCTATGCACCATGTATCAACCATGGATTGAAGAAGGGTATGGGTAAATCACAGGCTGAAGAGGCTGCGGCTGTTGAATGTGGCTACTGGCACTTGTGGCGTTATAACCCAGAACTTGAGAAGGAAGGCAAAAATCCATTTACGCTCGATAGTAAGGAGCCGAATTGGGACAATTTCACTGCATTCTTGAAGGGTGAGGTTCGCTACGCATCAGTGATGAAGGCTTATCCTAATGAGGCAGAGCAGTTGTTTGAGGCCGCTAAGGAAAATGCACAATGGCGCTACAACAACTATCGTCGTTTGGCATTGCAGCATTGGGGTCAGAATCCTGATGAGATTGAATTGAAAAAATAACGATAGTTATAAAGAAAATAGTTGAAGGGGGCTGTACTGAAGAGTACAGCCCCCTTTATGTATCAGGATTGCTGAACATTGTGATGGTGCTTGGGACAAAAATTATGGCTATCTTTGCAGTGTGAAAATTCTTTGGAAGGATATAGAAGGAGAATAAACTTTTGAATAGATGAAAGATGTCAGAATAGATAAATGGCTTTGGGCTACGCGGATTTTCAAAACGCGGACAATTGCCACTGAAGCTTGTAAAAAAGGACGCGTGTCGGTGTCGGGAGTAAATGTCAAACCGTCGCGCCCAGTGAAAATAGGAGAGGTCATTGATGTCAAGAAGCCTCCGATTACATATTCTTTTCGAGTGAAAGATGTGGCAGAGAATCGCATGGGGGCGAAGTTGGTCCCTCAATATTTGGAGAATGTCACAGCGCCAAGTCAATATGAATTGTTGGAAATGGTCAAAATCAGCGGATTTATAGACCGGCAAAAGGGCCTTGGTCGGCCAACAAAGAAAGATGGAAGAGAGCTGTCGAGATTTACAGATGATATGTATTCTTACAGTGATACGGATTTTGATTTTGACGAGGATTTCCTTGAGGATGAATAATTTTCTATAATGCGGAATGCAACAATGTTGCACTGAAAAATAATTATCTTTGCATAAGATAAGCTGCGTCTCAGCATAATATTCAAGCAAGCTTGATATTCTGCATTCGATTTGCATTATCTTTGCATAAGATAAGCTGCGTCTCAGCATAATATTCAAGTGAGCTTGCAACTTGCATTATCTTTGTAAAAACTGGATGAAAAAAATAGGCAAGATATCGATATCGTATTTAGCGTTGGTGGCTGTCATAGCCTTCAATTTTCTTGCCATACATCATCATCACCATGAGATGGCTGTGCCTATTGTTGTGGAACTGCTTGGCTCAAACTGTGATGATGCGGATTCAGATGCTTCGCATACATGCCACCACCCTGGTGTGCAAAAATGCAGTTATCATCAAGCGGCACTGCGCAATGTGGTTAAAATACACATTGAGAAAAAATGTGTTGAGTTTGATTCATTTATTGCCGGAGAATCACAATTAATAAAAATAGATCCACAAGAAGATGTTGAGTTCTACGATGTTCAGCTGATTTTAAAGCCAGTCCTGGATCAAATTCAATGTCTACGAGCACCTCCCGTATATTCATTTTTGCGATAATTTGATTTATTAACACAAAAACAATTGTAAAAATGAATATGACAACAGTTATTCGCTGTCTGTCGGTTGCTGCCGTTGTTGTAATGACGGGGTGTGCTGACTCGCACAGCGACAATAAAGAAAAAGAAGAAAACCACGGCCATGAAGAGCATGGTAATGAGATTGTTATCGAACACGAACAGATTGAAAAACTGGGCATAAAGACAACTATTGTCAACCCTTCCGAATTCCAAAATGTAATAAAGTGTGGTGGAGAGATTCTCCCATCTCCATTGTCGCAATCTGTTGTTGCGGCTAAATCAGACGGTATTATAAAATTGTCTGCGGGAATTAATGAGGGTGTGGAAATAAAGAACGGCGGTGTAGTGTGCAGCATATCCTCTGCAGGAATCTCCGGAGGCGACCCACGTGCGGATGCACGCACTCAGCTGACAGCAGCAAAGCAGAATCTGGAACGCGTACAGAAATTGTACAATTCAAATTTGGCTACAGCGAAAGAACTTCAAGAAGCGCAGGTCGCTGTTGAAATGGCAAAGAATGCAGTGTCAGGAAATAGTAGCAGCAGTGTGGCAGTCAGTCCAATATCCGGTGTAGTCAGCCAGTTGTTGGTAGCATCGGGCTCTTATGTGACTACCGGCACTCCAATTGCCGTTGTCACCTCAAGTGCTCGCCTTACGTTGAAAGCGTCTGTCCCGCAACGGTATTTCAATGAATTTGCATTGATCAAAACTGCTAATTTTAAACTGCCATATAGTGACAAGATTTTTGCATTGGATGAAATGCAGGGACATAGGCTGACAGCCGGAACAATGGCGTCAGCAACCAATGGCTATTTTGACATTGAATTCAGTTTTGTGGGCGATGGAAGCGTTGCTCCTGGCAGCTATGCAGATGTCTATCTGCTTGGCAATCCAGAATCGGGTGTAATCTCCGTGCCGACAAAGTCGGTAATTGAAGAGCAAGGAAAATATGCAGTTTTTGTCAGAGAGAGCAAGGAGCATTTTGAGAAGCGTCCAGTGGCTATTGGCAGAACAGACGGCAAGCGTATTGAAATAACATCAGGACTCGCAAAAGGAGAGGAAGTTGTGACAGAAGGCGCAGCCTATGTGAAATTGGCAGGCAATAGCGGCGTTGTTCCTGAAGGTCATCACCATCATTAATACCAACCGCTATGCTGAATAAGATAATACGGTTTTCACTCAACAACCGCTATTTGATAATCAGTGTGTTCGCGCTGATTGTATCTGCGGGATTATATACCGTTTCCAATACGACTGTCGATGTTTTCCCTGATTTGAATGCTCCGACAGTGACCGTAATGACAGAAGCGCCTGGAATGGCTCCGGAAGAGGTGGAGAAACTTGTGTCGTATCCAATTGAAACCGCTTTGAACGGAGTGAACGGTGTGCGTCGGGTTCGTTCGACATCCGATACAGGATTGTCGGTTGTTAATATTGAATTTGATTGGGGCACAGATGTTTATGTGAATCGTCAGATTGTGGCAGAGAAACTGTCGACTGTGGCTGAAACATTGCCGCCAAATGTCGACAGCCCCAAAATGGCTCCACAGACATCGATAATGGGCGAAGTGATGATTGTGGGCTTGACATCAGCCAAAACATCGCTTATGGATTTGCGCACAATTGCTGATCGCACAATCCGTCCGCAATTGTTGTCGTTGCCAGGTGTCGCACAAGTCACAGTGATGGGCGGGGATGTTAAGGAATATCAGATATTGCTCAGCCCGGAGCGGATGCGTTTCCACAATGTTGACATGTCGGATGTGCTTGATGCAACAGACCAGTTGAACAGCAATACGAATGGAAGCATTCTTCATGAATTTGGGAACGAGTATTTGATAAAAGGTCAAATAAACACCACGGACACTCTTCAATTGTCATTGGCTGCGGTGAGGAGTACAGATGGAAACATTGTGAAATTGGCGGATATTGCCGAAGTCACAATCGGCAGCGCTTATCCGAAACTCGGACTTGCCACAGAAAAGGGCAAACCCGCGGTACTTATCACTGTTGCAAAGCAAAATGAGGCAAATACAACGGTGCTGGTGGAGGATATCGAAAATACTCTTGACGCAATGAAAAAGGCAATGCCGTCAGATATAACTGTTTCTACCGACATCTTCCGTCAAAGTGATTTCATAGACAATGCAATTGACAATATACAGGGTGCATTGGCAGAAGGAGCGTTGTTTGTTGTTGTGATTTTGTTTCTGTTCCTTATGGATTATAGGGCAACGATCATATCCGTGCTTGCATTGCCAATATCTGTCATAATAACACTTATCATTCTGCATGTACTTAATTTGTCTGTCAATACAATGTCGCTTGGCGGTATCGCTATTGCGATAGGCTCTCTGGTGGATGATGCTATTGTGGATGTGGAGAATGTCTATAGAAAGTTGCGTGAAAACAGGCAGCTGCCAGAGTCAGAACGGAAGAAGACTAGAGATGTTGTATTTCATGCGTCGTCTGAGGTCAGAATGCCAATACTCAACTCGACGTTGATTATTATCGCATGTTTCTTGCCGTTGTTTTTCCTGTCGGGCATGGAGGGACGATTGTTGGTGCCGCTTGGAATAGCGTTTATAGTATCGCTCGCAGCGTCTACTGTTGTGGCCTTGACGTTAACACCTGTGATGTGCGACATGTTGTTGTCGAAAGACAAGCACCTAATGAAAGTTGGCAAAGAATCATTTGTGACCAGAAATTTGAAGAGAATTTATGACGTGATGCTTAAAAAAGCGTTCAGTCATCGCAGGCCAGTGTTCTGGGCTGTCTCTGCCGCGTTTGTGATTGCCGCAGGTTTGTTTTTTACGCTTGGACGTGGCTTCCTGCCGTCGTTTAATGAAGGGTCGTTTACAATCAACGTGACAGCATTGCCTGGCATCTCACTCGAGGATTCCAACGAAATAGGAAAGCAAGTGGATGAAGCATTGTTGAGTATTCCTGAAATCAAAACAATTGCCCGTAAGACAGGACGTGCCGAACTTGATGAGCATTCGCGCGGCAGCAATGCGTCGGAGATTGAGGCTCCGTATGAATTGAAAGACCGCAGCAAGGAGGAGTTGATGAGCGACATTAGAAAGAAACTGTCGATAATCCCCGGAATAAACATTGAAATCGGGCAACCGATTTCCCATCGCATCGACGCCATGCTCTCCGGAACAGAAGCGCAGATAGCCATTAAGATATTTGGAAACGATTTGTCGACATTGCACGACATAGCGACACGCATCAAGGGCGAGATTGGTGAAGTGGAAGGAATCGTCGACATCAATGTGGAGCAACAGATTCAACGTCCGGAAATAATAATTGTGCCCAATCGTGTGTTGATGGCTGAATATGGGATAACAATGTCTGACTTCCGTAAGTTTGTCAATGTCTGCACATCTGGAATTGTTGTTTCGGAGGTATATGAAGACGGCGTGCCATACGACTTGAAACTGAAGGTGGCTGATGACCGTCATAGCGGATTGTCGGCAATAGAAAATCTTATGATTGACTCCGACAAAGGTAAAGTTCCATTGTCGACAGTGGCAGAGGTGCGTTCATCATCGACATTCAATTCTATAAGTCGTGAAAACGCCAGACGAAGAATCATTGTGTCTGCAAATGTCGAGAATCGTGATTTGGTTGGAGCTGTCGAGGCAGTCAAAGATAAAATTAATGAATCCGTAAAATTGCCGGAAGGATATTATATCAACTATGGCGGACAGTTTGAAAGCGAGAAAACAGCATCGCGCATTCTTGGAATCGCAACGGTGTTTGCATTGCTGTTGGTTCTGCTCCTCTTGTATCAAGAGTTCCATCGTGTTTCTGATGCACTGATAATCCTTGTCAATATCCCGCTGGCTATGATTGGAGGAGTGCTGATACTATGGATCGGTGGAAAGGAAGTAAATATTCCAGCTATTATCGGATTTATATCTTTGCTTGGCATTGCAACTCGAAATGGAATGTTGCTTATTTCGCATTACCGGCAATTGGAAACTGATGGAATACCTTTGATGGACAGAATTTTTATTGGGTCAAGAGACCGACTTCTTCCTATTATCATGACTGCGATGTCATCGGCATTGGCTTTAATTCCAATCGTGGCGCGTGGTGCTGAGCCTGGAAATGAAATTCAAAGTCCGATGGCATTGGTGATATTGGGCGGCTTGCTCAGTTCGACGCTTTTGAATATCTTTGTAGTCCCGATTTTGTATTACGTAAACAATAAGAAGAAAACGTCAAGTCATCAAGTATGAAGAAGATTTTATTATCATTGTTATTAATGGTCGCTCCGGTGTCAATGTATGCCGATGCGTTGTCGACGCAGATATTGCAAAATAACGAAAGTCTACAGACTGCAAAATTGTCGCTGAAAGGAGACGAATTGGCATTGCGGACAGAGGGAAACCTTCCGGATCCAGAAATTGAAATGGAGATAATGGCTTTGCCGGAACCATCGCTTGAACTTACCGTATCGGAAACCATTGAATGGCCCGGCGTATATCAGATGCGTAAAAAGGCAAGAGAATGCCGTATAAATGCTTCTCAATATCTGTTTGAGTCAAAGCGCATGGAGGTGGTTAAACAAGCCCGATTGGCATATTTGGATTTAATCAACTTGAATTGCCGTTTGGAAAGACGCAGGCAACTCCTTCAAGTGCTCGACTCGATGCTGAGAAAAGTTGTCGATGTGGAAATGCGTGCGGAATTCAACGTGCTTGAAATCTCAAAGATGAAAATAGATGCGTTTGATATCGCTTCGGATATCAGTTCGATGGAGATACAACGCCAGGTTGTTTTGTCGGATCTTGTTCAGATGAATGGTGGTAAAGCCTTTGAGAATGTGGATATGAACAGCACGAAATATCCGATAGAGAAGAAAGCTGTTGAACATTACATCTCGGCGTATTACAACAGTCCTGACTATATGGCGATATTGTCTGGCCTTCAAGCGGATGAGTTTGATGTAAAGGCTGGCAAACGGTCGTGGTGGCCCAATATAACATTGGGATACAAATTTACGTCGGACGGTGATGTGCGTGGACACGGCGCCGTTGTCGGCTTCTCGATTCCTCTGTTCTCAAATAAGGGGAAGGTGAAAGCTTCGCGAGCCATACAACAATCCAATGATTTTGCCAAAACATATCAGAGCAGAAAAGGGGAGGCCGACATACGCAGTCGTTACGACGAGGTGGAGCGGATTTCTCAATCCATTGAAGAATATGGCAAACGATTGAATTATTCAGAGGTGAAGAAGTATCTGGATGAAGCGTTGGCTGCAAAATCGATAACCATCATTGATTATTTGGCGGAATATCAGTTTATTCTCAATGCGTTCCAGAAACTTGACGATATGCAGTCGGATTTGGCGGCAAAATATATTGAATTGTCGAAGTATGACTCACTTGATTGAAAGCAGCCCGTCGGTATAGGTAATCTTACCTTCCTTTAATAGGAACCGTACCATTCCGGCAATATCTTTGGCGGGAAAAGCCAATGTGTCGGTGATTTCTTTCAATGTGCGGCTTTTTAGCGACAGCATATATAAAATCCCATCAGCAAGTTCTTTTTCGGAAGGACTTGCTTTTTTGCGTTCCACACATATGTCGCAGTGACCGCAATTGCAGGTGTTTTCTTCGCCGAAGTATTTCAAAATCTTGGCTTCCCGGCATGATGTTTGGTTGGACACGTAGTCAATCATAGAGTTAATTCTGAGTTCCAATCGTTGTTTGCCGACCTCATATGCTTCTTTGTGAATTGTGAGATGCCGGGGTTCCATGCGGGAATATGGGAAGAAAATGTATGCAGTACGCTTTCGAGGAATGTATGTGATAATGTGCTTGCGGCTTAAAAACAGGAGAGTCTCGTATATTTTATTTACGGGGATGTTGTGCTTGTATGCGATTGTAGGCTCGTCGATAAAAATATAGTCGGAAAAGACGCCGGCAAAATTGCGTAGGATCAATTCGAGCACATTGTCCATTTCAGGTGTCATGCCCTCTACATTGTAAAGTTCCCGTTTCTCTACCAAAATCATAATTCTTGACAGAGTGTCAACTTCATCGATATAATCAATGTATTGACATGCCGACAAAATTTTCAGAGCACTGTATGTTTGACGTTCAGGAAGTTTGAATGTGGTGCAGAACAACTGTAGGTTAAAATCGAAGACTTTGTCATAGCCCGCTCCGATTCCAAGACCTAAAAAATCGCACATATGGGTGTATACGTCCTTTATGAAGTCTTTTGGCGGAAAAGCTTCAGAGATGCGGCGTTTTAGAGTGCCTTCATCTTTGGACGACACGAGGAGCATTACGTATGCTTTTTTGCCGTCGCGCCCCGCGCGTCCCGCTTCCTGGTAATATTCTTCGAGGGAGTTTGGAACATCAAGGTGCATTACAAAACGAACGTCGGGTTTGTCAATGCCCATTCCGAACGCATTTGTAGCAACGATGATGCGGATTTCACCACGTTTCCATTTGTCTTGTTTGTCGCGTTTTTCCTCTGTCGGAAGTCCCGCATGGTAATAATCGACCGAGAATCCCTGTGATTTCAGTTGCTCGGCAATGTCTTTGGTCTTGGCTCTGCTTCTGACATAGATTATTCCGCTTCCATAAATCCTGGACAATGCGGAAAATAGTTTCTCGGTTTTGTTCTCTTGATGTCTGACAATATAAGATAGATTGTCGCGGCGGAAACTTTTTCTTATGACATTTGGCTCCTTGAATTGCAACTGCTGCATTATGTCGGCAACAACGGCAGGAGTGGCGGAGGCTGTAAGCGCGAGAACAGGAGCGTCTGGAAATAATTGACGTATCGACGCAATGTTCAGATACGATGGGCGAAAGTCATATCCCCATTGTGAAATACAGTGAGCCTCATCGACCACAATCAAGGATACCTTCATTCGTCTGAGAGATTCGATAAACGAAGATGAAGCCAAGCGCTCTGGTGAAATGTAAAGAAACTTGCACTTTCCGAACACGCATCGGTCAATGACGTTCCGGATTTCTCCATGGCGCAGTCCAGAATGAATGTAAGCTGCGTTTATGTGCCTGTCGCGCAATCCGTCTGCCTGGTCCTTCATAAGAGCAATCAATGGCGTGACAACAATTGTCAAGCCGTCAAGCAGCATCGCCGGCACCTGAAAAGTTATTGATTTTCCGCCACCGGTAGGCAGCAGTCCAAGAGTATCCTTTCCGAGCAAAACAGAGTTGATAATTTCCTCTTGTTTAGCTCGGAAAGAATCATAGCCCCAATAGCGTTTCAGTGTGTCGTGAATTGAGCCGCGGTCCATTTCATATCAATTTATACGAATCTCCTTTACAAGCAATTGGTATTTGCTCACATTGTTCGGATGTTTGTTTTCCTCAATAGTGTAGCATATGTCGAATGGCTTGCCTGATTTGATGTGGCTGAAATACTGCGCCATATTGAAAGCAATTCCGTTCAACACTTTCCCGGAGCTGTTGTTTACCAATTCCAGTTTGATGTGTTCGAGATTCTTGCCAACCAACTTGCTTGTGCCATAGTCCAATACGTTCTTTGAACAGAAAATTGGCTTCTGATTTCCAGGTCCGAATGGATTGAACTTGTCGAGAAGCGACAGGAACTCAGGCGTAATCTCCTCAAATCTCAGATATGCGTCAATGTCGATTTGCGGAGTCATTTGATATGGTTTTATCGTTTTGGCGACATATTCCTCAAACCTTCGTGAGAATTCTGGAATGTTTTCTTCCTTCAGCGACAATCCTACGGCATAGGTGTGGCCTCCGAAGTTCTCAAGCAAATCGCGAGAAGCCTCAATTGCCGAATAAATGTCGTATCCCTGTACCGATCGTGATGATCCAGTCGCAATCCCGTTTGACAGAGTCAGCACCACAGCCGGCTTGTAGTAAAGCTCGGTCAGACGTGAGGCTACAATGCCAATGATGCCCTTATGCCAATTTTTGTTGTAGATGACGATTGACTTGTGGTCGGAATCGATTTCTCCACGATTTTCCAAAATGGCATTGGCTTCTTCTGTGATTCGTTTGTCGAGTTCTTTGCGGTCGCGGTTGTATTGGTCGATGCTCTTTCCTTTGGCGTACGCCTCATTGAGGTCTTTGGTGGTGAGCAGATCGACGGCCTCCATGCCCGATTGCATACGCCCGGACGCATTGATGCGTGGCCCGATTTTGAAGATAACGTCGCTGATGGTTATCTCCCTGTTTGCCAGATTGCAAATCTTTATGATGCTCTTCAGGCCCAAATTGGGGTTTGAGTTTAGCCGCTTCAATCCGTGGTATGTCATGATCCGGTTTTCCCCGGTCATTGGCACAATGTCGGCAGCGATGCTGACGGCGACCAAGTCAAGAAGACTATACAACTCATTCTGATTTGTCAGCCCGTTGCTCTTGGCGAAGGCTTGCATGAACTTAAATCCTACGCCACACCCGCAGAGGTGAGGATAGGGATAAGTGTTGCCTTCCATTTTGGGATTGAGAATGGCATATGCCTCCGGCAAAACGTCGTCGGGGACATGGTGGTCGCATATGATGAAATCAATGCCTTTTTCCTTGGCATAGTGGATTTCATCAATGGCCTTGATGCCGCAATCCAGCACAATTATAAGTTTGACACCAATAGATGCAGCATAGTCAATACTTTTAATTGATATGCCATATCCTTCTTCATCACGCGTTGGAATGTAGTATTCGATATGCGAATAATAATTCCTTAGATATTTGTATACCAAAGACACCGCTGTCGTGCCATCGACATCGTAATCTCCATATACCAATATCTTCTCTTTTGCCCCCATTGCCATATTAAGCCTATCTACGGCCTTGTCCATATCCTTCATCAGGAATGGATCATGCAAATCAGACAGAGAAGGGTTAAAAAAATGTTCAGCGTCATCTACAGACGTGATGCCCCGCTGAACAAGCAGCTCAGCTATTGCTGGGCTGCCGGCGTATTTTTTCGCCAACTCGATCTCTAAATCTTGTTCTTCTGATGTAAGGGGTAAGTAATTCCATTTACTTATCATTTATATTGTTTTTATTTTTATCTGTCTCAAAGCCTTTTACAGGCTTGGTGTGCAATGATTAATGCATTGCTGTCAGGAGCGGTTTATGGCGATTGTCTGCCAATTGTCGCAGGCCGTTCCGGCTGCCATTGCGCTTTGCTCCAAAGTTAACGCAAATATACTTATTGTTTTTTATTAAACAGGCAGACTTGACCGTGATTTTTTCAAAAATAAAACAAAAAAATGCGGCTGTGAATTTAACAGTCGCATTAGCCTTTTCAGTACATATGAACATCCATTTGTGGGAACGGGAAGTTGATGCCGGCTTTTGGAAGTTCGTTGTAGAACCGCGCGTTCATGTCAAAGTAGACATCCCAATAAAGACTTGTCGGAGCCCATACGCGGACAACGACGTCAACACTGCTTGCCGCGAGCGCGCTTAGAGCCACAAACGGAGAGCAGTCGGTTTTCGCTAAGCGAATTTCTTCAGCTGGCTGCTCCTGTTGGCTTTCGGATTTGTTTTTATTGCGATGAAACATCTTCCACAATCTGGAGTGATGTCTTTCAAACTCGATGTTCGGTAAAAACGAGGGTCGGGCGGAAACATCGGCGTCTTTAAACCGCATGGCTCGGTCGTCTTCAATGTATTTCTTTACAATGCGGTCGTCTTCGTTGACAATGCGTAGAATCTCTCGTTTTGCCATTTCATAGTCATCACCATAGGCGATGCTGATTGTCCAGTCTATGCGACGGTAATCTTCACGGCTGTAATTGTTTATACTGCCGGTTGACAGTCCTCCGTTCGGGATTGAAATCCATTTGTTGTCACCCGTATTAAGGATTGTGTTGAATATCTGAATTTCTTTCACTTTTCCAGTGAAGCCTTGAAACTCAATGAAGTCTCCAACTTTGTATGGCTTTAGAAGGAGAATGAGCACACCTCCGGCAAAATTCTGCAATGTCCCGCTCAGCGCCATACCCACAGCGACACCAGCCGATGCAAACAAGGCGATGAACGAACTTGTTTCTATGCCAAGTATGGAAATGGAGATTATTATCAAGATGAACAACATCACGATTTTGACAAGGCTCAACACAAATGTGGCAAGCGACCTGTCAACTTGTCGGCGATGGAGTATTTTGTTTACGCTTTTGTAAATTTTATTGATGATAAGTTTCCCGAGGTAAAACACCACAATGGCTATCACAAGACGGAGTACCAAATCAACGGCACTTGAAACAAGTTTGTCAACCACTTGCTCTATAGGCAATCCGTTGGCGACATCCGACAGTTTGTGGCTGCTGCTTGAGGCTGTTTGGGTTGATGATATGCTTGAAATTATAAAACTGAGAAAATTCATAAACGTTGTATTTTCCACAAAAATACAAAAAAAATCCTATGGTCGAAACATTTCCAATCGGAAGAAGGTATCTTTGTAGACGAATATGCAAAAAATAAAGAAGATGACAAAGATAAGAACCATTGTCCTGATGCTGGCTTTGATGGTAATACCATCAGCTGCTATTGCTGCAGAAAATTATATGTCGTTGCTCGACCAGATCGACAAGGCTCTGACAAGCAGAGACTGGGCATTGTCGGAGCGCTTGATAAAGACGGCTTTGGAAATGAAACCTGCAAATCCAAGCAACTATTTATTAATGTCGAATTTGGGGACAGTTTACCGCAATCAAGGCAAACTGGATGAGTCTTTGGAGAATTACAATATGGCTCTGTCCGTTGCGCCTAAGTCAACGACAATACTTCATAATCGTGCGGCTTTATATCTTGAGATGGACAGTGTGCAGTCGGCGTTGGCCGACTATAACAAGTTGTTGGATATAAACCCTTCTGATTGTATAGCGTTGAACGGTGCGGGCATGATTGCATTGGAGGTTGGCAATATGGGGCAGGCGGAACGTTGTTTTGACAAATGCTTGAAAACGGATGCCGGAAACATGGACGCCAAACGTGGCATGGCTTTGCTCCGCAGGCTGAATGGAGAATATGACAAGTCGATATTGCTATATGATGACATTATAAAAAAAGAGAACCGTTCGGTGAATTATTTGAATCGGGCAGAGTGTTATATCGCAGTAGGAAAATATCAAGAAGCTCAGAATGACCTTTCGGAGGCGCAGAAATTAGATCCCAAATCATCAGATTTGTATTTGCTTAAAGCTCGCATGGCACAGATGCAGTTCCGTTACGACGATGCCTATGGCTATGCGATAGAGGCTGTCAAACTTGGATGCGACAAAAGTCAAGCATTGCCATATTTAAAGAAAAAGGACAGGTAAAACATTGTTGCTTTGTCGAATTTTGATTAATTTTGCAATGTATGGAACTTATTAATTATATCGAATGCTTGCTCAGAGACAATGATTGTGTGATTGTCCCGGGTTTTGGTGCGTTTATTTGTCAGAATGTTGCGTCAAGCATATGCGACGGTGTTCTGTTGCCGCCATCCAGATCGGTGGCCTTTAATGCCGCATTGACGCATAACGACGGCCTTGTTGCCAATGCCTTTATGAAACAGACGGGCTGCGGATATAATGCAGCGGTAGCGAAGGTGGAAGGCGACGTGAAGACCATAAAAGAGTCTCTTGTTGCAAACCATTCGTTTGATTTCGGTAAGATAGGTTCGTTCCATTACTCTGATGCGGGTTGCGTTGTGTTTGCTCCGTCGGCAGTGGGACTGTCGGGGGTTAATTTGAGCAACTATGGATTGCAGCCTGTCAGGATTCAGAACGTCGTAAAATCAGAAGAAAAAGCCCCACGTCGTAGATTCTCGGAAATTAGGATGAATGCATTGCGTATGGCTGCGTCTGTTGCGGCGATTATAGTTCTTGTGCTTACATTAACGACTCCTATTGCGATTGATTCCCTTCCGGACAAGGCAAGTGTTGCGTCAATATCGGCAGCTCAGCCTAAGGCTAAGGGCAAGAGAGGAAACGTTGTTGAAAAAATGACAAAACGAGCAGTCAAAATTGAGTCAAATGACATCGAAACTGTGGAGAAAGGCGTTGGTGGCGAGACGGAAAAAAAATATAGTGTAGTGATAGCTTCGCTTAAATCGTATGGTCAGGCTAAAAAATTTGTCGAGGCCTCGTCTGAGACCGGGCTGGTTATCATAGATGCCGCCAAAGGTTCTTCAGTCTATAAAGTTGCATTGGTAACAGGCGACACAAAAGAGGAGATGTATTCATATATTCAGAAGAACGGCATCACTGAAAAATATCCTGATGTTTGGGTTTGTAGAAACTAAACAATTGACGCTTAGTTTATCACATCTTTAATATCTTCAATGTTTACCAAATTATTTGCAATTGCATAGATTGCCAGACCGGCAGGGGAGTGTATCTGCAATTTCCTTGAGATGTTGCGGCGGTGCGTAATCACCGTATATATTGAAATAGACAATGTGTCGGCTATCGCCTTGTTGGTCATTCCTTTTACAACGCAACCGATGATTTCCTTTTCCCTGGCGCTTAAGGCATCTTGTTCGGAAGATTCTTCGTCAGGCTCATTGACAGCTTCTTTGATTTTACTGCAAATCGTTTCGATGTCATCATTAATAGAAATTGTTGTGTCGTAGTCAGACAGCAACTGGTTGTCGATAAGTGATGATGTCAGTGCCGCAATTTTCAATGATGGATATGTTTTCCGGATTGCTGTCAGATTCATGCCAATTGCAAAAAGCGGATTGATAATCAACAAATCTGGAGTGTGAAGTCTTAGAAAGATTGTCAGAGCCTCTTGATTTGTGATTTCGTTGATTCTGAAATTGAATTCCGAAAAATGCTTCAGAACCGATGCAAGACCGCTTCGCATGATGACCGATCCATCTGCAATTGCAACTTTTATATCCTCTTTACTTTTCATCGGTCAAATTCTGTTCTAAATTCAAGACAACAGGGGTAAACACACTGTCTTCAAGCCGGCAGTGTGTCCTTAAATCTGATTCACAGTTGAATATGTCAAACAAAGTGTCGTTGAGAAGGTTGTTGCATTTTGTCTGCGGATAATATTTGATTAAAATGTTTTTCAACTCTTTCAATTTCTCGTTTATATGATTGTGGTGTTCCGCAAATTGTGCAATTGAGAAATTGTTGGATTTATGATGTTTAATCAAATTGTCAGCATATGAGAAAATATGGTTGTTCTCATATTCCATATGGCGTCTGACTTCATCTACATATTTGTCGTAGAACATCAAAACTGTTTTGATGATGTCATTCTTTTCTGGCTCCAATTCCAACGCATTGCAGAGTTTTTGCCGTATGGTTGGTAAACTGAAGTCCAGGAAATACGAATGCGCTTGCTTCAGATAGTCTACAAGGGCGGGAAGTGACACGGAGTCATAGTTGAATGAAAACTCTCCGCTGTAGGAATCTTCATTTACAAAATTAACAACAATAAGAAAAGTATTGCAGTCAACACCTTGTTCATTGCACACCTCGGCTACGGTCTTCTCGCCAAATCCTAAAGGCAGGCCGAAGCGGCTCATGACTGAAATCAGTGAATAATTTTCGCTGATAACATTGCTCATCTTGTCGGTGGGTTTATATTTGTGAAAATTATCCATTACATCCTTTTTTGTTTGCAAAGTTAAACTTTAATCCAATCTATGACAATACCTACAAATAGGTATTGTCGCCACTTTTTCCATATCTTCTAAGTAATAAAGCCATATCGTGATGTGAAGATATGACTGCTTGATTCCCTGTATGTTCCGTTATTTCAGGCGGAAAAAATATCCAATTGACGCCATAATTCCGATACTGTTGGAGGCCGCGAATATATCTTTTTTATTGGCTCCGAAAATGTTGTTCAGTCCATAGTAGAACCTGCCTTCTATAAGTATGGAGTTCTTACGGTTTATTGCCCATTCTGCGCCAATTCCCGCAGATATGCCATAGTCCACTTTGTGTTTAATGGGCATGGCGAATTGTTCCGTATTGCGATTTTCCGAAGGAAATCCCTCTAAAGAGGAAAAATTGTTGATATCAAAATTAGAATTTGTATTTTCCGCAATCATGAAACCTATCTCTGGACCTGCGTTGAAGAAAAACTTTGCTTTCTCAGAACCAAAATAGATATGTGCCAGAAGGGGTATTTGGATATACGACAAGTCTCTGCTGTATGAATATGGAGCTTCCTCAAAATTTTCTTTCCATCCTCGTTGCTCGAAATTCACCTCGCCAATAAGCCCGAAATGATTCTCTTCGATATATCGGAACATGATACCAGCCATCGGACCTGAATGGAACTTTTGTGGCACGCTTGGTGAGAACGTGGTTTGAGATAAAGAAACCCCACCTTTTGCGCCAATGCTGAAAGCTCCAGAAAAGTGGTCCTCTGCGACAGAAGTCAGACTTGATATCAAAAGAATACTTGCTATTACGTATTTTTTCATTATTTCAACATATGTTTTTCTACACCTATTGTCGTGTAGTTGTAAATAAATGAAGCGGTGTTGACAAACCCTCCCCAACTGCTTGTGCGCACAATGTTGATGCCGATTTCCAAACCGTCGGTTGCTTGCATAGGCTTGTTGAAGTCGTTGCCGTTTGTAATGACAGCATTTATGAAGAACGACATCGTGTCATAGCCCAATTCACTCATGTTAGGAATTGAATTGATTTGGCTTTCTCCATACCAATATTTGTATTTGCTGTCAAACTTGTTGTTGCCTTCAATCGAATAGCGAGAGTACAGGCATACGTTGTTTGCGCGCAGGAAATTCTCATATTCGTTGTATATCGACCATTCAGGATAGCCAAGAATGCTGAATTTTCCATCATTCGCAGGATCAGCAGCCAATTCATCGACCAAAGATTTCAGTTTTTTTAATGCGGATCTGGAGCTTGACGTCGGAACGAATAGCGTGGGGTGTTGACAAACGAAGCCGTTGCTCTCCGATAGGTTGACAGTCTGCTTTGGCAGATTTGTCATTTTTAAATATTCAATCAATGGTTTGTCGTCTTCCGACTCGTCTTTTAAGAAAACGATTTCACAGTTTGCATAATTGCTCTCGACATAAGAACTTACTGAAGAATACATATATGACGACGGAGTGTTGACCTGGAAAAAACGATTGTTGTTGTAGCACATATCGTTGTTGATTGAGAAGGAATTAATGACATTGATTCCGTTCTTCTGTCCAAAGTCGACAATCGTTTTCAGCAAGTTGTCCTCAGAAGGGGCAAAAATCATATGCGCATTGGCAATCTCTTTCTTGCTCAAGACGGTTGAGATGTTGGCATCTGTAACATCGTAAGCATAAAGATTCAATTTTGACTTAGTCTTAAGGTCGTTGACTGCCAGCAATGCCCCACGATAGAAGTCGCGGTAGAACAAAGCCTGCTTGCTTTTGTTGGTATTCTTTGCCTCAAAAGGAAATAAAATGGCAATGTTGACGCAGTCGTTGATGTTGTCGTCTGACGTTTCGCGGAAAGCTTGTCTGACAACCGTGGTTGAGTCAGTTTGGCTTTCATTCGCAATAGGGACAACCACATACGATCCACGTTTCAGTTTGTCCACATCGGGATTTGCTTCTTTCAGCTGTTCTTCTGTAATTCCATATTCTTCGGAAATGGATTCAAATGAATCTCCTTTTTCAACTTTGTCGTGTACGAATACCGTTTCAGGTTTGTCATTTTCTTTATTAGCGTTGTTGCTTGGAGGAATAAGCACAGTCATTCCAACTTGGAAATTCTCAGGCGATACACCTGGATTCATTTCAAGCAAATCTTTCAAATCGACGTTGAAATTCACAGACAGCCGATAAAGTGTGTCGCCAGGCTTGACGGTGTATGGCACAGCTTCTTGCTTGTCGTTGCCGACAGGAATTGTCAACACAGAGTCTGCTTTAAGTCCGGTCCTTGCTTGGGGGTTTGCTTGCAGCAGTTCGGCGACAGAGAGTCCGTACATTTTGGCAATGCCATACAGCGTTTCTCCGCTTTTTACTGTGTGCTTATGCTCTTTTGGACGAACGACTGCCTGCCGTTTGACATATGCGTCAACCGGGAAATAAAGCACCTGATCTTTCTTTAAGCCGGTTGCAACCGAAGGGTTGTACTTTACGATATCCTCTTTAGGTATGTTCAACTCCCGGGCTATGCCGTAAATAGTCTCTTTCTTTTGCACAATCCGGTAATAATAGTCGACGCCGCCGATGTTGCGTGTCGGCAAGTTCAATTGGGCAAAAGCGGCTGCCGAGCAACTGGCCAGAGTTATTGCAGCAATCCATTGTCGTATCATTCCTTCAATCTTTTTGTTTTATGCAAAAATACGAAATAAATTAAATATCAAGGCGCAGGTTATGGAATAATCACACGGTCTCCTATCAATTGTTTGCGAATTGCTCTGAGTTGAGACAGCTCTTGCATCAATTGCTCGACTCTGTTGATGTCGCCTGACGCTTGACATAGGAGCTTTATTTCTTCCTGAATTTCCTTGATGCGCTGAGACAACAGTGCGTCTTTCCACACGTTGAGAGACAACGACACCAGGTCACGAAGACGGTCGTATTCCGATTCCATATCGGACAGTCTCGTGTGCACTTTGCTGAGTGGCTCTTTTTCTATGACAAGGTCCAACGTTGTTTGCCTGATTTCGTCGTCTTGGTCTGAACACAGTCTTTTTTCAAGATATTCTTTTTCAAAATCAATGAGTTTGTTTTTGAAATCTTTCTGTATTGACTCGACCAACCGTTCTTTCGCTTTTCCAACTACGGTGTCTGACAATTGCGCTATCTGCACTTTTTCTCTCATTTCCTTGTCCAGACGATCTGCTTCGCCGGGCAGGTCTGCATAGAAGTCGGGGAGGAAAGACAACGCTCTGTCAAAAATCTTTTTAAATGCCGGTACGCTGAAAGATATTGACTCGGATGTCAGTTCGACGTTTACAGCCTCCACAAGCGTGACGTTGGAGAATCCGCCATCTGGGTTTTCAATCTCAAACAACTCATTGCACATACCATATTTGGCAATATATCGGATGATGTCTGTCTCGTACATCCTCAGCGATTTGGATTTGACGGTTGCCGCATCCGACGGCTCTGTGCGTACGGTTGGAGAGGATGTTGTCTCGGTTTCTGTGGTACTTTTGCCAGAACGGTCTTTTGCCTTGATGCCCTTTGCCGTTTTCTTCACCTCTTCGGCAAGTATCTTCTCGTCAATTTCGAAGCGCTTGCTGCATTCTTTTATGTAAACGGCGCGTGTGATATTTTCGGGGATGACAGAAATGGATTTTACAATGTCTTGTATCGCCTCGGATTTTTTTATAGGGTCGTTTTCAAGTCCTTCCAGAAGAATGGATGTCTTGAATTTTATGAAATCAGTCTCGTTGGCGTCAATAAATCCTTGAAACTCTGAAGCGTTGTGCTTTTTGGCGAAACTGTCGGGATCGTCGCCGTCAGGCAACAAAAGCACTTTGACATTCAGTCCTTCTGCCAAAAGCAGGTCGATGCCTCGCAGGGAGGCTTTAATGCCGGCCGAGTCGCCATCGTACAATACGGTGATATTGTCTGTGAAGCGGTGAATCAGTCTTATCTGTCCTTCGGTGAGAGATGTGCCTGAAGACGCCACAACATTCTCGATGCCAGCTTGGTGCATTGACAAGACATCTGTATAGCCTTCAACCAAGAAGCATTTGTCTTTTTTTACAATTGCCTGTTTGGCTTGGTACAATCCGTAAAGCTCGTTCTTTTTCTTGTAGATAATTGATTCCGGAGAGTTTACGTATTTAGCGGGGTCTTTTTTCAATGTGCGACCGCCAAACGCTATTACCTTTCCGGCAATGTTGAGTACTGGGAACATGACTCTGCCTTTAAAACGGTCGTATACGCCGTGCTCTCCCTTGATACACAGTCCTGACTCTATGGCATACGTCGGATTATAGCCATTTTTTTTGATGGCATTGTAGAGTTCCGACCGGCCTTCCATAGAATATCCAAGATGGAATTTCTTTATAGTTGAGTCGGTAAACTCGCGTTCGTAAAAATAAGAAAGGCCGACACTTCGTCCCTCGTCGGTGTTGAAAAGATTGTCTTCAAAATTTTTCAGTGCAAAATCATTCACGAGCAGCATATTCTCACGTTCTGACTGAGCCTGCTTCTCTTCTTTTGTAAGTTCCCGTTCCTTTACCTCGATGTTGTATTTTTGGGCAAGATATTTCAGTGCCTCATAATACGACATCTGCTCGTGCTCCATAATGAAATTGACTGGACTGCCACCCTTGCCGCAACTGAAACATTTGCATATGCCTTTTGATCGGGAGACGCTGAAGGACGGCGTCTTCTCATTGTGAAAAGGGCAAAGCCCGACATAGTTGGAGCCGCGACGTCGTAAATGCACGAAGTCGGAAACAACGTCTACAATGTCGGCTGCGTCAAGTATTTTGTCTACTGTCTCTTTGTCAATCATTCCGTATAGTGCAATTTTATAAAAGCCTTCATCCTTGGGAACGGCAAATGGATGAAGGCTTGTTCGGTTAAATAAAAAGTATTATTTACATAATTCCTTTCTCACGGAGGCGCAATTGCCATTTCCATGCAGACTTCATAGTGTCGGCAAGTGGAGTTTCAGCTTTCCAGCCAAGCACTGTGTTGGCTTTGTGCGGATTTGCCCAAACCTTTTCAATGTCGCCTTCTCTACGTCCAACAATCTTGTGAGGCACAGCCACTCCAGTCGCAGTCTCAAATGTGTTGATGAGCTCAAGTACGGAAACGCCTGAACCTGTGCCAAGATTGAATATTTCAATCGGGTCGGTGTCGGGATTGTCAAGCATTCTGCTGATTGCAACGACATGGGCTTTTGCCAAATCCACGACATTTATAAAGTCGCGGATGCATGACCCGTCGGGAGTGTCGTAATCATCGCCGAAAACGCTGAGCTCTTTGCGGATACCTATCGCCGTTTGTGTGAGATACGGAATCAAGTTTTGAGGCACTCCATTCGGTAACTCTCCGATTTCTGCACTCGGATGCGCTCCGACAGGATTGAAATAGCGGAGGATGATGCTCTTGTATCCCACGCCGGAATTGATTGCGTCAGTGATTATTTCCTCGCTGATTTGTTTGGTGTTGCCATATGGAGAAGTTGCCTTCTTTATAGGGGCATTTTCATCAACAGGATTCTTGTCGGGCTCACCATAAACTGTGCATGATGAAGAGAATACGATTCCTTTGACGTTATATTCGGGCATCAGCTCCAGCAGGTTGGTGAGAGTGTTCAGATTGTTGCGATAGTAGAGCAGCGGTTTATGTACAGATTCACCGACAGCCTTGCTTGCTGCGAAATTTATGATGCCGCAGATGTCTGGATATGTGTCAAACAATTTTCGGAGAGCTGCTATGTCGGTACAGTCCGCTTCTACAAAATCCGGACGGATGTGTGTTATATTCTCAATTCCATCAAGGACATCTATGTTGCTGTTTGACAGATTGTCAATGATGACCACTTCATACCCTGCATTTTGCAGTTCAACTACGGTGTGAGAGCCAATGTAGCCCGTTCCACCTGTGACAAGAATGCGTTTTTTCATATAATGCTAAATTTTTCTACAAATGTAGTGAAGTTTTTCGATATTCAGAAAGATATCCGGTAAAACTATAGGGTGTTTCCTCTGAAATTCGTTCTTGTTTTTTATTGGAAGAATGTTGAAAAGAAACTGCGCTATGGAAGTTTTATGAATGACTTCCATAGCGCAGTTTTGACATTTGGGAAACTCTTGTTTCGAAAAAGCCGAATCCTGTTATCTATTGTTTTTAATTGCAAAAACGCATATAGCTCCAGCTAAGAGCAATGCGCCGGAAACAATCATCATGCTGCTTTGGTGAGATCCAATCAAATTGAGGATGCCACCGCCGCAAACTGCTGCGAAAATTTGAGGAATGCAGATTGTTCCATTGAAGAGGCCTAAATACGCGCCCATATGTCCGTATCCTTGCAGGGCGTTGGTTACAAATGCGAATGGCATAGCAAGCATAGCTGCCCATCCGGCGCCAACCATCAGGAACGGAATGAATTGCATATACTGGTCGTGCAGGAACGGAATCATGCAGAAGCCAATCGCACCGATAGCCAAACTTAAAGCGTAAGCCATTTTGGCGTTTTTGAATTGAGGAAGGACAATGGCCCAGAGCACGCTTCCTACAGCTTGCACGGCGAAAAGGATTCCAACCCAGTTGCCTGCCTCTTGAAACTCGGCGGAAGTAGGGTCGGTTGTGTCCCATACGGTTTCGGCGATAGCGCCTGTTGAGTAGTTCCAAAGGTATAGGAATCCTGCCCAGCAGAAAAATTGAACCACCCCGACTTTCCAGAATGTGGATGGAGCTTTGCTCAACAAGGAAATCCAAGATGCGCTGTCTTTGTCGGATTCAGATTCGTTTATGACTGCGCCGTTGTATTCTGCGTATTGCTTCGGGTTCCATTCCCGTACTTTCATAGTTGTGTAAATCACACATAAAATCAAAATGGCTGCTCCAATATAGAATGACCAAATTACAGAATCAGGCACAACGCCTTTTTCGGCTGTGTTGCTAATGCCGATAAACGTGAACAAGAATGGAAAAATATATCCAGCCACAGAGCCTGCGTTACACAGGAAGCTTTGGATAGAATAGGCCTTTGCCTTTTGTTTCTCATTAACCATGTCGCCGACCAGCATTTTGAACGGCTGCATTGCCATATTGATGCTTGTATCGAGAAACATAAGAGCCACCAATCCGAAAACCATCGCACCGCTTACTGTCAAACCAAACGATCCTGCGTTTGGAAGCAGGCACATGACGAGTACTGCCGCGGTAGCGCCAATAAACAAATACGGGATTCGACGTCCGAACCGACACCAAGTCTTGTCGCTCAGTGATCCAACGATTGGCTGCACAATGATTCCCATCAGAGGCGGGAGAATCCAGAAATAACTCAAACTGTGCGGGTCAGCGCCCAAAGTGGCAAAGATGCGGGAAATGTTGGCGCTTTGAAGTGCGTATGCAATTTGCACGCCCAAAAAACCGAAACTAATGTTCCATAGTTTCCAAAAACTTAAATCAGGTTTAGCCTTCATGCTTATTAAATCTTAATTGATGCAACAATATAAGTGAACCCGGGATGACACATAGGAAAGTCTCCCTGACATTCAACAACGATGCAAAGGTATAAAATTTGAGTTAGAAATATATGCGTTTTACTGAAAAAAACATCCGCAAAGGTGCTTTTTTGTCAAAATTGCCAGAATCGTTGACATAAGATGTATGTAAGACTGCTGACAAACTTCTTGTCGGAGAAGGCAGTCGGCAAGAGCGAGAGCAAGGATGTGCATCTTGCAGTGCTTAGGGTATTGCCCGAAGTCATACGTGAGAGTGTTGACGCAGAGCAACACGCTGACTATCGCAAGGGAGAAGGCGGCAATCGCGGTGGCAATGGAGTGAATCGCAACATGACAATGCACATTCTGTATGGTGCTGCGACAATTGACGGGAAGACATATAGGGTTAAGGTGACGGTCAAACGTGGCACATGAAATGAGGAACTTGCTCGCGGCAATGGGGCGTACTGCTTCTTCTTGTCCAGACCAACAGTCAACTTCGACTACGAGGTGCCGAACTCAGACGGTCGACTCACCATTTGGCAATAGCTCAAATCCCATTTTTACCGAAGCACATCAGGCGGCCACGTTCATGGTCGCCCGACACTATATCCGCATCCGAATCACGCCTTTTCAGTCCACGCTTATCCCGAACTCGCGTTGTTAGGTCAACCCTTTCGCATTGGTATTTTTTCGAGGCGCTGAGAAGAGGTTGAAGGCGGCAAAGGCACTGAAGGAGAAAGGAGAGACGCCGGAAGAATTGTTGCGGTCAATCAAGGAAAACGAGGCGGCAGTGGCGGAGGCGGAAAGGAAAGCCGCTGAAGAGCGTGAACGTGCTGAGGAGGAACGTGACAGAATAGAGGCGGAACTCGACGCACAGAAAGCAGAGGAGGAGGCGCGCCTTGAAGCGGAAAGAAAAGCAGAGGAGGAAGCGGTGGAGAAAGACGCGGAACTGAAAGAGGATAAGAAAAAACCGCAATTGAAGGATGTGGTTAAAGCAATTTATGAGAAGGGAAAGTCGGCTGCTTCCAGATTATACAAAATGGCATTCTTCGATGTCGCCAAGACACCGGACTTTATGAAGAAACTTGGGTTGACTGGAGACCGCTTCACAATCAAGTATGGGGTATTGTCGCGCCACGCAGGAAAAGATGATTCCCATTCGCTTACAGAGAAGCTGTGGGAGGAATTGCCTGATGCTTTGCAGAAGCCTTTTGCTATAACAAGATTCGGAGGAAAGGACAAAGGCTATCGTCTGTACACTACAATGAAGAACGAAAATGGCGAGACCATAGTCGTCGGTGTAGATGTGAAGAACGTAGGTCGTGATATGGAGGTGAATGCCATATCAACGATATTCGGAAGGCGAGGTGACGCTAAAAAGACACAGAAAGAGGATGTGCTATATACCGCTGAAAACATTACTCCCGAACAGCGGTCACTTCTCGGTCAGCCCAATTCTGACCAATATACCGGCGTTCGGGAGAGAAACGTTTCCGCCGACAAAGGTAGCGAAAAGCCGGAGAAGAAGCAAGAGAAGCA
>UMGG01071003.1_pt1 | contig 28639 bp, 21 predicted proteins | sample 1965211 | NCBI WGS metagenome assembly UMGG01 (sample SAMEA4836064, study PRJEB28245) | human gut metagenome | biome: gut microbiome; material: fecal sample | place: Denmark | collected 2008 | reverse complement strand
TGCAAAACGCAGACCCTTTGCGCTTTGCACTTTCGCACTTTCAGAGTTATAGAAGAATGACTATAAGCCCTTGTGCGCCGTAGCATGAGGGCTTTTTTCATGGAAAGGAGAGCCTATGAGCAATAAAGCCAGCACCCCCGCAAACGCTTCCCCTCTGACCGTAAAGGAAGCAGAACAGCCCGATATTGTGAAGAAAATCGGAAACACGACCTATCGGGTGAAAATCCACTTCAGCACCACCAGCAAGGAAACTATGAGCGATAAAATCAAGCGGCTTATTATGAACGATTGCGGGAAAATTTCTTAAAACCACCTTGACAAAATGTATCAGAAAGTACATTGCTTGCGGTTATGGAAAACATCGACCGTCTGGTTGATGATAAGGAGCTGAAAGGCTTTGTCAAGGAACGTGGACTCGGTACACCTGCAACAAGAGCTTCAATCATTGAAGAACTTATTGCCGCAGGGTATATCGAGCGTAAGAAGAAACAGCTTGTTTCAACAGATTACGGCAGAGCATTTGCGGCTTCTGTTCCCGATAATGTAAAGTCGGCAGAGTTGACTGCACATTGGGAACAGGTACTTTCCGACATTGAAAACGGCAACGGCAATGCAGATATGCTGCTTAATGAAATCAAGAACAGTGTTTCTGAAATTATAGCCTTTGAAAAAAGTAGGGGCAACCGTGTCAGGGTTACACGAAAGGTAAGCGTAGGCAACTGTCCTCGCTGCGGAAGTCCTGTTATCGAAAACAGCAAGGCTTTCAGTTGCTCCGCAGAACGTGACAAGTGCGGTTTATTTATCTTTAAACAGGATAAGCGTATCGGCAGAAGCTACAGGGCTGACGAGATTGCGGAGTTGCTTTCAAAGGGCAGAGTTATGCTGAAGAATTGCACCTCATCAAAGGGAAATAAGTACAGTGCGGTATTTTCGCTTGAAGATACAGGCAAGTATGTGAATCTCAAGATGGAGGAATTTGTAGGCGGTAAGAAAAAGCGCAGTGCGTAAATAAAATGCGGAAGCTTGAGAAGGCTTCCGCATATCAACTATTTTAAAATGGGTGATGTTCTATTCAGATTCGTCCATCTTGCCGGTTTTGTCTGTCTCATTAGATTCAATAAATGTGCTGGCTTCATCATTAGGCAGAGCGTTTAATGCAGATTTTCCAGCAATATTTGCCGCAATTATATTAAAGCCCCCTTTTATTCCATCGCCACCAGTATCAATAGAACCGCCGCCTATATTTGACAGTTTAGCCATAAATAGTGCTCCACCACTTAATTTTGCGATGGATGTTCCAGTAGATGCGGTTGGTCGCGCTAATCCTTGTTGAATCAGTTTATCTGTTTTCTCAACAATGGATCGTGCATCATTATTAATGTCCTTTGCCAAGTCACTATTATCAGAGATTGATATTAAGTTGTTGCTTTTTGAGTCCATGGTTTTCCCTCCATTAATTCTTAGAAGTTAGTGTTTGATTGAATCAACTGAATAATTTGGCTATCCATTAAACTGAATACTAATCACAGCTGGAATATCTAACCAGACGCCTGTGAAAGCTTTTAAGCTTTAGATCAGTATAAGTATAGCAACCGTATCAGCATGTATATATTATATCATAATAAAAGTGGTGTGCTAAGAACAAAAAACGGAATGCTTCAGAAAACTATTTAAGTACCCCACATAGTGGCAATAACACTTCTTGAAAGATCTATACGTTTATCAGTCCATTCTTTACTAGCACAGAATGTCGAAAATGGATTGTATGTGTTTTTTATGAATTCTGACATTTCACGTTCGTCAGATTGAAATTTATTCATATGCTGTTTAAGAAATTGCATGATGTCCTTTTTTAGTAATAGCAAACAGTATAAACGATCGAATTCCAATATAGATTGGCTGTTATCATAAAAAGCAAATGGAATAAATAAATGCTGCTGTAGTATAAAACGATTTTGTAAATGTATTATGTTGTTATCTATTTCGCCATAGAATCCAAATATATATGATGCATTTTTAGGAAATTCTTTAGTGTTGTTTTTTTCCATTTCACAAGCAAATAAATAGATTAATTCAATCATCATTCTGCATTGTAAATCGTAAAAGTCAATTGCATTGAATATAGTGTCATGATATGATTCAGAACAATGGATTTGATTTTGAACATAATTATCATACTGATCAAATATTTCTCTGAACTTATTACGGCTTATTTTTTTACTGCTATGCATTTTTTGTGTTGATAAAGCACGAACAATCTCTAAGTTACTATAGTTATCAATTTGAAGGAACTGCAGGCTATTATATTGATAACCGGACAATTTATCTTGAATGGTATCCATTTCATTATTATCTAATGGAGCTGATAAGCCAATACATGATAAAAGCTTTTCATTTTCTTTTTCAGCTTGTCGTCGATTTCTTTTAAGTTGTTCATAGCAAGAGTCATAATTTGTTTCAGGCAAGTTTTTATTTACCAGTGTATCATTTACATGATTACGCATTGATGACATGTTGAGATTGCCATAAAATTCTTCCTTAATTATTTCAAAAATTATTTGTGAAATAAAATCGTCAGAAGTAATACACCCATTAAAGTAAAATTCAACATTGGGTATTTCTTTTAAAATATTAGAGATTTTATCTTCTAAATCATTTATGTTCATTTTGACCTTCCACAACATTTATTGATTATTTGTCTATATTGTATCACATATGTAATCAAAAATCAACGTTTTTATAAATAAAGGGGATATGTCTATTGTCAAGACTACAAACCGTCCGTGAGAACTGGACAGACATAACAACAAAGCTGCTTCGGGACAAACAGGAACTTGCACATTTTCTGCGTTTTTCCGCAAAGATGTATAAGCAGAGTTTTTCTGACGCAGTTCTCATATATCAGCAGAACCCCAATGCCACAAAGGTCGCAACTCTTGAAACTTGGAACAAGCTGGGCAGGCTTGTAAACAAGGGTGAACACAGCATTGCCGTGTTCGGTGAGGATAGCAAATGCAAGCACCTTTTCGATATATCACAAACAAACGGCAAGCGTGTTCCTGAGCTTTGGAAGCTGACGGAGGATTTATCCTCAGACCTTACCGCTGTCATCAATGAAAAGTACGGCAAGGACTGCCAAAACATCCAGGAAACTATTGCGGCTGTTGCTGTGGACAATATCAAAAGCCGCCTGCCCGATATGCAGTATGCGGTAGGGCAGATGAAGCTGTCAGAAAAGGATATTACAGCATATCAGCAGTCGGTTGTTTCAGCGGTACGATTTGTAATCGCAAACCGCTGTGAGCTTGACAGCGATATGAAAATATCTGGCGGTATCAACCTTAATGCCGCAGATATGTTCAAAGACAGCCGTGACCTTATCCGCTTCTGCAATATCGTTAATCAATCGGCAAAGGACGCTCTCTTGGAAATGGAGCGAGAAATTGTAAATATTCTTAAACAAAGGAGAGAACGAAGCAATGACATACAGATTAAGTCCGACAGAGTTCAGCGAGATACAGACTTGGGAGAAAACAAGAGTGCTGACGATAGAACACAGGATAATGGAGGAAATCGTGTTCAGGCTCAGAATGTAGTAGTCCAAAGTCTCATTGACAGATTTCTTCATGCTGACTTCAACCGCCGCCTTGACAGCTACGAAACGGCTGGTATGGTCTTTATGGACTACGCAGACACGGCGTTTGACCCTGTGCAGTTCTTTGACAGATTCCATTCCGACAGATTTTCCGATACGCATGCGGAGGAAATCAGAAACATTATCAAAGCGGCAATGCAGAGTCGTGAGTATGTTCCCGAACCTGTGTCAGAGGAAGAACCCGTTATCGTAAATAACGAGGTTGTGGAAACAACAGAGCTGCCGCCGCTTCTTGACCAAAATATCATAAACGGCATTATGAAGCACGACAGATTTTTCAAGGTTAAGCGTGATGAAATTGCAGAGTTCTTCAAGGAAAACGAGGATTACGATAAACGCTGTGAGTTTATTAAATCAGTTTTCCGTATGGAAGAATATACAGAGCTTGATGTAAATGATGTTCGTGCAGGCTACAAGGCAGAAGCTGACGGTCTTACCGTTTGGGAGGGCAGTTATCTTTCCCGTACAAAGGAGTCAAAGTTAAGCTGGGATTTGGTGCAGAGCTTTACCGCCGACCTTATCGACAAGGGTAAATATCTTGATGAAAAGCCGAAGTTTGCCGTTGAAGCTGTCAAACCGAGCAATGACCTGCATATCCGCAGTTTTTCCGAACAGGACGGACAGATATTTGCAGAGGTTGTGCAAGGTGAAAAAAGCTCCGTTGCTCCCGTAAAGCGTACCGATGAGAATATTCCATATATCGAAATCGGCGGTAAACCTCATAAGCTGACGGATATTCAGAACTACGATTTGGAACAGTTTGAAATATTCCGTTCTCCCATTACTCACGATGTCAACGGATATTATGCAGACGATTTGGCAGAGGGCGATACCGTTAAACTTGACGGAGAGCTGTGGACAGTAAAATCAGCAGCTACATATTCCATTTCACTTGTAAATGATAACGGCGAGAAGAAAATATACAATTCTCCCGACAGCAAGTGGCAGGAAGCTATTACAAAGGCAGGCTTTGAGTTTGTTACCGAAAAGGCACTTGAAATTTCCGAGCCTGTTTTTGCTGAACCCGAACCATTTTACACACAGGGAGAACAGCTCACATTTTTTGGAGAACCTGTTCCCATAGAAAAAACAGAACGAAAGTCAAAGCCGAAGCCTGTGAATATTGCGGTATCCCATACTGCTCCCACAACGGATATGGTAAATCACGTTCTGCGTGGAGGAAGTGCCGAGCCGAGAAGCCTTGAACGGATTGTAGCACAGTTCCAGAAAGGCAAGAGCGTAGCCGAAAACGCTGAATTTCTCCGTAAGGAATTTGGTGAGGACGGCAGAGGATACAAGTACGCACCTCCAGATTTCAGCAGTTCCGCACTTGTGTCAAGCTGGACGGACAACACAGGAATTACTGTGGCTATAAGCAATACTGCGTTTCCCGAAGGTAAAAATGCTCACTTCGAATGGAGTGAAGCCGCCGAGCGTATCGGTGAAATGCTTGAAAACGGCGAATACTGTTCACAGGACATTATTGACCGTGCGATTGACAACGATATGAAGGATATTGCAGGCAAGCTGTGGTATCTTCATCAGGATTGTGAGGTAGAATATTTCATTCGTCAGTACGAACAGGACAGAAATGTTCTGCGTTTCCATTTCCATAAGCCGAAAGAGCTTCTTTCCCGTCTGAAAGATTTACAGCTTCCGAAGCGTGATTTTATCACGAAATCAGATTTCAGCTATGAGCCGAAATTCTTTGTGACAGAGGACGAGAAAGACAAGCTTTTGACAGGTGGCAGTGGTGTTCAGTACGGCAAATTCCGTATTGAAAAGTTTTTCAAGGAGGAGCATACCGAAAAAGAAAAGATTGCTTTTCTTAAAAACGAGTACGGCACAGGCGGACAGGGACGGTCAGGCTTCAATGAATGGCACGACGCAAAGGGTATAAGCTACAAAAAAGGTTCGCTGTCAACTCCCGATTGTGAAGCGTTTCTGAAATGGAACGAGGTCGCAGAGCGTATTGACAGGCTAATTGCTGAGGGCAGATATGTCACACAAAAGGATATTGACGAGCGTATCAAGGACGCAAAGCGGACTTTGAAAAACAAAACTCCCGATGATGATTATGACAGGGCGATGATTGAACAGGCTAAAAAGGTTCTTGAAGAATACGGTGTTTCTCCCGATAAAGAACCGAAGCAATCACCACTTCAAAAAATCATTGCAAAGGCAGAAGCAGAGGGCATTCCCGTAGAGATTATAGACGAGCCTGCAAAGGAACGTGCTGTCTTTATGGATAACCGTGATGAAACATATATCGAGGTTCAGCAGACCGAGGGCGGTGTGGAGTACACAATTTATGCTCCCGACCTTACTCCCGTTGACGGTGGTGAATGGGAAATGGAGGAGGCAATGGAGCTTGACGAAGCTGCCGCCGCACTCTTGCAGACTTCAACCTATGCTCTTACCGAAATTTCCGATTACGATAGATTTATTGAAATTGCAGACAGAAATACAGAGCTTGATGTTCCTGCCGAGCTTGCAAAGCTGAAAAATGAGGCTTTTTCTGCACCTGTGCAGAAAGTCAAAGATCCAACGCAGGAACAGCAGACGGATACTCCAACAGTAAATGATCCCGAAAAGATAACTGCTATAAAAAACGAGCCGAAAAGCGGTGTTCCGTACACCTACCATTTCAATGTCAATGATGTTGTGACTGGCGGTGCAAAATCAAAGTTCAAGGCGAATGTTGAAGCAATACAGGTGTTGCAGAAAATTGAAGCCGAGAACCGCTATGCAACTCCCGAAGAACAGTCGGTTATGGCAAAGTATGTAGGCTGGGGCGGTATTCCGCAGGCATTTACAACAGACAGAGCCGCTGAAAGTTTAGGCGGTAATTTAGGCGAAGCCGCACCAAGCGGCTGGGAAACCGAACAGAAACAGCTCCGTGAGCTTCTCACACCCGAAGAATACAAGGCAGCGAGAGCTTCAACACTCACAAGTTTTTACACACCTCCGGTCGTTACCGACGGTGTGTATCAGGCGCTCTCGCAGTTCGGTTTTGAAGGCGGTAATGTTCTTGAACCGAGTATGGGCGTAGGCAATTTCTTCTCTAAAATGCCTGAAAATATGCGTGATAATTCCCGTCTTTACGGTGTGGAGCTGGACAGCATTTCGGGCAGAATCGCACAGCAGCTCTATCCAAAGGAGCGTATTCAGATTAAAGGCTTTGAGCAGACCTCTTTTAATAACAACAGTTTTGATGTTGTTGTAGGTAATATCCCTTTCGGAGATTACCGTGTCAGCGATAAAGCCTACGATAAGCATAATTTCAAGATACACGATTACTTTGCCGCAAAATCTGTGGACAAAGTGAAGCCGGGTGGAGTAGTTGCACTTGTCACAAGCAAGTTCACTATGGACAAGCTGAATGAAAAGGCAAGACGATACCTTGCTGAACGCTGTGACTTGCTGGGAGCTGTCAGACTTCCGAATACTGCTTTTAAGCAGAACGCAGGAACGGAAGTTACTACGGATATTCTCTTTTTGAAGAAAAGAGAAACAATGACCGTTGAGGTTCCTGATTGGGTTCATATGAGTGAAACGGCTGACGGTATTCCTTGCAATCAATATTTCGTGGATAATCCCGATATGGTGCTTGGTACTATGGCTTGGGACGAGCGAATGAAGGGAAAATACGGCGATGACAGCAGAGTGACAACCTGTGTTGCCGATGATAGTATTCCGCTTTCGGAACAGCTCAAAGCGGCTATTGCAAAAATCGAAGGCAGCATTGAAACTGTCAGAGCCGAAGAAAAACAGCGTGATGAAGCCGACATTATCCCTGCCGACCCGTCGGTGCGAAATTTCACACATACCGTTGTTGACGGAAAATTGTATTTTCGTGAAAACGAGATTATGACGCAGGTAGCCGAAACGGGCAAGACCCTTGACAGAATGATGGGTATGCACAAAATACGTCAGGCGGCTATGGCAGTAATCGACGCGCAGGCGGCAGGTTGTTCCGATGAGGAACTGAAAGCACTCCAAACAGAGCTTAATGCCGTATATGACAAGTTCAGAAAGGCTTATGGAAATATAACGGACAGCGCAAATGAACGCTGTTTCAGACAGGATGATGATTTCAATACCCTTGCGGCACTTGAAATTGTTGATACAGAGAAAAAAACAGTAGAGAAAGCGGAGATTTTCTCAAAGCGTACCATTCAACCCGAAGTTAATGTAACAAAGGTTGATACGCCGCAGGAAGCGTTGCAGGTATCCCTTGACCGCACGGGGAGAGTGGACATTGCATATATGTCACAGCTTGTAGGCTGTGAGCCTGAAAAGCTGATTGCCGATTTAGGCAATGACATTTTCAGAAATCCCGCCGCAATAAAGGAAGATGAACCGCTGTCGGGATATGAGGAGGCTTCCGAATATCTTTCGGGCAATGTCAGAGAAAAGCTGAAAATTGCAAGGGAATATGCAAAGCATATTGACAGCGATTTTGAAAAGAACGTTACGGCTCTTGAAAAAGTTATCCCGAAGAACCTTGAAGCAAGCGAAATTTCCGTCCGTATCGGTGCGAACTGGATTGATGTTGAGGATTACAACAGATTTCTGAAAGAATATGCAAAGGCTGATACAAGTATGTTCGGACACCCCGTAACCCGTACCAAAATGGGTGAATACAAGATTGAGGGCAAGTATCAAGACCGTTCTATTGCAGCATATCAAACATACGGCACAAGCCGTATGAGCAGTTATCATATTTTTGAAAATCTGCTCAATCAGCGTGATGTGGTTATCCGTGACAGAAAAGAGGTTGACGGAAAGGTATATTATGAGGTCAATGCAAAGGAAACCCAGCTTGCAAAAGAAAAGGCAAGACAGATGAAGGAAGCCTTTAAAAGCTGGGTATGGGAGGATATTGACCGCCGTGAAAAATATGTTGAAAGGTACAACGAGCTTTTCAACGCAATTCGTGGCAGGGAGTATGACGGTTCACACCAGACCTTTCCCGGTATGAACCCTGCTATAAAACTGCGACCACATCAGGAGAACGCTGTACTGCGTGGAAAGCTGGGCGGCAATACTCTTCTTGCTCACTGTGTAGGTGCTGGCAAGTCGTTTGAGATGATTGCAACAACAATGGAAAAGAAAAGGCTCGGACTTATCAACAAAGGCTGTGTTGTTGTTCCGAAGCACCTTACCTTGCAGATGGCAAGCGAGTGGATGAGATTGTATCCAAACGCAAAGCTGCTGGTTGCACGTCCCGAAGATTTTACTAAGGACAATAGGCAGAAATTTATTGCCCGTTGTGTAACAGGTGATTATGACGCAGTAATTATGTCTTTCACGCAGTTTGAAAGAATACCGATGTCAGACCAGTACCGCAAGCAGTTTATGGAACGTGAGCTGAACGAAATTATGGACGCTCTTGAGGAAGTCGATGACACCGACAGAGTTTCCGTAAAGGCTCTTGAACGTCAGAAAAGGCAGATTGAAGAACGTTTGGAAAAGCTGTTGTCCTCCAAAAAGGATAACTCCCTTTGCTTTGAAAAGCTGGGATTTGATTACCTTGTCTGTGATGAGGCTCATAACTACAAGAACTGCTTTGTTACAACAAAAATGTCGAACGTGGCAGGTGTACAGACAACAGCGGCGCAAAAATCAGAGGATATGCTTATGAAAACGCAGTATCTCAATGACAAGTACGGCTGCAATAATATCCTTTTTAGTACCGGAACTCCTGTGAGCAATTCCATGGTAGAGTTTTACGTTATGCAGAGATACCTCCGCCCCGACCTGCTTAAAAAGGCAGGCTTGCAGACCTTTGACGATTGGGCGAGTACATTCGGTGAGGTAGTATCACAGCTTGAAATCAAGCCTGCGGGCAACGGCTTTCAGATGAAGAACCGTTTCAGCAAGTTTGTGAATATCCCTGAACTTATGCAGATGTATAAGGAATTTGCGGATATTCAGACACCCGATATGATTAAGATACCTGTGCCGAAGCTGAAAACAGGAGAGCCGATTGTAGTTACCGCAAAACCCGATGACAGACAAAAGGCATATATGAAAGAGCTTGCGGCACGTTCCGAAGCAATCCATAACGGCAATATTGACCCGTCGGTTGACAATATGCTGAAAATAACGCACGAGGCAAGACTTTTGGGACTTGATTCGCGCTGTATTTTCAAGGAAGCAGAGCCTACTCCCGACAGCAAGGTTATGAAGCTGCTTGATAACCTTGAACAGAATTATCGTGACACTATGGAGCAGAAAGGTGTGCAGATTGTTTTCTGCGATATTGCAATCAACGAGGATTCGGAGCATTTTTCGGTATATGAAGCAATCAAGTCTGACCTTGTGAAGCGTGGTATTCCGAGAGAGGAAATCTGCTTTGCAGGTGACGCACAGACAGATAAGGCGAGAGCCGAAATGTTTGAACAGCTCCGAAATGGCGAAAAGCGTTTCATTATCGCTTCGACCTCAAAGCTGGGAACAGGTGCTAATGTTCAGGACAGGATTTGTGCTATTCACCATTTGGATATTCCATGGAAGCCTGCCGATCTTACACAGCAGGACGGACGAGGTATAAGACAGGGCAACAGCTTTGACGAGGTAGGTATATATCACTATCTGACAGAGGAAACCTTTGACGCATATATGATGGGTATTATAACGAACAAGGCAAAGTTTATCAATCAGATTATGACGTCAAAAGACCCTGTGCGTGTTTCCGAGGATGTGGACGAAATGGTGCTTACATATTCGCAAATGCAGGCAATAGCTTCGGGAAATCCTATGATTAAGGAGAAAATTCAGCTTGACAATGATGTTGCAAATCTGAAAAAACTTGAAGCAGAGCATAAGAAAATGGTGTTTTCAATGCAGGAGCTTGCGGAACGTAAGCTGCCGCAGACTATTGACAATTATGCGGATTTGCTTCAGAAGGCAAGCGGGGATTTAAAGGCTTTCCAAGAACAGCACCCCGACAATGCAGAGTTTAAAATGGAAATTGACGGAAAGACTTTTGATGAAAGAGCCAAGGTGGGCGAGGAGATTGAAAAAGCAATCATAAAATGCTCAACTACGGGAGAAACGGTAAAGCTGGGCAAGTATTTCGGCTTTGACGTTTCCATTGAGAAAAATCCTGCTAATGGCAATTTCTTCAACAGCGGTACGCCCTGTGTTGCTGTATTGCAGGGTAATCTGAAATACACCTCCGAGGTATCCCTCGGAAACAACGTGGGTAACGTCCGCCGTATCGAAAACCTTGCAGGCATTCAGATAAATCAGAAAATTCAGCAGCTTTCCGCTAATCTTGACAAGGCGAAAAGTGACCTTGAAGAAGCAAAGGCGAATGTTGCAAAGCCTTTTGAACGTTCGACGGAGCTTGCGGAGAAATTGAAGCGGCTTGAATATGTAAATGCACAGCTCAGTACAGATAAGCAGGATGACGAGCCTGTTCCTGTTTCGGATATTCCGACAGAGAATGAGCCTGTGCAAGCCGCAAGTGTGGTAGTTGCTATGCCTGTTTCCGCATATACGGCGGACAAGGTAAATCCGAAGCCGCAGACTCCGTCTGTTCCTCAGAATAACACTCCGAAGCCTGTGTATAACAAAATGAAACGATGATTGGAGGTATAACTATGGCATACATAAGAAAAGAATACACCCCCGAAGAAAGAGCCGCCTACAACGCACAGAAACAGGCGGAAATGGACGAAATTATAAAGCGTATCGACGAGGGCGTCAAAGCGGTATTTCAATCCGACAAGTACAAGGAATATCTGAAATTTGCTTCAAAGTTTACCGATTATTCCGCACGAAATACGCTCCTTATAAATTTGCAGCGTCCCGACGCTACTCTTGTAGCGGCATACGGTAAGTGGAAACAGCTTGGCAGACAGGTTGAACGAGGTCAGACGGGCATTGAAATTCTTGCACCTGTCGCATACAAGACAAATCAGGTGCTTGAAACGGAACGTCCAGCCGTTGACGAGTTCGGAAATCAGTTATATAATCCCGACGGAACAGAGAAAATGGAAACGGTTGAAAAGCCGATGACAGGACTTGCGTTTAAGAAAGTCTATGTTTTCGATGTTTCCCAGACAAGCGGAAAGGAGCTTCCCGACCCTGTTATCGAACTGACGGGAGATATAGACAGTGCGAGAAAAGAAGCCGTCTTTGCGGCTCTCAAAAAGGTTACCGGTATTGATATTGAGTTTAAGGACATTAAGGGCGGTGCAAAGGGATATTATAGTGCCACTAACAATGAGATTGTAATTAAAAGCGGTATGAGCGATGCACAGACCTTGAAAACTGCCTTTCACGAAGCCGCACATAATTTGCTTCACGACCCTGCAAAGGATATTGTAACAAACAAATCTCCCCGAAATGAAAAAGAGGTTCAGGCAGAATCCGTTGCTTTTATGGTAGCGGAAAGGTTCGGCATTGATACCTCGGAATATTCTTTTCCATACATAGCTTCTTGGAGCGACGGAAAACAGCTTGAACATCTTAAAAGTGCATTGCAGGAAATACAGGAAGCGGCGAAGAAGATTTCTTCCGAAATCGAATCGGAACTGCTGAAATTGCAGAAACGCAATCTCACAATGGATGAAAAACTGGCTGATACAGAGCTTAACAACATTCAGAAAGCGGAATTTCTTATTAAAGATTGTGCCGACAGAGGTGTGAATTTCTCGAAGGAGGATACCGACAAAATCCTTGATTTTGCAGGCAATCACGAAAATATATCCGATACGGTACAGTTTGTAACGGATATAGAGGAAATTCAAAGGCAGCGTGACAGCTACGGCTATGACTTTGCATATATGACGCCGATTGATACAAAGGAGGCTGCTCTTGAAGCCTATGACAGAGGTGAAGCGGTATATCTTCTTTATCCCGATAATACGGAGGGAATGGCAGAGTCACGCTCCGAAATTGAAAATTTTGAGGGATATTTTGGTATCGAAAAAGAGCCGAGTCCTGATGTTATACGTGAGCAGAACAGCGAGCTGATACCTGTTTCAAGGGAAATCGCCCTTGAAATGTGGGATAAGGATTTGGATGTATATGTTGACGGTGTTCGTGCTGAAAGTCGAGAAGATATTGAAAACGCTCCCGAAACTGCAAAGCTGTATCTGTCTGAATTTCAGTACACAGCATAGCTTGAATTTGAAAAGTCCCAGCGTGGCAATGTTGACAGAACAGCCGAACCCGTAAGCAAAAATCCGAATGTTATCGGAAACACACCATACAAGGAACTTGGTGAAAAGGGTCAGCTTGAATATATTACAAAACTTAAAACCTGTCACGCTCTGAACATTGCAAAACAGCTTGACGAGGACGGTGTAAAATTCAGCGGTCTTAAAAAAGGCACTGTTACCACAATAACCATTAACAAGGCTGATAAGGCGAAATATGAGGCGGCTGTTGCAAAGGTCAAGGAAAGCTATTCAAAGAGCAAGGAACAGACCGTCGAGCTGCTTGCAGACAAAGCTCTTGTTCCAAAGCCTGCACCCCAAAAGCCTGTGAACATAGCAGCTGATATTGACAAGGCAATTTCAGATAGCAATTATGAGTTGTACCGATATAACTTGAAACAGGCTGTGGCAACGGTTATTGAGGAACACGGTGCGGAAAAGGCAAGTAGAACCCTTGCGGAATATATTTCTCGTCACGATTATGACGGACGAATTTCTGAAAAGAACAAGGAATGGGCAAAGAGATTTGATATTCCCGAAAACAGGTATCCTCCCGTATTCCATACGCACCCTGTTGTGCTGGACGGTTTCATCACGGAAGCACAAGCACAGATAAAGGCACTTGAAAAGTTCGTCAGTCAGCCTGAGTTGCCTGACGTTTGCAAAGATAAATTCCTGTTGCCTGTTGAACGTGTAGAGCTTCGTGACGATCATCGTGGTATTCCTGAAACGAAATACTACGATTCGTCAGTGAACGAATACTTTGTTGACGGTATAGGCTGGCTTGACAACGTCGCCTATGACCGTGAGCAGAAATTTTCAGAACTATGTCCAAAGGACTTTTATGCAAAGGTTACTCAAATGAACGTTTCCTATGTGGATACAGATGGCAGAACAGGGCAGATGGACGTTTCCAAAAAGGACTATGACATTTTGACCGAAAAGACCTATTCAAAGGAAAACAGCGAAGCATACAAGGCGGCAAAGGACAAGCTGGAGCAGAGAAAACAGGAAGCAGGGATAAAGCCGAAGCCTGTTGAGTATTACGCTGTCCGTCAGACCACTGACCGTAAATTTGCGGTAGCGACAATAAGTGCAGACGGACTTGTAACAGTTGCAAAGGCAGGTATTGCTACTATTGAGGAAGCTAAAAAGGCTCTGCTTGATATTTATAAAAGCAAGCAGAGTACTGTTAAATGTGAGTTTGTTCACCCTCAGACCCTTGATGAGAAATCAGCAGAGATTTACAGAAGTCAGACAAAGGAGCTTCCTGCCGTAACCTACCGTATTACCCCTAACCCCGACAAGAAATCGCCTGATACACATATTTTGCAGGAGTATGTTAAAAACAGCGATGATACCTATGCGATAGGAAAGGTTATGGCAAAGGGGGATTATGAGAAATGCAACAGCAGGCTTGCAAATCTCATCAATCCTCCGAAGATTGAAGCACCCGTCAAGACTTTTGAAATCTATCAGATACGTCGAGTTGATGAAACCCGTGATGTAAGGTTTGAGCCTTACGAAAGGCTGTTAAAGGCAGGTTTGAAGCCTGATTTCAAGACTTATGACAAGATGTATGAGGCTGACATTTCGATGTTAAGCGGCAAAAGCACAGGCGAAAAGCTGGAGTCAGCGTTCTATGTTTTCAATCAGGAACGTCCTGAAGATTTCAAGGGACACTCATTAAGCGTTTCCGATGTGGTAGTGCTTGATGATACAGCGTATTACGTTGACAGCGTGGGATTTAAGCCGCTGAAAGACTTTATACCGCTTGAAATTCAGCAGAGCTGTTTTCTTGATACGCTCCCTCAGACCTTGCAGGGTATATCAGATAATGCGGCGGAGCTTGAAGCTGTTTCGGATAAGGCTCTGAAGCTGAATATACCGCCCGAAATTATCCGAGAAGCCTGTGATATGGTAAATGGCGGTGAAAGCCTTGATAATATGGCAAATGCTTACGAAGAAAAATTCACAGAGAAAAACGCTCCTGCGGAAGAAGCTCCCGAAATAGAGAAGCCCAAGCCGCAGAAAAAGCCAAAATTATGATTGGAGGATTGATAATATGATTATGATGAACAGCATACTTACAGCCGAGGAAAGATGTATGTTACAGTCGCTCAGCTGCAAGAATAAGATTCAGGCTCTCGCCGTTCTTTGCGAAATGAAGATGATACTCCCTGTTCGTTCCGATTTCTTCTCACAGGTTGTACGGCTCTCTGATAAGCTGGAGAAAGAGAAGATTGATTATGCTTATGAGATTTCGGCGGTGAGATTGGATGAGTTTTAATAAAATGAATAATCGTTCTCGAAAATGGCACTTCCGTTCTTGAAAAATGAATGAAATTGAGCAAAAAATCGAAATCGTTCTTGACAAAGTAGAAAATGTGATGTATAATATAGAAAAAGGGGTTAAGGAGGCTGTTCGATGAAATATTCGATTGAAATAGGTAAGATTGTGGAAGGTGCTTTAAAACACGATCAAACAAAAGTTATAAATTATACAAAACAATTGATTGCTAAATTAGAGCAAGATAATGAAGAAAGAGCTGCTAATAAGTTCAGCAAATTGTTGTCAGCTCAAAGCGAGGCAACTCTTTCTGCTATGGGAATGAAAAAGGATATTGCTATTCCTGTTGATTCTGAATCAAGAACAGTATTGGCGGATGTTGTTTATCCTAGTGAAAACAATATTGATGTAATCCTATCAAAAGAAAATAAGGATAATTTGGAGACATTTATACTAAGTTATAAGAATGCTGACAGATTAAATTCAATGGGAATAGGCGTATCAAATACTTTGTTGTTATATGGACCTCCCGGTTGCGGTAAAACACAATGTGCGTATCTTATTGCTAGGGAATTAGGTTTACCTTTGGTAATTGCTAGATTGGATAGCCTTATATCTTCATATCTTGGAACTACTGCCAAAAATATACGTGCTTTATTTGATTTTGCTCAAAAAATGCCGTGTGTTCTTTTTTTAGACGAGTTTGATGCTATAGCAAAAGCTCGCGATGACAGCAATGAGCTGGGAGAGTTAAAGCGTGTAGTAAATAGTTTGCTGCAAAATGTCGATGCGATGAGCAATGATAGTTTGCTTATTGCTGCTACAAATCACGATAAATTGTTGGATTCTGCAGTTTGGAGAAGATTTGAATATAAATTAAGAATCGAACTACCAGATACAAATGCAATTATCGAAATGATTGATCTTTTCACAAGAAAAGGACACAACCTGAGTGATAAGGAAAAATTTGAATTGGCTACAGCTTTAAGCGGATTAAGCGGCGCTAACGTCGAGGAAATATTGGTGAAAGCAATGCGAAAAGCAATAATTCACGAGCGCGTAGTTGAAAAAAAAGATTATTATGATGAGATTTTTTCTTTTAAAGGCATAATACCACAGAATTGTAATTGTGAAAAAACGCTTTTAAGCATAAAAGCAAATTATTTAAGAAGTTGTAGTGAAAAAGTATTTAGTTATCAAGTGATAGCGAATATTTTAAATATTTCAAAAACATCGGTGTCAAAGATAGTTAAGGAGGCTAGTGACGTATGAAAGAAAAGAATCTTCCCATAAAACTTGTTATGCCAAGGGAGAACGATACCAAAGGCAACAAGGGTGGAGGAAATACGAAGTTCTTCGGCGAAGTTACGAGTGGATTGCAAGCAGCAATTGAAGGAATGTTGGAACAAGTGCTTGATTTTTATCAAGATGTATTCAGCGAAAACGAACTTGTTCCGGCTGTGGCTAAGATTACTGTTAAGCCAGAAGCAATAGCAAAATCGCATAAGCCTAATGATTTCTGCAGAAATTGTCCTATTATAGGGGGCGAGGATTTAGGCGAAATATTTATTAAGTTAAGCGCCAAGTCTATACAAGATACTATAAATCTTGTAAGAAATCCTCCATCAGAAAAATTTAAGGCTAACTTAACTGCTGTGAACGATATTAGTCCCATAACCTGCGATGAAAAAATATCTAAAAGCATAACACAATTAGTTGCACATAATGCTTTTGATAGTATTAAGGGCAGAATCAAAGTAAAGCTTTTCGATTTTGATGATGAATTTGATAATGCTCAAATCATGGATTATGTTTTCAAAAAAATCGATGAGTATGGTTTTGGTGGAAATTATGAGATTATAACATATGGTTCATCAATAATGTATATAAAGGTCGAAGTTGAAACATATAATGACGTTGTAAAAATTGCAGGTATAAATGGCGTAAAAACAGTTGATTTTTTTCAAGAGTATTCTCAACCATTGAGTAATTACGATTGTTCTCAGCTGAAAGTGGTATTGGATGATGTTGCGTACGAAAGTGATATTACTATTGGAATAATTGATGGTGGAATTAGCGATGAAAATGATTTTTTGAAGCCATACATTGTTGCTAGAGAGCCTTACATTGATGAGGAATATCAAAATCACAAACACGCTACATTTATAGCTTCAATGATTCAATATGGAAATGAATTAAATGGTATTCAAACGAACGTGCATAGTCGCTATAAATTTGTAGATATCATTGCAATGCCCAATTCTGACAAAGAGTTTGGTTTAACCGACTCCATTTGCGAGATGGAACTGATGGAGATAATTGAAAAAAGTATGGAAAAGTATTCGGATACTACGAAAATCTGGAATTTATCATTAGGTATTGATTCTCTCATCTGCAATGGCTCCATGTCAGACTTGGGAAAATTTCTTGATTATATTCAGGATAAATATCAGGTTCAGATATTTGTTTCAAGTGGAAATCTTAATGAATTACCTTTAAGAGAATGGTTGCCTCAGGAAGATATGGGCGATAGAGACAGGATAACATCTCCCGCTGATTCTGTACGAGCAATTACAGTAGGATCTATTGCGTTATATGATTCAGATGATTCGATTGTAAAAAGTAATGAACCGTCTCCGTTTAGCCGCAGAGGACCAGGAGCAAACTACATTGTTAAACCCGATGTGGTTGATTACGGCGGAAATCTTTCCAGAACATATTCTATTGCTGGTTTAGGAATGAAAGGAATGGATCTCGTTGGCAACGTCATCGAGGGAAACGGAACAAGTTATTCCACCCCTAGAATAGCACAGAAGTTTGCTGCTGTTTATGATGAAATGGTCGAAAAGGACATACTGATGGCGAAAGCTATGTTAATACATTCAGCTCGTATGAATTCGCGTGGTTTGTTAGATGATAACCCTGATAATATTAAGTATTATGGATTCGGAATGCCGTCAACAAATGTAAATGACATTTTGCTGTGTAGCGAAGATGAAGTCACCCTTATATTTAAGCAGAGTGTGAAACAACAAACTCATTTGGAGATGATTGATTTTCCTTTTCCCAAATCTCTTATAAGAAACGGAAAATGCTATGGTGAAATTGGAATGACTCTTGTTTATAATCCTTTGCTTGATGAGAATTACGGACAGGAATATTGCCGTGTTAATATCGATGCAAGCTTTGGCGTGTACAAATATGATGCTTCGGGAAAAGTCAAATTTAAAGGATGTGTCCCTCTTGATTGCGCTTGGGATGAAAAATACGAACGTGAGAGAGTAGAAAGCGGCTTTAAATGGAGCCCTATAAAATCGTATTACAAGAAAATTAAGAGGGGTATTGATGTAGGGGAAGGCTGGAAAATACGAATTGATATGACTCAACGCAATGAAACATCTGTACCTTATCAAGATTTTGTATTGATCGTAACTATCAGGGATCCAGACGGCAATGATATTTATTCCGAAGTTGTCAATGGACTGAGAGAACAAGGATATAGTACGAATAACCTTGAAACAAAGCAGCAGTTGCGTCAGCGTCAGTAATTATTATAGAGTATTTTTACAGCGGTATCGTTTTTGGCGATATCGCTGTATTTGTAGGTTTGTCAATGATATTGAACACGAAAGTTAGAAAGGAATTCAAGGGGAGATAGCCAACCGAGAGGGCGCATAGGGCGGTCGTTAGAACGGCGAAGATGGGCTTTTAACTGCTTATTCAGGTCATCACAGGAAAAGAACTTGTGGCAGGAATAAAATTTGTTATGGTCTTCACGGTGACTGCGTTCGACTTTGCCGTTGTGGCGAGGCGTATAGGGTCGAATGAGTTTGTGTCGAATTCCGAGTTTGGCGGCTGCAGTCTGAAACAGCGTAGGTTTATCTCTTAGCCCTTGAACGAACCTTGTAGTAAATTCAGGGCCGTTGTCAGTCTGAACACACTCAATCTTAATTCCATGCTGCTTGTACCACTTGACAGCGCGTTTCAAAAAATCAGCCGAAGAATAAGAGCTGTGTTCTTCATAGCCGTAAACAAAACGCAGGCGCGTGAACTCGTCAATGGCGGTGTATTGATAGAGCTTCTGCTCCTTATTGGCAAGGCAGCTAATAGGAACATACTTGACATCTATTTGAACACGCTCATCCGGATAGGTCATCTGTTCATAAGGCTTGGGCTTATAGGTTGGCTTTGCGGGAGCTTGCTGAAGCAAAGCCAACCTTTTGAGGACTCGATAAAGGCTCTCAACGCGGCGGGTATAACCACGTTTGCGAAACCTGTGCCAAAGCTCAGTAAGTCCGAGCTTTGGATTGCGCCGCCGCATATCTCTGATGAGTTTCAGCTCATCAGGCGTGTGTTCGTTCGGGTGGTGATGCGGGCGCTTTGATTGGTCTGCAAGGGATTCAACTGTTCCGTCCCAGCGAGCCTTCCAGAAATATATGTACGAGCGGCATTTGTTGTACTTCTTGTTGTACTTCTTTGAAGCCTTTTTTACTCCGTTTTTCTCGGAATACTTCATCAGGGATTGACGAAACCGCATTTCTTGTGTTATACTGTTCATTGAGAGATAGACCTTCTTTCACTTGAATTTTGTGTGGTAACTTTATTCTAGCAGTTTTTGGTCTATCTCTCAATACTTTTTCTTTACTTTGTCCAATTTCTATTGTAGCACTACAATCGTTTTTGACGATATCGCTGTATTTTTGTTGAAATATGAGGGATTATGTGGTATAATATCTATAATTGTTATATATTGTGGAGGTAATATTATGAAATATTCAGTGCCAATTAATCGTGAGAATTTAAAAGAAATTGATGGTGTGATATATTTTTTTCATAGATTAGAGGAGATGCTTTTTGACTATACTGTAGATTTGTATAAAATGCCATTATTAAATACATACCGCTTAATTAAAGAATTTTGCGATGTACATAAGAGAATGGCAAATGGTGAGGTAAAAGAATATCAACTTAATGTGGTTTTTGATGAATTGATAGAATCATTGAAAAGCGACATAGTATTAAAAGAATGTTGGGGACAGGAAAAAGTTGATAGAATAGTTGGTTCTTTTGGTTCTAGTTCAAATCAAGCTAAATGTGATACAATTAAATATTTAAATTCGTTATTTGGTAATGGTAAATATTATAATTGGTGTGTTCAAGTTATTAATAAATATGTTGCTCAACCTAAGAAAAAACAAAAAATTGAAGCTGCATTAAGATGTTTTCTTCCTGAATTAATATCGCAAGGGTATAATCCTAATTTTGTATATAATACATTGAAAAAAACTCTGTCTAGAGAAGTGATTGTGGAAAGTAGCGCTTCTAATTTTATTAAAATATTTGATTTTAAGAGGGAGAAATATAGAGTTTATTTTTGTGTTTCGTCAATAGCAAAAAAATATGAAGAAATATTAAAAAATAGATTGAATGTACATTTTGAAGATGATGGTAATTTTGCCCGGTTTAAGAAAGATAATAACAAGATTATTATTTATTTTGATGAAATATATGCCCTTTGCCCAAATAGTGCTGCGACAATTGCATATGAGCGTTTGGATTTGTTTTTTAGTTTTTATAAATTTGTTAGTGACCAAAAGAGCTTTTCGATGAAGCAAAGAGCGATGGTAGTTGATGAAAACGATGGATTCATTTTTCTTCCGATTCAATCATTGACCTATAATATAATCAATAGAATAGATTATGATGAAATTGGTGCTCAATCAGATATGCTAATTACAGGCCTTTTGATTAACGCAAAATCGGAATATTATTTATTAAGTAAATCTCTAGAAATGCATAATACGGCATTGGCAATACCTGATTTAAAAAGTGGTTTTTTAAATTTCTGGTCATCTATTGAAGTGCTATGTAAAAATGTAAATGCTGAAAGTAAACTTGAATCTGTTTTGAAAGTGGTTATCCCTATTTTAAAAAAAGATTATTTAATTTCTATTATACAAGATATAGATAATAGTTTGAAGCTAAATATGACTAAAGAAGATTATGAATGGCTTTTACAACAGATTGAAGAACAAGGGTGCTCAAAGAAAAAATTGTTCTATATGATTTTTTTGAGCAAGTATGAAGAACTTAGAGGCAAGTTGAATGATAAATTGACGTATTATCCCGTATTGAGAACAAGGATTTCACTTTTAAGTAAAATGAATTCCACTCAGCTTTTAAATGATTTTATCAATAAATATGTTCAACGAGTGAAATGGCATATATACCGTATGTATAGAGCTAGGAATGCAATTGTACATTCTGGTGAAATTCCCAAAAACATAAAGTATTTGGGAGAACATTTGCATTCATATGTAGATTCCACATTAGGAGAGTTTGTTGTAAAGCTATCAGGTGAAATTCCATTTAAATCTATAGAGGATATTTTAGTTGATGTACGATTTGCTTTATTACGATTAGAGAGCGTGCTAGATAAGAATCAACCTATAGATGATAAAATTTTAAATATGATAATACATCCCGAAATCGGACATACAATGGATTGTGAGGAACATTTGTCTGATTGATGTTATTTTTTAGCAACGGCAGATATGTTCAAAGCATACCTGCTGTTCCACTGTCTGTAAAGGTTACAGAGATTTCCTCTTTTTCCTATCCTCCTCCCGTTCCAGCCTACGTTTTTCTTCCTCAATGAGCTTGGAAATATAATCCCCATTAGAAATCTGATAATAGGTGCTGGCAATATCGGCATACACCTCATAAAGCTGTTTGCAGTTCTCAAAGCTATATTTGAGAGCTGCAATTTTTTTGTTCGTTTCCTGTTTGGCAGATTTTATGCGTTCAAGGTCAGCACGGTTCTGAATATTGCTGCCGTTTATAGCCTGCCTGCAAATATTAAGTTTCAGCTTTTCCGACAGAGTAAGCTGCGGCTTGTCCGCAAGCTCAAAGTAGCATTCAGCATGTTCAATGAGGCTGTCCATACTGTTCTGTTTGGATGTAAGCTGGTTCAGTTCTTTCCTTGCCTTTTCGTATTCAGCTTTCAGATTTTCAATCTTGCCCTCCAACTCCCCGATAGAATGGATATTGTCACGGTTTATAATCGTAAGCTGGGCGGACAGCTTGTAAATATCCATATCATTATCAGGGGAGTACGGGGCATTGCTGTCACGTTTTCTCTGAACCTTTTTGCCCATAGCGGCAAGCTGCGTCACTTCATCAATAGTATTGATATAATCTGAACGAAGCGGAGCAGGTTCTCCGTTCAGGGTAACACCTGCTCCTACATCACGCCAACGAATACGGGAAGTAAGGCTTTCTGCTGTGTAATCTTCTCCGAGCGTTTTGGTTCTGACAAATCGTTGTTGTCCCTCTGCTTTTATTGAAATATATTTCCCTCGTTTTATTGAGTATCCCATAAGTTCAAGTTCACACAACAGTTCATCAATATTTTTTACAGAACCTATAAGCCTGTCAATATCAAGACGAATTTTCTGTTTCCACGATGTACCACGCTTTTTATGTTCCCATTCGTTGTAAGCAATATTTTTGCTTTGCCCCCTGTTTTCCTTTATAGGCTGAATGTCAAAAGCAAGGCATACTCTGTCGGAATATTCCCGTACCTTTTTCAAGGTGGTTTGATTATCATAAAATTTCTTTCCCGATACTGAATAGCTGTTCAGTATGAAGTGATTATGCAGATGTCCTTTGTCGAGATGTGTTGCAATTACTATCTGACAATCATCTCCGAAAGTTTTTCTTGCAAAAGCCTTTGCAATTCGGTGAGCCTGTTCGGGAGTGATATTTTCGTTTGGGTCAAAAGATTGGATATAATGAATAGCCTTAACGCTGCCTTTGCCGTCTATCGACGGAGGGGCGTTATATTTTTTACCCGAAAAATATTCATATACCATTTTCATATCATTGTATGCGTCTTTAGCATTTGCCATACAGTTCAGTGCGGTGGTATAAACCATATCTTCCGTCTTTTCGGGATTTAATATGTAGGCTATGCTGCGGTTGATGGTAGAGTGGATAGGAATAGATTTAACGTATGGCATATATCTTCGTAGTTCTCCTTTAAATCTTCAATATCACTTGCATAAATGCTGTTGATTTCATTTGCCTTTTTAGCAATCTGATTGATGTTGTTGCCGATAATACGCAAAGCGTTCATTACGGGAGTGACTTCATTCAGGTCAATCACGTTGATTTTTCCGTTGAGGGATATTCGCTTTATATATGTACCTGTTTTGAGTGAAGCGGTTTCGGCAAGCCTTTTTATTTCTTCCCATTCTTCAATACTGTATATTACTTCCTTGCGTTTAATCTGTTTTGTTTTTCTCAAAAACACACCTCCACTATTGTTTTCGGTCTTAGGCGGAGCCTAAAAATATGAGAGAGCCACATTCAGGGTAAGGGTTCCCTGAATGTGCATTTTTGAGGGGTAATCCTCGAAAATGCGGCGATTTGTGAAAGAATACGTATTCTTTCTGTGCTTGCTACGCATACACAAAACAAAAAAATCCGTATTCCTCATTTTCAGAGGATTTTACCCGTATGGGCGGCACCTATAAATTCATTTTGTTGTGGCGAGTAGCGAAATGATTTATCCCCTCTAATAGTTAAGGTCAGTTACACCTTTAAAATATAACCTGTTCCTATAACTTTGTATAAAGCTACAATCAGAGTAAGCTGAATATATGTTTTTGTTGTGCAAATAGCGGAATTTGTAGATTAGGGTTATAAAACAGGGTGCTGAGTGACCGGAATATATGAAAGGGATAATTCCGCAGAAAATCACTCGCCGCATTGTTCTGCACCTCGCCAAAATATTACCCCTTTCAGATTCAGAGAAAATGAAAGAGGTTGTGTTATTGAATAATGTCTTTGGTGAAATAAGGGACAGGGTATTAATGCAGGACGTTGCAAAGTTCTATGGTTTGCAGATGAACCGTTCAGGTATGGCTTGCTGTCCTTTTCACGAGGACAGCACACCAAGCCTAAAAATCTATGATGACCATTTCTATTGCTTCGGATGTGGGGAAACCGGAGATTGCACAGGTTTTACCGCAAAGCTCTTTAGGATTACACAGATTGAAGCCGCAAAGAAAATCAGTTATGATTTTGGTCTGCACTTGTTCAACGGGGAAATCGCCGTTCCTGCGAATAAGGTAATGCAGGCAGAAAATGAGTACAAGACGTGGCTTAAAAATGCAACTGCCATTGTAGATGAATACCTTAATAAGCTGATTGAATGGAGAAAAATATATGCTCCTAAAAATCCTGCTGAAAGTTTGCACCCGCTTTTCGTGGAGAGTCTGAAAAAGCAGGGTTACATAGAATACCTTTCAGATTATCTCAGGTTTGGTACTGATAAAGAAAAGCGAGAGCTTTTTAACGAGGATAGAAAAAGCATTTCGGATATACGGGAACGTCTTGACAAACTCGCCGCAGATGGACGAACCGTTAAACGCAAAGCAATTTAATGGAGGAATACCTTTATGATACATTTTATATTAGGTGCTGTTTTCGGTGGTACTGTCGGAATACTGACGATGGCATTGCTTGTTGCAGAAAAGAGAGGTGGCAAGTATGAAGATGAATAAAGAGGTTTGCAGCTTTATGAACACCATTAGTTACATTATGAGAAGCGATGGATATTATCTTCTGCACGTCAGTAAAAAAGATGATGTAAATCGTCATAAAATCCTTGCAGGGTATTATGATGATAAATATGTTTATTTTATTCCGAGTGTGGTTATTGCCGCAAATGATATGGTTTCATTTGCCGAAAAGGAATGCAAGGTAAATATGCAGAGAGTTCTCAGGCAGCTTGCAAGGGGGAGATTTATAAAATCAACCAAACACAAGTCTGGTGAGGTCAGATACCGTTTAGAAAAGCGGATAGGCAAAACTCGATACAGATACATAACCTTTCATAAAAATATCTTCCTGATATGGATTGCCAAAGAAATGCTTGGCTGGGTGTGACGAAAAGAATTTGGAGGTGACGATTATGACGCACCAGACAGAGTATAAAGAAAATCTTTCTCAGGAAGAAATAGAATCGCTTGCTTCTGTTTTGATGACAGAGATAGCTGCCTTTTATAAAACGGAACGTGGTAAGCGTTTTTGGGAAGAATATCTTCGCGAAAAGGAAAAAGAGGCTCAAAAAACAGCCTGAATTCTATTCTCTGGGAATTTTAATAAAAAATGCAGTTTAGTGCTTTAAATCGTTGACAAATTCTTTTGAAAGTGATATACTATTAAATAAAGAAAACCAACAACGCAACGACAATAAGGAGGTAGCAATGAAGGCAGTAATTTATGCTCGTTACTCTTGTGATAACCAACGTGAAGAGAGTATCGAAGGTCAGCTTCGTGAATGTAAGGCATTTGCGGAACGTAAAGGTTTTAAACTGGTTGGTACATACATAGACAGGGCGATGTCCGCTAAAACAGACAACCGCCCTGAGTTCCAGAGAATGATTAAGGAAAGTGCAAATGAGCTTTTCGATGTGGTCATTGTTTGGAAACTGGACAGATTTGCAAGAAACAGATATGACTCGGCACATTATAAGGCTACGCTTCGTAAGAACGGAGTTAAGGTAATATCCGCAACCGAGGTTATATCGGAGGGTGCAGAGGGTATCATTCTTGAATCTGTACTTGAAGGTTACGCCGAATATTATTCCGCAGAACTTTCAGAAAAAGTTATAAGGGGTATGACGGATAACGCACTCAAATGTCAGTATAACGGCGGTTCTCTGACAATAGGGTACACAATTGACGAGAACAAACATTATCAGCTTGACACATTGGTTGCACCTTTTATAAAGGAAGCCTTTGAAATGTATTCAAGCGGTAAGATGGTAAAGGATATTGTAAAATATCTGAATGACAATGGGGTGCGAAGCGGTAAGGGAAAACCTATAACCAAGACAAGTGCCACATCAATGCTCAGTAATGTAAAATACAAGGGTCAGTATAAATACCGTGATATAATTATTGACGGCGGTGTTCCGAGAATTGTTTCCGACGCTCTATTTAATAAGGTACAGGAACGATTGAAGAAAAACAAATACTCCCGTTCAAGATTTAAGGCAAAGATTGAGTATTTCCTTTCAACCAAGCTGATTTGCGGATACTGCGGTGAGTTTATGATAGGAGAGAGTGGTACAAGCAGACAAAAGATTAAGTACAACTATTATAAATGTACCGGTGTAAAAAGGCACAAGGGTTGTCACAAGAAAACTGTACGCAAGGCAGATATTGAAGAAATCGTACTGAATGATGTTATGGACAAGATGTTCAAGGAAGATTTGATAAACGATATTGCCGACAGCGTAATGAGATTGCAGGAGAAAGAAAACACTACCATACCTCTTATGCAGAAGCAGTTGGCTGAGATTCATCAGAGTATAAATAATTTAGTCAAGGCAATGGAGATGGGTATTGTTTCAAGAGAAACCAAGCAGCGCTTTGAAGAGCTGGAAGCTCAGAGGACGGAACTTGAAACAGATATAATCAAGCAGGAAATCCAAGAGGAGATAATTACAAGGGAGCAGGTAGTGGAATGGCTGAAAGAGATGAAAAGGCTTGACCTTTCATTGGACGACAGTAAACGCAAACTTGTAGATACCTTTGTAAATTCAGTTTATCTGTACGATGACAAGGTTGTCATCATCTTTAATTGTAGGGAAGGGGCGAGTACACTCGCCCTCCCTTTGGACGATACTTCGGCTTGTATGCGAATTGGGGAGCCAAACTTCCGTTAAAGTGACCATATTGAAAAGGAATGAGAGCAACGTTTGCAAAGCTCTATTCTACGTTGTTTGAGCTGATTTTCGTCAGCCAAATCAACATTCAATGGTCGCTTTAATTTTTTGCCCGAAAATAGTAAATACAGGGTGTTTTAAACTCCCGTAGCTTATGAACTATAAAATGTTCGTAAGTTACGGGAGTTTTTTTGTTTTATCGCTTCAAAAAGAAAGGAAACTGACTATGAATAACAAGGAATATTCCGGCAGTCTGATATTTGACGCTTACGAAAAAGACTTTATCGACAATGAATCTATCAAGTTTTGTAATGTTTACTGTAAAAGCAGGGTGTAAGGATATGAAAACCGAGTTTGACTATTATTACGGAGCAGAAGCCGAGCAATTCTCTTTTGTCCGAGTGCCAAAGGTGCTGTTTACGGATAAGGAGCATTTCGGCAGCCTGTCCAATGATGAAGGATATTGTACGGATTTTTGCTTGAAAGAATGAGCCTTAGCAGGAAAAATAACTGGATTGATGCTCACAACAGGGTGTATATCATATTCCCTATTGATGAAATAGCGGAGATTATGGGAGTTTGCCACGAAAAGGCTCTCAATCTTCTCAAAGAGCTTGACGATCAATCAGGAATCGGGCTTGTGAGGAAGAAACGCCGAGGTCTGGGACTGCCGTCTATTTTATATGTGAAGAACTTCATTGTTAAAGGTGAGCAGAATACCGATCGTGTTCCGACATCAAGAAGTCTGGAAAACGGAATTCAAGAAGTCGGAAAAACAGATATCAAGAAGTCCGAAAATCAGACTTCTGCAAATCTGAAAAACAGACTTCTTGAAGTACGAAATTCGGACTCTAATAATATTGATATAAATAATACTGATATGAGTTATACTTACGATCAATCTATCGATCGGTCACGGGCAGGCATTCAAAATTTCTCGCCCGGAGCTGACGGATTGATTGACGGAATTGACAGAAACGCAGTTGAGGAAGAAGTTAAGAAACAGATCGACTATGACTGCCTTATATCTCACCCCGACAGCTCTGTTGTTCAAATGGCAGAAGAAATCAAAGACCTTATGGTTGATGTTCTCTGCGGAGAGAGAAGTGTGGTATCGGAGGGAAAACGTATATCGGAAGAAACAGCAAGGGCTGCTTATAGGAAAATCACCTATGAACACATTCAGTATGTGATGAAAAGCCTTGTAAGCTATCCCGACAAAATCAGCAGGATAGATCGTTTCCTGACAACATCACTGTATAACTCGGTTTACACGCTGACAAACTCAACGTTTGCAGGGTTTGAACATGATATGCGTATGAAGATGCTTTAGATAAAAAATCACAGCACCCGTTAGAGTGTTGTGATTATAAATTGCATGATAAATTGGAATTTTTGCTGATAGATTGTCAAGTCAAGTGCAACAAAATCAACGAAAAAATTTATAAAGCACTTCGAGGGGAGTACGAAAACCAAGGCGTTTACGGGGACGATTATTGATGAGATTAACAATATGCTGTAAATCATCATGGGAAATGTTGGCAAAGGAAGTCCCTTTGGGAAAGAATTGACGAAGCAAACCATTAGTGTTTTCGTTCGTGCCCCGCTGCCAAGGTGAATAAGGGGCACAGAAATAAACCTTCATTCCGGTTGCATCAGTCAATTCTTTATGTTCAGCAAATTCCTTGCCGTTATCCACAGTAAAGCTCTTCTTGAGCTTATCGGGAACAGATGAAAACGCCTTAATTGTGGCAGTATTAAAAGCATTATCCTGCCT
>UMGG01070890.1_pt1 | contig 28650 bp, 20 predicted proteins | sample 1965211 | NCBI WGS metagenome assembly UMGG01 (sample SAMEA4836064, study PRJEB28245) | human gut metagenome | biome: gut microbiome; material: fecal sample | place: Denmark | collected 2008 | reverse complement strand
GTAAATGAAAAATCCATTGATAAAACGCCTGCCGAGAGAATTGATCGGAGAATTTCCAAAGTATATTGTCATATTTTTGTTTATGACATTAACGATCGGATTTATTTCCGGATTTCTTGTAGCAGGAAACAGTATGATCATCGCATATGATGAAAGTTTTGAGAAATACAATATCGAAGACGGACATGTGGAGTTTGAAGAAGAAGCAGACGACACAATGATGGACGAGGTGGAAAAAGAGGAGAATGTAACTTTTTATAAGGATTTTTACAAAGAAGCAGCCTCGGTTTTGAAAAAAGATAATTCTCAGGGAACGATGCGTGTTTTTAAGACACGTGAAGAGGTGAATAAAATCTGTTTGATGGAAGGAACGATGCCAAAGAAGAAAAATCAGGTAGCGATTGACCGTATGCATGCAGATAATAATAACTGGGAAATTGGTGATAAGATCACGTTAGACGGAAAAGAATATGACATCTGTGGTCTGGTGGCTTTGTCTGACTATAGCGCATTATACTCAGACAATAATGATTTCATGTTTGATGCCGTTAAGTTTGGTGTGGCTGTTATGTCAAAAGAAGGGTATGAAACTCTTTCGGAGGACAAAGAACATTTTCAATACGACTGGGTTTATGCGGATAAACCGCAGACAGAGAAAGAAAAGAATGATAAAGCAGAAGATTTTATGACGGCAATTGCTAAAAAGGCCTATAATAAAAATCTGACAATTAAGAATTTTATTCCGGAATATGCAAACCAAGCGATTCGTTTTACGGGGGAAGACATGGGTGGTGACCGTGCGATGATGATCGGACTTTTGTATATCCTGATCGCAATCATTGCGTTTATCTTTTCGATTACGATCAAACACACGATTATAAGAGAATCGTCCGTGATCGGTACCCTTCGTGCTTCGGGGTATACGAGAGGAGAAGTTTTAAGACATTACCTTGCGGTGCCGATTATGGTCACGCTAATTTCCTCCTTACTGGGAAATGTACTTGGATACACTGTATTTAAAGATATGGTGGCAGATCTGTATTATGGAAGTTACAGCCTGCCGACGTATGTAACCGTCTGGAATGCAGAAGCTTTTGTGATGACGACGGTGATTCCTATCGTATTAATGCTTGTAGTGAATGCGGTTACACTGATTAAGAAACTGCGTTTGTCACCGCTTAAATTTATACGAAGAGATCTTTCAACGAAAAAGAAAAAGAAGGCACTTCGTCTGCCATATTTTAAATTTTTCACAAGATTTCGTATCCGTATTGTATTGCAGAATTTATCGAGTTATCTGATGATGTTTATCGGAATATTTTTTGCGTTGGTATTGCTTTTATTTGGTATGATGATGCAGCCGCTTTTGGCAAAATACCAGGATAAGGTGCTGGATGCGATGATCGCGCCGTACCAGTATGTATTGAAGACGCAGGTGGATACGACAAATCCGGATGCGGAAAAATATTCGATGATCTCATTGAATTACGAGGGGAAAACCCGTAATGAAGATATCAGTATTTATGGACTGGTAGAAAATGGTAAATATTTTACACAGGAACTTCCGAAAGAGGGAGTCGCTGTATCGGATTCATTTAACGAAAAGTATGGTGTGCAGGTCGGCGATACGATCACTTTGAAAGAAAAATACGAAGGAAAACAATATCGTGTAAAGATTGCAAAGGTCATCCCTTACGCTGCCGGTATTGCCGTATTTATGCCAATCGATCAGTTTAATGAAACATTTGAAATGAAAGTCGATTTGTTTGACCAGGGATTTCGTGATCCGGCATTGCTTTTGAAGCGGCTTTCCACTCCCGGAAAACCGGAATATTTCACCGGATATTTTTCCAAAGAAAAATTAACCGATATTGATGAAAAGTACATTAGTTCCTGTATTACAGAAGATGATATGACAAAACTTTCCCGTCAGCTGAATGTGTCGATGGGAGGTATGTTTGAGATGATTAAATGGTTTGCCGTTGCACTTGCGGTACTGATCATTTACCTTCTTACGAAACTTATATTGGAGCGAAATACGACGGCAATCTCGATGGTTAAGATCTTAGGATATGAAAATGGTGAGATCGGGCGGCTTTACCTGATCACGACGACATGGTTTGTGCTGTTCTCGATCATTATCAGTTTGTTTTTATCCTCGGTTACAATGCTGGAGATCTATCAGGCACTTATGATCAATTACAATGGATGGATCAGTATTTATTACTCACCGCAGGTTTATCCGATCATGGTATTTATGGTACTTGGTGCGTATGCGCTGGTAGCACTCGTGCAATTCCTAAGAATTAAGAAGATTCCGATGGATGAAGCATTGAAGAATGTTGAATAGAAAGGGGCAGAAGCAATGAATCGAAACAGAAAATGGAAATATGTAGGAAAAGCGGTTCTCTCCGGAGTGCTTGTGACAAGTTTACTGGTAGGAAATATCGGATATGCGGAGGCAAAGCCGATTTCGCAGGAAGAAACGATATACGTGGAACTGGCAGAAGATGGAAGTGTGAAAGAAGTGACAGTGTCTGATCTTTTGAAGCAGGAAGGAAAGGAAAATGTGACAAAAGAGCAAAAAGCAGACAAGGAGACAAAGCTTCCAGTGGATGTAACGATTACCTATCTTTTGGATGGAAAAGAAATTGCCGGCAAGGATCTGGTCGGCAAAAGCGGAAAACTTACGATCCGTGTAAAATACACAAACCGTTCCACCCGGAAAAAGAGCATCAACGGCAAATCAGAGACGTTGTATACTCCGTTTATAATGGCGACTATGATGGTTCTTCCGTCGGATAAATTTACGAATGTAGAAGCGAAAGATGCCAAGGTAATGGAACAGGGCGACAATCAGATTGTCCTTGGAATCGGCTTCCCGGGCATGGCAGAGAGTCTTAATCTGGAAGATGGCGATATCAAGGACAAGTTAAAGTCAGAATTTGAAATTACAGCGGATGTCAAAGAGTTTGAGGTGGATCAGGCGGTGACGGTTGCCAGTGCAGACATTCTCTCGGAACTTGATCTGGAGAATAATGAAAATTTACAGGATTTGGAAGACGGTATCGATGATCTTTGTGATGCTTCCGGAAAACTGGTAAAAGGAACGAAGAAAGTAGACCAAGCTGTAACGAAGTTTGGCGATAAATTCGAAACGTTTGCCAAAGCCATTGCGAAGATGAACAAAGGAACGAAGACGCTGAATAAAGGAAGTAATACATTGTATAAAGGCATAAAACAATATACGCAGGGCGTAAATGGACTTGCGGATGGAGTTTCGGCTTATGTGCAGGGAAGCGATAAGGTTTCCACGGGGATTAGTGCTTTTTATACCGGCGTCAAAGACTTGCCGCAGACATACAAAAAGTTCTCAACCGGCTTATCGAGTTATACTTCCGCAGTGGATAAATTAGCGGATAAAGAAACGGTAAATGCGCTGGTAGATGGTGCGAAAGGTGTAGCGGCACAGATCACGGCGATGAATACGAATCTGGACACGCTGGAAAAGAGTTATGATAAATATGACAAGATTATAGCAGATCTGAAAGCGCAGGCAGATTCTTGTACCGAGGAAGCACAGAAACAGGCGCTGCTTACTTCTGCCGCAGAACTCGAAAAAGTGGTATCGGAGCAGGAGAAAAGCGTCGCCGCCATGAAAGATGCGACAAAGAGCGATGGTGCGTGGAAGAAAGGGGCTGACCAGGTTAGTAATGGTGTAGCTCAGTATACCGGCGGCGTGCAGAAACTATCGGAGAGTTCCTCTACACTTACGAGTGCTGACAGTGAGATAAGCAAGAGCCTCACGAGTCTTGTGACAAGTGCGAAAGCATTGAATGAAGGAAGCGGAAAACTTTCGCAAAACAGTAAGAAACTTTTGAGTGCTTCTAAGAAGATTAAAAAGGTATCGAAGAGTTTTGTGAAAGGGGGAAAAGGTCTGGCAGACGGTACGAAGGCACTTGCCAAAGGAAGCGCCCGGATGAATCAGGCTGCCGGTGCTTTTCAGAAAGGATTTACTGCTTTGGAGAAAGGCACCGGCTCTCTTGCGAGCGGTGTGAAGAAATTTGATGAAAAAGGAATTCAGAAGATCAAAGATACCTATGAAGACGATTTTGTCTCATTAAAAGACCGTTTGCAGGCACTCGGTGAATTGTCGAAGGATTATACTTCATTCTCTGAGAAACAGCAGGGTGTGGGCAGTGAAGTGAAGTTTATCATCCAGTCACCGGCGTATAAGAAGTAGGAAAATTTGGCGTTATTGATGTGAGAAAAGCCCCCGGCATGGCAGTTACCGTAAGGACTGCCATGCTGGGGGCTTTGTGTGGGGATGGGGAATTACAGGCGAAGGAACATTTCGATGCCTCGCAGGCATTACAGGAGATACATTATAGGTATTAGACATGACAGAAAGTGTGGAAACTTGGAAAGGTAAATGTAAAAGTTAACGTTCAGAACAAAAAAACGGTAAAAATGCGACGTTCAGAACATTGATGTTGACAGTGGGAAAGTGTGTCGTGTATTGTAGATATAAAGGGAAATGTTAACTGGAAAGGGAAATATGTGAGTGTATATAATGCGATTTGGAATGTGATCTAGACAAGTGAGAGGTGAGATAAGATAATGGAAGAAATGCTTTTTACATTTTTAATGCTGGTTATGATGGTTTTTCTATTCTGTTTGCGGTATATAGTGCCAATTTTTATTTCGATTATTGGGGCAGTGCTGATTAAGAAGAAAAACAAAAAAATATATGGAAGTATTCTTTTAATCTTAGGGCTTGCAATTGAGGCAGTTAGCATAGCAGTGCAGGTCTACAGTTTCAGATAGGGAATAGAACCATATGAAATCAAAATGTACAATGCTTCCAGAAATTGTACTAATTTTCGTCAGGTGGAAGGTTTTGATGTAGACAAAGCAGAGGGTGAGAGATTCATTTAAGAATATAGATTGTGAAAGTTTGTGAGGTGATTTCAGAATGAAGTTAAAGACAATATGCAACATTGCTTTGTTTGTTTTGGGCGTTAGTGGTATAGTAATAAATCATTTTTTTGAGCAGTACAAAATATTGAGTAGTGCATGTTGGTTAGGAATCGGAGTAATTGCGATTATTAAAGAAAGAGTAAAATTAAAAGACAAATGAGAAGCTTGATGAATACAGATTATATTTTAAGATTGGAGTGTGGACAAAATGAACAAAAAAGTAGCCTATGGATGAATGTTGTATTGGTAGCTTCCTTGCTTGCCGGCATGGTATTTCCAATGGCAGACGGCAATGTATAGGCGAAACAGAAAAAGGTTTTGGTTGCTTATTTTTCTGCGACCGGGACGACAAAAAGTGCAGCGTCAAAGATTAAGAAGGCGGCGAAGGGCGCAAAGGTGCAAAGTGGAGCGGATCTTACGGATTCTTCCGCAGCCGGTGTGGCAAAATGGGTAAAGAAGAAAGTGAAATAATGGGGGAGAAAGTTAGGAATCTTAAAATACAGCATTATTTTAACAAAAATATTGAATTATAACAAAAAGAATGTTATGATAAAATAAAAAAGTTAAAAGGTGTATGTATGAAAAAATATTTGTCTGACATTTTTGGAGTAAATGTCAAAATTGAAAACTGGGACGGTAAGCTCCAATTGCCTCTTTATTTGCGAAACAAGAGAGAGTATTATATGCTTTCGCTTGGTGAGAGACAAAGTATATTGATGAAGAATGAATCGGGCTATTTTAATGTGGCTTCTTTTGAAAAAGAAATAAAAAAAATAGAAAAATATGCAAAGATGCCGGTTGTATTATGGCTTGATACAATTTCTTCTTATCAAAGAAATGCCTTGATTAAAAACCGAATTTCTTTTATTGTGCCAAATTCGCAAATTTTTGTGCCAGAATTTGGAATGAGTTTAAAGGAATTCTGCATGAGAGCAGAAAAGAGAGAGAAGAGAGACAAAATTTCAGCAATGACCCAATTTTTGCTCCTTTATTTTATCTATCAAAAGAAGCAGGAGAAAAAGAGCCAATCGGAGATTGCAAAATGTCTTAATATGTCAGCGATGAATGTCAGCAGAGCGATTCAGGAGTTACAGGAACTTGGTTTGCTGGTTGCCCGCAGAGACGGAACACATAAAATGATTGAGGCGGTAGCTTGTGGCAGAGAATTGTATCAACTCTCATGCAAATATTTACAGTCGCCGGTTCAAAAGAAAATATATGTAAGTTCCCAATTTTATAATGTGACATTGCCTATGGCTGGAGAAACAGCATTAGCGAAAAAGAGTATGCTGAATGACCCCAAATGCATGGTTTATGCAATGGATAAAAAGCGATTAAAGGAAATTCCACAGGAGGCTATTGTTAAGCCACAATTTGTGCTTGGCAATGATTATGTGGAGATTGAATTATGGAAATATAATCCCTCTGCTTATATGATGGATGACATGGTGGATGTAGTGTCATTGGTGCAAAGCCTCAAAGATGTAGATGATGAGCGTGTGGAAATGCAGATTGAAGAAGTTATGGAGGAATACAGATGGTAATTTGTAGAAAGGATGCCGGAAGAACGTATTAATATGAAAAATATCGGGCTTGATATGGAGTTGTATGACGCATTGCATATATTAGAAAATATGTATTTGTTATAAAGAAAAAGTCAAATAAAAACCAGCAAAATAGGCATAGTTCCCATTTTGCTGGTTCTTTTATGTTCTAATTTTTAATTACTTACCGTTCTTATTTACTTCCTGCATTTTCATTGCACGGACTTTGGTTGACAGACCAAACAATGTGATGAATCCGTCAGCGTCGTGGTGGTCATAAAGGTCACCGGTTGTAAAGGAAGCAAGGCTTTCATTGTACAGGGAATAAGGAGAAGTTGTTCCTGCTTTGATAATGTTTCCTTTGTACAGTTTGAATTTTACTTCGCCGGTTACATACTGCTGGGTAGACTCGATGAATGCCTGAGTTGCCTCACGAAGCGGACTGAACCATTTTCCTTCGTATACGATCTGAGCGAGTTTGTTGCCCATTTCCTCTTTTACAGCGTAAGTATCGCGGTCGAGGATTAATTCTTCGAGCTGCTGATGTGCTTCGTAAAGAATGGTTCCACCCGGAGTTTCATATACACCACGGGATTTCATACCTACAACACGGTTTTCTACAATATCAATGATACCGATGCCGTGTTTGCCGCCGAGACGGTTCAATTCGCGGATGATATCAGAAACTTTCATGGCTTTTCCATTGACTGATTTTGGAACACCTTTTTCAAATGTCATTGTGACATATTCACCTTCATCCGGAGCTTTTTCCGGTGTGGTACCGAGTACGAGAAGATGTTCGTAATTTGGCTCATTGGCAGGATCTTCCAATTCCAATCCTTCATGGCTGATGTGCCACAAGTTACGGTCACGGCTGTAACTGGAATCTGCAGCAAAAGGAAGGTCGATACCATGTGCACGGCAGTATTCAATCTCGGATTCACGGGAATCCATGTTCCATTTGTCATTTCTCCAAGGAGCAATGATCTTGATATCCGGAGCAAGAGCTTTGATACCGAGTTCGAAACGGATCTGGTCATTTCCTTTTCCGGTTGCACCGTGGCAGATAGCGACAGCGCCTTCTTTGCGGGCAATTTCCACGAGACGTTTGGCGATGACCGGACGAGCCATGGAAGTACCAAGCAGATATTTATTTTCATAGATTGCATGACCCTGTACACAAGGAACGATATATTCGTCACAGAATTCATCGATAACATCTTCGATGTAGAGTTTGGAAGCACCACATGCTTTTGCACGCTCGTCCAATCCATCGAGTTCGCTTCCCTGTCCACAGTCGATGCAGACGCAGATAACTTCATAATCATAATTTTCCTTCAGCCATGGAATGATCGCTGTCGTGTCCAGACCGCCGGAATAAGCAAGAACAACTTTTTCCTTCATAATTAAACCTCCGTAAATGTGATATAGAAAGGGTTTCAAGGTATCATCCTCTTTCGTGCAAGCACGAGAGTAACGCTTTTCGACCCTGTGAAACGGCTTGCTCCGTTGCTGGTGCAACTGTCGCAATCCTGCGAATATTCGAACTACGCGCGATGCGCTTCGTTCTCATATTCGGCGGGTTTCAAGGTCGCAGCCCTTCCCATGCAAGCATGGACGTTGTCGGGGAACTTTGAAACCAACGGCTTGCTCCGTTGCTGGCGCAACTGTCGCAATCCTGCGAATATTCGGATTCCCGATCCTTGCAAAGCAAGTCTCTCCATCCTCATATTCGGCGAGTTTCAAGGTATCATCCTCTTTCGTGCGAGCACGAGAGTCTGATACTTTGAAACTCTGTTATCATAAATATACAACATAAATGAATATTATGCAAGAGGAAATGTGGATTTTATGTTTTCTTTTGATGAATTGTGAAATTGTACTTGCGTAAATGAGTACACAGGTGTATAATAAATATGCATTTGCATAAAAGATGCATGTTTATGCAAAATATTCATTGAATTATGCATAAAAGGAAATGGAGGACATATTTATGAAGAAAGTAAGAGCGGTGATAGCGTGTCTTATAGCGATGGTTATGTTGACCGGATGTCTGGGGCTTAACATGGAGATGACGGTAAATGAAGACGGTACATGTGGTTATACCCTTACATATTATTATGAACAAAGTACCTTTGAATTAATGAAAGACGATGCATCTAGCAGTGTGCTGACATGCGGAGATTTTACGCAGGACACAAAAATGATAAACGGAAAGACGTATCAGTCATTTTCCAGAACATTTTCCTTTGCGTCCAGAGACGAATTGAAAAATTTCTTGACAAATGATGCGGTTTATCTTGCTAAGTTTAAGCAGGATTCCAAAGCGGCGGATAAATATACATCGGATAGTTTTCATGCGCCATTCGAAAATGTGACATTGACGGCAGATACATTTATCGGTGAGGCAGGAACGAACAATTATACTTCGATGTCAACGAAATCGGCGCAGTCATCACAAACACAAAATAATGCGCGGGCGCTTGACGTCGCACAGATGTCTTCCCAATTAAAAGGAAAATCTGTAAATGAATATTATAAGGCATTGGGGCTCATCATGGATATTTCCATCGTTTTGCCAAAGCCAATTAAGGAATCCAATGGCGCAGCGGAAGGAAATAAAGTAACATGGAATCTGGATAATTTACCGGATGATTCCAAATTGATCGCGACATGCGGAGATACGCCGATCATATCCGGCGACAAAGAAGCACCGAAGATTCAGGGCGTAAAAAATAATGCGCTTACAAAGAAAGCGGTGTCAGTAAAAGCGACAGATAACGTGAGTGTGAAAGAAGTGACAATTAATGGGAAACGTTTCAATGTGTCACAGTTTAAATTGGCAAAAAGTGGACGATATACAATAAAGGCAGTAGATGCCAATGGAAATGCATCGGTATTGAAATTTACGATTGATGCCAAAGCACCGGTTTTCAAAGGGGTACGACACGGTAAGGTATATCGGGGAAAAGCGACGTTGAAAGTATCGGATGCCAATGGAATCCGTTATATTAAAGTAAATGGCAAAAAACAAAAAGCTAAGAAGAAACTTGTAATTCGCAAAAAAGGTAAAAATACCGTGATTGCCTGTGACAAAGCAGGAAATCAATCGAAAGTTGTATTTACCATTAAGTAATAGAAAAGAGGCTAAATGATGATTAAAGTAGGTATTATCGGCTCGACCGGTTATGCGGGCCAGGAATTGGTAAGATTGTTATTGCAGCACAAAGAGGCAGAGATTGTATGGTATGGTTCACGAAGCTATGTCGATGAAAAATTCAGTGCTGTTTTTGGAAACATGTTCCAGATCGTTGAAAATGTATGTAAAGGCGATGATCTTCATGAATTAAGTAAGCAGGCAGACGTGATCTTTACGGCGACGCCGCAGGGATATCTTGCCTCGGTTCTCGATGAAGAGATTTTGTCAAATTGTAAAGTGATTGATCTGAGTGCGGATTTCCGTATTAAAGATGTCGATGTATATGAAAAATGGTATGGTATCGAACATAAGAGCAAACAGTTTATCGGAGAGGCTGTATATGGACTCTGTGAGTTGAACCGGGAGAAGATCAAAGGTGCACGCCTGATCGCAAATCCGGGATGTTATCCGACCTGCTCGACGCTTTCCATTTATCCGATGGTAAAAAATGGATATATTGACACCGATACGCTGATCATTGATGCCAAATCCGGTACAAGCGGAGCCGGTCGTGGAGCAAAGATTCCAAACTTGTATTGTGAAGTGAATGAAAATATTAAGGCATACGGGGTAGCGACACACCGCCATACACCGGAGATTGAGGAACAGCTTGGCTATGCGGCAGGAAAACCGGTAATGATCAATTTTACCCCACATTTGATTCCGATGAACCGTGGCATTCTCATTACGGCTTATGCAAAATTAAATCCGGGTGTGACAAAAGAAATGGTTCGTAAAGCATATGAAGAAGCTTACAAGGACGAATATTTTGTACGTGTATTAAATGATGGTGTCTGTCCGGAAACACGCTGGGTAGAAGGCAGTAACTTTGTTGATGTCAGCCCGAAAGTGGACGAGCGTACCGGTCGTGTCATCATGATGGGTGCCATGGATAATATTACCAAGGGCGCAGCAGGACAGGCAGTTCAGAATATGAACCTGTTGTTTGGACTGGATGAGGCAGAAGGACTTCGTCTTGTGCCGGTATTCCCGTGATAAGAAGTATTTTATTTGGCACGTTGCGTTAAAATTTAGAATATAGAAATGAGGTTAATCGTATGCAGAGAATTGATGGTGGTGTCAATGCACCAAAAGGATATGAGGCGTCCGGAATAGAGGCTGGGATCAAATATGAAAACCGAAAAGATATGGCACTTGTATTTTCTACGGAACCGGCAAATGCGGCAGGAACTTTTACTACAAATGTAGTAAAAGCGGCACCGGTTCAATGGGATAAAGAGATTGTTGAGAGCGGACATCATGTCCGTGCGGTCGTTTTAAACAGCGGAATTGCGAATGCGGCGACCGGAAAAGAAGGAAAAGAGTACAATTATGAGATGGCATCGGAAATCGCAAAGGTACTTGGTATCGTGCCGGAAGAAGTACTGACGGCATCCACCGGAGTCATCGGGATGCAGCTTCGTATGGCACCGATCCGCAAAGGAGCACCGCTTTTGAAAGATGCCCTGACAACGGACCGCCAGGGGGCGAAAGATGCAGCCAGAGCCATTATGACGACGGATACGATTCTGAAAGAATGTGCCGTTACGTTTGAACAGGATGGCTCGACGATTACCGTCGGTGGAATGAGCAAGGGTTCCGGTATGATTCATCCGAATATGGCGACGATGCTCAGCGTCATTACGACGGATGCAAAAGTAAGTCATGAGGTGCTTCAGGGAATGCTTCGCGAGATCGTAGCAGATTCCTTTAATATGATCTCGGTAGACCGTGATACTTCCACCAATGACACCTGTGTGCTTTTGGCAAATGGAGCAGCCGGGGCAGAGGAGATCAAAAAAGATACCGATGCTTATCGGGCGCTTTATGAAGCAGTTTCTTATGTAGCAACCGATCTTGCCAAGAAAATGGCAGGAGACGGCGAAGGATGTACCCGCCTTTTGGAAGTGACCGTAAAAGGAACAAAGACCAAGCAGGATGCCGTTACGCTGAGTAAATCGGTGATTTCTTCGAACCTTGTAAAGACGGCGATTTATGGAAAAGACGCGAACTGCGGCCGTGTGCTTTGTGCGCTTGGTTATGCCGGTGTAGAGTTTGATCCGGAAGTTGTAGATCTGACATTGCAGGCAGGTGGCGAAGAAATGTTATGGATTAAAAATGGTGTACTTACCGATTTTGATGAAGAAAAAGCTACCGAGATGATGGGAATGGACAAAGTAACGTTAGTATGTGACATGAAGCAGGGCGAATGCAGTGCGACAGCTTGGGGCTGCGATCTTACGTATGATTATATTAAGATCAATGCGGACTACCGTTCGTAATACTGTTAAAATATGGAAGAAAGGCAAGAGGAAATGGACGATAAATTAAATGATGTATTGATAAAAGCGGAGACTTTGATCGAGGCACTGCCTTATATCCGCGATTTCAACAATAAAAAAGTCGTTGTAAAATACGGCGGAAGCGCGATGCTGGATGAAAAACTGCAGCAGAGTGTCATCAAAGACGTGGCACTTTTGAAACTGGTGGGAATGAAGCCGATCATTGTACATGGCGGTGGAAAAGAAATCAGCAAATGGGTGCGCCTGATGGGAAAAGAACCGGAATTTGTCGAGGGACTCCGTGTGACAGACGATGACACGATGGAAGTGGCAGAGATGGTTTTAAATAAAGTAAATAAACATCTGGTGCAGATGATGGAAAAACTTGGTGTGAGAGCAGCCGGCATCAGCGGGAAAGACGGCGGTACTCTTCGCTGTGATAAAAAGACAGCAAACGGCAAAGATATCGGTTACGTCGGAGATGTGAAAGAAGTCAATTCCGAATTGATCGACACTCTTTTGGAAAATGATTTCGTGCCGATTATTGCGCCAATCGGACTTGGAGATGATTATAAGGCGTACAATATCAATGCGGACGATGCTGCCTGCGCAATTGCAAAATCCATGAAAGCGGAGAAATTGGTATTTATGACTGACATCGAAGGTGTTTGCAAAGATGCGGACGATCCATCGACACTGGTTTCCGTGCTGACACTGGATGAAGCACATAAAATGATCGAGGACGGTTTTATCGGCGGCGGAATGCTTCCGAAAATACGTAACTGTATTGAAGCCGTAGAACAGGGCGTAAACCGTGTACATATTTTGGACGGAAGAAGAGAACATTGTCTCCTGCTTGAGTTCTATACGAAGAAAGGTATCGGAACGGCAATTATTGGAAATGAGACAAATTTGTACCATCATGAGACAGAGTAAAGGAGCAGACGTATGAATACATTAATTGAAGAATCCGAAAAATATCTGATTCATTCCTACAATCGGTATCCGGTAGCAATGGATCATGGCGAAGACGTGTATCTGGTAGATACCGAAGGAAAAAAATATCTTGATTTTGGCGCAGGAATCGCCGTATGTGCGCTTGGCTACAGCGATGAGGAATTCAAAAATGCATTGAAAGCCCAGATTGATAAGGCGACACATTTTTCCAATTATTTCTACTCGGAGCCGTTGATGCAGGCAGCAAAATGTCTGGCAGAGGCGACCGGAATGGACAAAGTGTTTATGGCAAACAGCGGTACAGAGGCCAATGAAGGTGCTTTGAAGCTGGCAAGAAAATATGCGATCATGCAGGGACATGAAGAACGTCACGAAGTCATTTCTATGAATAAAGCATTTCATGGAAGAAGTATGGGGGCGTTGTCCGTAACAGGAACAGAAAAATACCGTGCGCCGTTTGCTCCTCTTATTTCCGGCGTTCATTTTGCCGATTACAACGATTTGGATAGTGTAAAGAATTACATTAACGATAAAACCTATGCCATTATCGTAGAGGCGGTTCAGGGTGAAGGCGGCATTTATCCGGCAGACAAAGAATTTTTGCAGGGAATCCGTGACCTCTGTACCGAGCATGATATCATGATGATCTGCGATGAAGTACAGTGTGGTATGGGAAGAACCGGAAAAATGTTTGCTTACCAGCAGTATGGCATCCGGCCGGACATTGTAACAATGGCAAAAGGAATTGGAAACGGAATCGTTGTCGGCGCTTTTGCGGCAAGGACAGACGTGGCAAAAGCCCTTGTACCGGGTGACCACGGTACGACCTTTGGAGGAAATCCTCTGGCAAGTGCGGCAGTTGTAGCAGTAAACCACATTTTTAAAGAAAAGAATATTCTTGAAAATGTCAATCGTGTCGGCGAGTATCTTGGAAAAAAGCTGGATGAGATCGCAGCCGGAAGCAAAGTGGCAAAAGAAGCCCGCGGAATGGGACTGATGAGAGGACTGGAATGCGACGCGCCGGTCGGCGAGATCTGTGCGAAAGCATTGGACAAAGGACTTCTTCTCTTAACCGCCGGAACCAATGTCATCCGTTTTGTACCGCCATTGGTTATCAAAGAGGAACATGTGGATCAGATGGCAGAGATCTTGACGGAAGTTTTGAAAGAATTCGAGTAATTTAACTTTGTTTTTTTAAGTTTTTAAACTTTTTTATTAAAAAAACAAAAAAGTACTTGATTATTGAGAATAAATATTATATAATGTCTTTAGACAAAGACGTCAAAGGGAGATGTGCCCTAAATTGCACATTTTCTTTGGCGTCTTCTTTTTTTTACAAACAAGTCGCTTTAGAGCGGCAAACTAATGTCAAGAATGGAGGATTACTATGAGTGGTCAATATGTAGAAGAGTCAAAACGAAAAGCGCTCGGTATGTATCACCCGAGATTTGAACATGACAATTGCGGTATCGGAGCGATTGTAAATATAAAGGGAAAGAAAACACACGATACCGTTAAGAATGCATTGGAAATCGTAGCACATCTTGAGCATCGAGCAGGAAAAGATGGCGAAGGAAAGACAGGAGACGGAGTAGGAATCATGCTTCAGATCTCACATAAATTCTTCAAAAAGATTGCCACCCAGATGGGAATAGAGATTGGCGAAGAAAGAGAGTATGCGGTAGGAATGTTCTTCTTCCCACAGGATGAACTTCGCAGAAATCAGGCAAAGAAAATGTTTGAGACAATTGTAGATAAAGAAGGTCTTGAATTTTTAGGATGGAGAAAAGTACCGATTGCTCCTTCGATTTTAGGAAAAACAGCGGTAGAATGTATGCCTTACATCATGCAGTGTTTCATTAAGAAACCGGAGCAGGTAGAAAAAGGACTGGAATTTGACCGCAAATTATATATTGCACGAAGAGTATTTGAACAGTCCAATGAAAATACGTATGTAGTATCCCTTTCGAGCCGCACGATCGTATACAAAGGAATGTTTCTGGTATCCCAGCTTCGATTGTTCTTTGATGATCTGCAGGATGTGGATTATGAATCGGCGATTGCTATGGTACATTCCAGATTTAGTACAAACACACAGCCAAGCTGGCAGCGTGCCCATCCAAACCGCTTTATCGTACACAACGGAGAAATCAATACGATCCGCGGTAATGCCGATAAGATGCTTGCCCGTGAAGAGACGATGGAATCCGATCATCTGAGAGGAGAACTTCACAAAGTCCTTCCGGTTGTAAATACTGAGGGATCGGACTCCGCAATGTTAGACAATACGCTGGAATTTTTGGTGATGAGTGGCATGGAACTTCCGCTTGCGGTCATGATAACCATTCCGGAACCATGGGCAAATAACCGTTATATCAGTGAAAAGAAAAAAGACTTTTACCAATATTATGCAACCATGATGGAGCCATGGGACGGACCGGCTTCGATTCTTTTCTCCGACGGAGACATTATGGGTGCCGTGCTTGACAGAAATGGTCTTCGACCATCCAGATACTATATTACAGATGACGATCAGTTGATTCTTTCTTCCGAGGTTGGAGTAATGCCGATCAGCGAAGAACACGTTGTTAAAAAAGACCGTCTTCGTCCGGGAAAAATGCTTCTTGTCGATACGGTCAAAGGAAAACTGATCGATGATGACGAATTAAAAGAAAAATATGCATCCAGCCAGCCATATGGAGAGTGGTTAGACACGAATCTGGTTCGCTTGAAAGATCTTACGATTCCAAATAAACGAGTAGATTCTTATAACCATGAAGAAAGTCTTCGCCTGCGCAAGGCGTTTGGTTATACGTATGAGGAAGTGAAAAATGAAATCCTTCCAATGGCAAAAAATGGAACAGAGCCAATCTCCGCAATGGGACATGATACGCCGCTTGCTGCACTCAGCAAACAGCCACAGCCATTATATAACTACTTTAAACAGTTGTTTGCACAGGTAACCAACCCGCCAATCGATGCGATACGTGAGGAAGTCGTTACTTCGACCACCGTATATATCGGAGACGCCGGCAACCTGCTGGAAGAAAAAGCAGAAAACTGCCATGCGTTAAAGATTGAGAATCCGATTTTGACAAATACTGACCTTTTGAAGATCAAATCCATGAAAGTGGAAGGATTCAAAGTCGCTGTCATTCCGATTACGTATTATAAAAACACGTCTTTGAAAAAAGCCATCGACCACTTGTATCTGGAAGCGGATCGTGCTTACAAAGAGGGAGCCAATGTGCTGATCCTGTCCGACCGCGGTGTGGATGAAAATCATGTGGCAATCCCGGCACTGCTTGCCGTATCAGCGATGCAGCAGCACCTTGTCACTACGAAAAAGAGAACTTCACTTTCCATGATCTTAGAGAGTGCAGAGCCGAGAGAAGTTCATCATTTTGCAACGCTTCTCGGATTTGGTGCGACAGCCGTCAACCCATATCTTGCATTGGATACGATCAATACACTCATCGACAATGGCATGCTTGACAAAGATTATTATGCCGCCGTAGACGATTATAACTCAGCAATCCTGCATGGTATCGTAAAGATTGCCTCCAAGATGGGAATTTCTACGATTCAGTCATATCAGGGAGCAAAAATCTTTGAAGCCATCGGATTGTCGAAAGATTTTATTGATAAATATTTTACCGGAACGGTTTCCAGAATCGGTGGACTTGGTATTGAAGATATCCAGAACCAGGTAGAAATGCTTCATGATAAAGCATTTGATCCATTGGAACTTGGTACGGATATTACGCTTGATAGTATTGGAAACCACAAGAGCCGCAGCGGAAAAGAAGAACATTTGTATAATCCGAAAACCATTCATCTGCTGCAAGAAGCCACAAGAACCGGCAACTATCAGATGTTTAAAGAATATTCCGATGAGATTGACAGAGAGGATTTGTATATGAACCTTCGAAGTCTTCTCACCTTTAACTTCCCGAAAAAGGGAATTCCGCTTTCAAAAGTAGAAAGTGTAGATGAGATCGTCAAACGATTTAAAACCGGTGCGATGTCTTATGGTTCCATTTCACAGGAAGCCCACGAGACACTGGCGATCGCAATGAACCATCTCCATGGAAAATCCAATAGTGGTGAAGGTGGAGAGAGTTTGGAACGACTTACCATCGGCAAAGATGGCGTAAACCGCTGCTCCGCGATCAAACAGGTAGCTTCCGGACGTTTTGGTGTAACTTCCAGATATCTCGTAAGTGCCAAAGAGATTCAGATCAAGATGGCGCAGGGAGCAAAACCGGGCGAAGGTGGACATCTTCCGGGCAAAAAAGTATATCCATGGATCGCGAAGACGAGACATTCGACACCGGGTGTGTCCCTGATCTCGCCGCCACCTCATCATGATATTTATTCGATTGAGGATTTGGCACAGTTGATCTATGATTTAAAGAATTCAAACCAGGATGCAAGAATTTCCGTGAAATTGGTATCGGAAGCAGGCGTAGGTACCGTCGCTGCCGGTGTAGCAAAAGCAGGAGCCGAAGTTGTACTGATCTCCGGATACGACGGCGGTACCGGAGCTGCTCCGGGAAGTTCCATCCACAATGCCGGACTTCCTTGGGAACTGGGTCTGGCAGAGACACATCAGACTCTTTTGATGAACGGACTTCGTTCGAAAGTAGTAATTGAGACGGATGGTAAATTGATGACCGGCCGCGATGTCATGGTAGCAGCCCTTCTTGGTGCCGAAGAATTTGGTTTCGCGACAGCACCGCTTGTTACAATGGGATGCGTTATGATGCGTGTATGCAACCTCGATACCTGTCCGGTTGGTGTGGCAACACAGAATCCTGAACTTCGGAAGCGTTTCAGAGGAAAACCGGAATACGTAGAGAACTTCATGAAGTTTATCGCAGAAGAAGTTCGTGAGTTGATGGCAAAATTTGGAGTACAGACACTGGATGAACTGGTAGGACGTACCGATCTTTTGAAGGTAAGAGATGACCTTGATATGGAACGTGCCGGCAAATTGGATCTGTCGGCGATCATCAACAACCCATTTATAAAAGAAAAGAAAAACAAATTTAACCGCAAAGACATTTATGATTTTAAATTAAATAAAACGATTGATGAAAAAGTTTTCTTAAAGAAATTTGCCGAAAACTTAAAGAGTGGCGAACCAAAGACCATTCAGGCAAAAGTAACCAATACCGACCGTTCGCTGGGAACGATCCTTGGATCCGAGATCACAAAGCAGCTTGGTGACAATGTCGAAGAAGATACGTTTGTGATCGAGTGTCAAGGAAGCGGTGGACAGAGCTTTGGAGCATTTATTCCAAAAGGGCTGACATTGCAGCTCGAAGGAGACAGCAACGATTACTTCGGAAAAGGCTTGTCCGGTGGTAAATTGATCGTATTCCCACCTTCTCATGTCCAGTATAAAGCGGAAGACAACATTGTCATCGGAAACGTGGCATTGTATGGTGCGACAAGTGGTACCGCTTATATCAACGGTGTGGCAGGCGAGCGTTTCTGTGTAAGAAACTCCGGTGTACACGCTGTTGTCGAAGGAGTGGGTGACCACGGATGTGAATATATGACAGGTGGATGCGTGGTTATCCTCGGACCGACCGGTAAAAACTTTGCCGCTGGTATGAGTGGTGGAATCGCTTATGTTTTGGACGAAAACAGTGATCTGTATCTGAAACTGAACAAGACACTGGTTTCTTCCGAAGCCGTTTCCAACAAATATGACGTTATGCAGCTGAAAGATATGATCGAAGCCCATGTGAAAGCAACCGGCTCAGAAAAAGGAAAAGAGATTTTGGAGAACTTCAAAGATTACCTTCCGAAGTTCAAAAAGATCATTCCACATGATTACAAAAACATGATGCAGCAGATCGCGATCATGGAAGAAAAAGGTCTCAGCAATGAGCAGGCATTGATCGAAGCGTTTTATGCGACGCAGAAGCAAAATGCGTAAAAATAGTTGCAATATCACTTCAAATAATTTATAATAGAAAGGGTTGAGATGAAATGGGTAAACCAACCGGATTTTTAGAATATGAACGTAAAGGAAACAAAGAGATCACACCACTTGAGAGAATAAAGAACTTCAATGAATTTCACGTTCCGATGTCCCACGAGGAGAGAAAGGAACAGGCAGCCAGATGTATGGATTGTGGTGTTCCGTTTTGTCAATCCGGCATGATGATCGGAGGAATGGCTTCGGGATGTCCATTGAACAATATGTGTCCGGAATGGAATGATCTTTTGTATCTGGATAATTACGAAGAAGCATTGGGAAGACTTCTGAAAACAAACAATTTTCCTGAATTTACTTCCCGCGTGTGCCCGGCACCTTGTGAAGCTGCATGTACCTGTGGTTTGAATGACAGTCCGGTCACAATTAAGGAAAATGAAAATGCGATCATTGAATACGGCTATGCCAACGGCTTGATGGAGGCAAAACCTCCGAAAGTACGGACGGGTAAAAAAGTAGCGATCATTGGCTCCGGTCCTTCGGGACTGGCAGCGGCTGACCAGCTCAACAAACGTGGACACAGTGTTACTGTGTTTGAGCGTTCCGACCGCCCGGGCGGACTTTTGATGTATGGTATCCCAAATATGAAATTGGAAAAAACTGTCATTGAAAGAAAAGTAAACGTGCTGACCGAAGAAGGCGTCGTATTTAAGACCGGTGTGAATGTCGGTGTGGATGTCAAAGCCAAACAGCTGTTGGAGGAATTTGACCGCGTGATCTTGACATGTGGTGCATCCAATCCTCGTGATATCAAAGCACCCGGCAGAGAAGCCAAAGGAATTTATTTTGCAGTAGATTATCTTACTCGTGTTACCAAACATGTGTTAAATCCGGAATTTACGGATTTTGTAGATGCCAAAGGGAAAAATGTACTGGTCATCGGTGGAGGAGATACCGGAAACGATTGTGTCGGATCTTCCATCCGTCAGGGCGCAAAGAGTGTTGTCCAGTTAGAGATGATGCCACAGCCGCCGAAAGAACGTACGGAGAGTAATCCGTGGCCGGAGTGGCCGAAAGTCTTAAAGACCGATTACGGTCAGCAGGAAGCAATCGCTGTGTTTGGAAAAGATCCTCGAATCTATGAGACGACGGTCAAAGAGTTTATCAAAGATGACAAGGGTGTTCTCAAACAGGTAAAATGTGTAAAACTTGCCTGGGAAAAGGACGAGAAGACAGGCCGCATGAAGATGAGTGAGATTGCCGGAAGCGAATATGTACTGGATGTGGATCTGGTGTTTATCGCGGCAGGGTTCCTTGGAACACAGGATTATATCGCCAAAGATTTTGAACTGAAACTGACGGAGCGTACCAATGTAGCGACGAAGCCGGGACAGTATAAAACAAGCGCTGACCGTGTGTTTGTAGCAGGAGATATGCACCGTGGACAGTCTCTTGTCGTATGGGCAATCCGCGAAGGACGCGAAGTTGCCAAAGCAGTGGATCAGGATTTGATGGGGTATTCAAACCTCGGATAATAGAGAAGGCAAATAGGAAATTAGGGGCTGGCACCGAGTACAAGAGATGTCAGTCCCTATCGTGCGAAAAAAGCGCAAAATAATATGCAGAAATGAGGATTACTATGGCAAATTATACAAAGCAGGATATCTACCGTTTAGTAGAAGAGGAAGATGTAGAATTTATCAGACTTCAATTTGTAGACAGTTTTGGAGCATTGAAAAATATCGCGATGACGGCGAATCATCTGGATCGGATCTTGGAAAACCGCGTCGTATTTGATGGAGCTGCCATTCAGGGATATGATACTAAAGATTTGTCAGAGTTTATCCTGGCACCGGATCTTGACACATTTACCATTTTCCCGTGGCGTCCGCAAAGAGGCCGTGTGGCACGATTTATCTGTGATGTGCTGAACCCGGATGGAACGCCATATGAGGCAGATCCGAGACGGATTTTAAAAAATGTACTTGAACAAGCAGAAAAAGAGGGATATACTTTTAATGTAGGACCGGAAAACGAATTCTTTTTATTTGATACGGATGAAGATGGGCAGCCGACGACAAATTCCAACGAAAAAGGTGGATTTTTTGACATTGGGCCGCTGGATTCCGGGGAAAATGCAAGACGTGACATGGTCCTTTCTTTAGAGGAAATGGGATTTGTCATGGAAAGTTCCTACCACTCCAATGAAGTGGCACAGCATCATATCGATTTTATGTTTGATGAGGGACTTCATACGGCAGATAACATTATGACATTTAAACTTACGGTCCGTACAGTGGCAAAACGCCATGGACTGCATGCGACCTTTATGCCGAAACCAAAATACGGCTTAAAGGGATCGGCGATGAGTTTGAATATGTTTTTATGTAAAGATGGAAAAAATATATTTACCGATACTTCGGCAGAAGATGGACTGAGTAAAGAGGCTTACCATTTTATGGCAGGAATCATTCAGCACATCAAAGGATTGACATTGATCAATAATCCGATCATCAATTCCTACAAGAGACTGGTTCCCGGTTACAATGCACCGGTGGACATTACGTGGTCGCGGACAAACCGTACACCGTTGATTCGTCTGACCAATGTCGGAACAATCGGATCCCGTGTCATCTTACGAAGCCCGGACGGAGCAAGCAATCCGTATCTGGTGCTGGCAGGATGTCTCGCGGCGGGATTGGAGGGAATCCGAAAGGAACTCGAGCCGCCGGTATGTATGGATGATGTATCCGAAGAAGATAAGGTAAAATTTGACATTTTGCCGCGGAATCTGAGAGAGGCAATACGCGCTTTTGAAGAAGATGAATTTTTGCAGCAGGTGATCGGGAAGACACTTTCCCAGATCATTATCAACGAAAAAACAGATGAATGGGAAGAATTTTCACGACAGGTAACTGCCTGGGAAGTGGAAAAATACCTTGACCGTGTCTGAAAAATTGCTTCGTTAAAAAATGTTCGTTGTAAAGACCCAACATTCGATAAGGAGGCAAAAAAACAATGCGGATTATTGTGGCATTTCCCAAATTAGAAGATGCAAAAAATCTGAGAAATGTTTTGATTCGAAACGGATTTGATGATACAATGGCATATAATAATGCAGCTCAGACGATCGGAGCGGCAAATGATTCCGATGGCGGCGTGGTTGTATGCGGCTACAAGCTGCCGGATATGCATTACAGCGAATTGTATGGTTATCTTCCGAGAGAATTTTCGATGTTGCTTGTCGCCAGTCCTTCGAGATTGGAAGATTGTATCAGCTCAGATATTGTTTGTTTGTCCATGCCCATCCATAGCCGTGAATTTGTAAGCACGGTGCAGATGATGACGATGGACATCGCACGAGAACTGAAACGAAGAAAGAAAACACAACCCAAGCGCCGTACTGCCGAGGAAGAAAAGATCATCAATAAAGCAAAGGCTCTTTTGATGGAGCGAAATCAGATGACAGAAAATGATGCACACAAATACATTCAAAAACTCAGCATGGACAGTGGAAACAATTTAGTGGAAACTGCCGAGATGATTTTGACTTTTGAATAAAAGAACATGGAGGTAATTATGAAAGCTTATTTAATTCTGGAAGACGGAACCGTGTTTACCGGGGAAAGCATCGGAAGCACAAGAGAAGTTATCAGCGAAATTGTATTTAATACGTCAATGACAGGATATCTGGAAGTACTGACGGATCCGAGTTATGCAGGACAGGCAGTCGTTATGACCTATCCTCTTATTGGTAATTATGGAATCTGCCGCAAGGATATGGAATCCAAGTTGTCCAATGTAGATGGATTTATCGTACGTGAGTTATCTCGTCTGGGCAGCAATTTCCGTAATGAGCAGAGCATTCAGGATTTTCTCGTAGAGCAAAACATCCCTGGTATCCAAGGTATCGATACACGTGCCCTCACGAAAATTCTTCGTGAAAAAGGTACCATGAATGGCATGATTACAACCAATGCCGATTATGATCTCGAAGAAGTAAAGAAAAAATGTAAAGAATATAGTGTTTCCGGTGTCGTTGATAAAGTGACGACAAGAGAAGTTGTTTCTTATAAGCCGGGAGATTTAGATACAGATAGCAACATTCCGGCAACAAAGAAGGTTGCTATTCTTGACGTTGGAACAAAATTTAACATCGCCCGCTGTCTTTTGAAACGTGGCTGCGAGGTGACGATTTATCCGGCAAGAACCAATCCGGAACTGATCTTAAAAGAAAATCCGGATGGCATTATGCTGACAAATGGTCCGGGGGATCCGAAAGAGTGTACAGAGGTTATCGAGAACCTCAAAACACTGTATGCTTCGGATATTCCGATTTTTGCCATTTGCCTTGGACACCAGCTCATGGCACTTGCCAATGGAGCGGACACAGAGAAAATGAAATACGGACACCGCGGTGCCAATCATCCGGTTAAGGATCTGGAGACAGGAAGAGTTTACATTTCCTCCCAGAACCATGGATATGTTGTAAAAGAAGATACGATCCCTGCGGATGTGGCAGAAGTTGCTTTCGTCAATGTCAACGATGGCACAGTGGAAGGTCTGCGGTATAAAAATAAAAAGATCTTTACGGTGCAGTTCCATCCGGAAGCTTGTGCCGGCCCGAAAGATTCGGAAGTATTATTTGACCGATTTATGCAGATGATGGAACAGTAGAGGAGGATTTGAACTATGCCAAAAATAGATGGAATTAAAAAAGTACTTGTGATCGGATCCGGTCCGATCGTAATCGGACAGGCGGCAGAATTTGACTATGCGGGAACACAGGCCTGTCGTTCGCTGAAAGAAGAAGGAATGGAAGTAGTATTGATCAACTCCAATCCGGCTACCATCATGACAGATAAAGATATCGCAGATAAGGTTTACATCGAGCCGCTTACGGTAGAAGTGGTGGAAAACCTGATCAAAAAAGAGAAACCGGACAGTGTACTTCCTACTTTGGGAGGACAGGCTGCATTGAATATTGCGATGGAACTGGAAGAATGTGGATTTTTGAAAGAGCAGAATGTCCGTCTGATCGGTACCACTTCTCTGACAATCAAAAAAGCCGAAGACCGTCTTGAATTCAAGAAGACAATGGAAAAAATTGGAGAACCGATTGCCGCCAGCGAAGTCGTTGAAAATGTAGAAGATGCGGTTGCCTTTACGAATACGATCGGGTATCCGGTCGTTATCCGTCCTGCGTATACGTTAGGAGGAAGCGGCGGCGGAATCGCACACGACGAGCAGGAACTGCGTGACATCTGTTCAAACGGACTTCGTCTTTCCCGTGTGGGACAGTGTCTGGTCGAGCGCTGTATCGCCGGCTGGAAAGAAATCGAGTACGAAGTGATGCGAGACAGCAACGGAAACTGTATTACGGTATGTAATATGGAAAACCTGGATCCGGTTGGTGTACATACCGGAGACAGCATCGTCGTAGCACCGTCTCAGACATTGGCAGATAAAGAGTATCAGATGCTCCGTTCTTCTGCTTTGAACATTATTACAGAATTGAATATTACCGGTGGATGTAACGTGCAATTTGCCCTGCATCCGGAATCATTTGAATATTGTGTTATCGAGGTAAACCCTCGTGTCAGCCGTTCTTCCGCACTGGCATCGAAGGCGACAGGATATCCGATCGCCAAGGTGGCAGCAAAGATTGCACTCGGCTATACATTGGATGAAATTCCAAATGCGATCACCGGAAAGACCTATGCAAGTTTTGAGCCGGCACTGGATTATTGTGTAGTCAAGATCCCGCGCCTGCCATTTGATAAATTTATTAAGGCGAAACGTACATTGACAACCCAGATGAAAGCGACCGGAGAGGTTATGAGTATCTGTACGAACTTTGAGGGGGCTTTGATGAAAGCGATCCGTTCTCTGGAGCAGCATTTGGACAGCCTCGACACCGGAAGATATACCGACCGTTCCAAAGAGGAATTGCTGGAACGCGTACGTATCGTCGATGACCGCCGAATTTATGTTATCGCTGAGCTGATCCGCAAAGGGGCATCGTATGATGAAATCCATGATATTACAAAAATTGACAAATGGTTTATCGATAAGATTGCCATTTTGGTTGAGATGGAACAGCGTCTGAAAAATGAAAAACTGACACCGGAACTTTTGGCGGAAGCAAAGAGAATTGAGTTCCCGGACAATGTGATCGCAAGATATACCGGTATGACCGAAGAAGAAGTACGTGCAATGCGTCTTGAAAATGGCATCACGGCTTCGTTTAAGATGGTAGATACGTGTGCGGCAGAGTTTGCGGCAGCAACACCATATTATTACAGCTGTTTCGGAAGCGAATGTGAAGTAGATGCGACGCGTACGAAGAAAAAAGTGCTGGTACTTGGTTCCGGCCCAATCCGTATCGGACAGGGTATCGAATTCGACTTCTGTTCGGTTCACAGTGCATGGTCTCTTGAAAAGAGCGGCTATGAGACAATTATTGTAAATAACAATCCAGAGACCGTAAGTACGGACTTTGACGTGGCAAATAAATTGTATTTTGAACCGTTGACACCGGAAGATGTACGAAATATCGTAGATCTTGAAAAACCGGATGGTGCTGTGGTACAGTTTGGTGGTCAGACGGCGATCAAATTGACGGAATCCCTGATGAAGATGGGTGTACCAATCTTGGGAACAAGCGCCGAAAATGTCGATGCAGCAGAAGACCGTGAATTGTTCGATGAGATTCTGGAGCAGTGCGGAATCCCAAGACCAAAGGGACATACGGTATTTACGGTAGAGGAAGCATTGAAGGCAGCCAATGAACTTGGCTATCCGGTTCTTGTTCGTCCATCCTACGTTCTCGGCGGACAGGGTATGCAGATTGCCATCAATGACGATGATATCCGCGAATTTATGACGATTATTAACCGTCACGTACAGGAGCATCCAATCCTTGTAGACAAATACCTGATGGGAAAAGAAGTGGAAGTCGATGCGGTCTGTGACGGCGAAGACATCCTGATCCCCGGAATTATGGAGCATATCGAGCGTGCCGGAATCCACTCCGGAGACAGTATCTCGGTATATCCGGCACAGAGCATCAAGCCGGAGGTCATTGATACCTTAGTAGATTATACGAGAAAACTGGCAAGATCCCTTCATGTCATCGGATTGATCAATATCCAGTTTATCGTAATGAATGATGAAGTGTATGTTATCGAGGTAAATCCTCGTTCTTCACGTACCGTACCTTACATCAGTAAAGTTACCGGTATTCCGATCGTGAAACTGGCATCCCGTGTCATCCTCGGCGAGAAGATCACAGATCTTGGCTATGAGACCGGACTGGCAAAAACATCGGATTATATCGCAATCAAGATGCCGGTATTCTCCTTTGAGAAACTGCGCGGCGCAGAGATCAGCCTCGGACCGGAGATGAAATCAACCGGTGAATGTCTCGGAATCGCGAAGACATTCAATGAAGCGCTCTCCAAAGCGTTTATGGGAGCCGGTATCAATCTTCCGCAGCACAAGAAGATGATCCTTACGGTAAGAGACCAGGATAAAACAGATGCCATTTCGGTAGCAAAACGTTTTAAAGCACTTGGCTATGAAATTTATGCAACACGAGGAACCCAGAAGGCGTTGAAAGAAGCCGGCGTGGATGTCATCGGCGTCAATAAGATTGAGCAGGAATCTCCGACATTGATGGATCTTTTGCTTGGACATGAGATTGATCTTGTCATCGACATTCCAAAACAGGGTGAGCATTCTCACGATGGATTCCTCATCCGCCGTACGTCCATCGAAACAGGTGTTACCTGCCTGACTTCTCTGGATACGGCAAATGCACTTCTGACAAGCCTTGAAAATGTCGATAAATCGGAGCTTTCGCTGGTAGATATTGCGACGATTGAAGGAAGAGGAAGAGCATAAAGAACCTGCTTTCACAGAACCCCCCCTGCTTTCACAAATCGGGACCGCTTGCGCTTAGTGAACACACGTAGCGGTGCATGAGGACAGAAAACGTCCTCTATGCACCGACGGTGTTCAAAATCCCTCATTGTGAAAGCAGGGGGTTTTTATATAATGAAGGGGAGGGGGATTGATTTTAGTTATTATGATAGAAACTAAATAATTAATTAAAGATTGAAACAAAATAGCAATAATGATATGATGAATAAGAAATATTAGGCAGATGTAATGATACAAAATGAATTAGTGATGATAATCAAATATAATAAATTATCAAAAAATAATAGATGAAATTTTGAGTGTATTGTGTTGGAAGAGGAAGTATATTTATACATAATGGAATTAAACTGATTCAATGAAAATTTTTTAAGAAGATAAGGGATTCAACAGCATTAGATTTGAACTGAAAAAGAAGGTGAAAGTGTGTTTGTGGGTATAATTAAGATAAACAAAAATACGATGATGTTTAGACTTGATGATTATAAATTAACAATTTCAAATACAGAAGGAAAATTTACTAGCTTGGATGATATAAAAACTATTATTAATGATGGATGGATTAAGTTGGAAGATTTTTCAAAGAATGTCATATATGTATATATTGAGGAAATTAAATATTTAAATTTGTATGAATATAAGTGTGATTTGCAATTTTATGTGGTTGACTGGTATAGAAAAGATAAAAGGTATACATTTGAATTCGATCACATATGGATTAAATCGGATTGTTTGGATTATTATTTTAGAAATGATCCTAAATATAAAAGTGATATATCCAATCTTATAAACCAATGGAATGGGAAAAAAATTAATGATGAGAGGATTGAACGTAATACGGTTAAAATGGTTGCGTTTAATCAAAAACTTTTAATTGATTTTAAAACAATGATTCAAGGAAGTGATAAGCCATTTCCATACGATGTAAAAAATGTGATGGTATTTGAGGTAAATAAGACTTCAGATCAGGAATTGTTACATAATGTTATTCAGATGGCAAAAACATTTTTTAAATTTATATCAGTGAATTCTAAAGTAGATATAATTAATCCGGTTATGATTGGATGCGGTAATGATATCAACGAATATACGACAATGTTGTATATAAAACCAGATAATGTGGAAGATAGCAATTTTAATAGATGTTTAAAATATGAGGATACTGAAAGCAGTTTGGAAAAATTGTTAACTATGATATGTCAAAATGAAATTTGTTTTAGGTCATTATTTCCTTGTAATATGAACAAGATTACATATGCGGATATTATGAACATATGTGCAGCATTTGAATTACAGTTTGATGTAAGTGTAAGACATAATTATAAATATAAAGAGCAGGAAAAAGTAAAAAAGAAAATTATAAAAATAATAGAGAACAGTAGAGAAACTGAGTTTTCAGATTCAGAAAAGATATATTTTGATGAAATAATTGAAGGAATGAAAAATGCTAAAGAAACATTAAAGAAACGCATTGATATTGTGCTCCAAGAGTTTATAGAAATATATGGAGAACAAAACATAAAGTGTGATTTTGAAGAGGACTATGTTAAAATGCCAGAGCGCATAAAAAATAGTAGAAATGCGTTAGATCATGGAAATGTTGAATATAAGTTTGAAAGAAATATGTATTGGGACGCAGAACTGTTAAGAGCAATGGTATATATGCTTATTTTAAAGACCGCTGGGGTATCAGATAAAAATAAATTATTTAATACATTAAAAAAACTATCGAAATACCCTATATAAAATGTTTAAATGATTATATGCAGTTAAGAGTGAGAGAATAATTATAAATAT
>UMGG01006665.1_pt1 | contig 29320 bp, 20 predicted proteins | sample 1965211 | NCBI WGS metagenome assembly UMGG01 (sample SAMEA4836064, study PRJEB28245) | human gut metagenome | biome: gut microbiome; material: fecal sample | place: Denmark | collected 2008 | reverse complement strand
TCCGAGGGGGATTTCAAAGCCATGTATTCAGGCGCACCGGCCGCAGATGCGGCTTTCTGCTTCCCAAACTTCATTTCCACCCCGGCTATCCTACCGCTGCGCGGTGCCGCACCCACTGCCAGACTATTGTCCGTAATCATGAGCACTTCTTCCACGGCGCGCAGACCGCCCCACGCCATCATCATCGGATTGAAATAGTCGAACCGCAGGGGCTTGACGGCATAAGAGTGGACCGGGGCATGGTAGGCTATATAATTAGAACCGAACCAAAGCGTACTCTCCATCCTTACATCCGGCAAAGAAAAAGGAAGGAAACTATAATAAGACCAAACATGCGGTTTGAAGGCATCCAAAGAAGCATCATAAAACGTGGCCATCAACTGAGCCGGAGCCGGCCTACCGTTCGGAAGAGTGACCCGGAGACGCCATGTTTCTTCCGTACCCGGCTGTAAACGGTCGCGGAAAGAAGTCCACGACAAACGCAATTCCTTGTCGGGACGCGGACGCACAATATACGCATTAGCCGTAGTACACCTGTTGTCACGAACCAAATAGAACACAGCCTGCATACCGTCCGTCCCTTCCGGAATTTCGGAGTATGTGAAATTCAGGATCGTATCGGACAAGGTATAGACTTTTTCTTCCAATATCCGGTCTTCACAGAAAAGCATATAGTAAAGCGTAGCACTGTCCGCCGCGCTGCCCACCATCAGACGGGCCGGCCGACCGAAACGCACCGTATCGTTCACGCAATGGAACCATAAGTTATCCTTGTTCCCGGGACGGCGGTCAGACAAGCTAAAAAGCCTAATTCTATGAGAGGCTTCCACTGTGTCGCCTTCCGCCATAGCCCATACCACCCACTCGTAATCCGCAGAGGGAAGGGCGGACAACTCTGCAATCCGCACCTCACGGTTGGCTGGCAGATGAATACCGGACAGCACTTTTTTCGTCCGTCGGTGTTTCTCCAACAGGAAGAGATCGGCGGTCACTTCTACCGAACCCGCGTAAAGCGCCCCCGCAGCCGTGCGTACTTCTGCCATGAAAGGAGGCAGACTGTCTTTCACACACGGTATCGGCCCCTGCAAAGCAAGCTGCAAGTCTTCCTTGGTCAAGGGGAAAGAGGTCTTGGACGTCTGCGTCTCACCGGATGCCGACATGACCGACACCTCCACCATCTGGCGCACGCCGAACCCTACCCGCATGTTCTTTACCTCCCGAACCGGCACCGGCAAAGAAAACCGTCCGTCCTCTCCGGTATATACCGTATCAAGCGGAAGCTCCTTTTCCCCGTTGATAGCCCGGTAGAGGGCGCGAACCACGGAAGACATGGCCGACACGCGGGCATTTCGCAAGGGTGTCCCGTTGTAGTTCATGGCCACACCCGTCAAGTAGGCCGTGTCGCCCGGAAGGAAATGTCCACCCAACTCATCCAAACGGACCGCAAACGTAGGACGCTTGTATTCCTCAACCCTAAGAATCGTGCTCCTCGTGCCGGCCTTCAACACATAATCCCCCGACAAAGCGGTTGGCGACAAGGTAAAGGTCGCCGAAAACGTACCATATTCATCGCTCTTCACGGTTTGTTCGGCTACGGTCTTCCGATTCGGGTCCTGCAATACCAATACCACCTCACGCTTTGGCACAACCCATTCCTCGGTAAGTCTCGCATCGAAACACAGGCCACCCGCATACACCGTTTGCCCGGGACGGTAGATGGCACGGTCGGTATATAAACGTACCCGGTCGTATGTCGCACTGTTCTTGCGAAAAGGCACTCCGAAACGCTCTTGCCAAGGCTGCGCATAACGGTCGTCCCCCTTATACGCCTTTATCATCAGGCTGTAATGTCCCATGTGGTTCCGGATATAACTGGCATCACGCCAACGGGCTTTTCCCTCGGCATCCGTCAGAGCGGTATGCAACAGCGTATCACGGTAGTACCATTCCACCGTAGCCGATGGCACGGGACGCCCCGTACACCCCTCCACAACCGTGCAAAGGCTGGTGCTGTCCGGCAAGAAACCTCCCACCAATAACAAGCGTGACGACTTCACTCCCTGAATTTGGGAAGCTTGCGGCGTTTTTTGGCCGTCCGCTTTTGCGACTATCATATAGTAGCCCACACCGGGAACACTCAAATCGAAAGTGTCCGTCACAGACTCGTACGGCGCATACGCCTTCCATGTCAAACGTTCCGTCTTCTGTAACCGGCCATATCGCTTCACGTAAGACAACCGGTCACGCCGGTACTTCGTTTCCACCTTTTCCCACTCGGGTTTTCCCTCCGGCATCAGATACCAACTCAACTCCACTCCGGACACATTGCGGTGTTCCACCCTTGCCGTATATCCCATGTCAGAGTTCACACTACTGCCAAGAAGAAAGCTCATTGCAGGTGCCTCCAACGTTTTCCGACGATTCAGCAACTCCTTGGCTCGCGGATAAGCCTTATATTTTTCATGACTTTCTTCTATCCATTGCACTTTCAGGCGCGGACTGACCTCCAAATCGAGCATGCGCAGGTAAATTTCGGTAGCCAACGGCAAGTCACCGAAACGAGCGAGCATCCGCTCATACGTCTTGTACGTTTCGGTTTGCAGAACTTCCCGTTCGCGCCTTTCCACATCGTCAGGGTCATACTCCGCCACACCTTCATTCGACACACGTTCCACATGTCCGATAGAATCTAACATCACCAACAATTCCGCCTCACGGTTTCCATTTTTCCGATAGATAGCGAGCATTCGTCCATACACGTCCTTGTCCACATCTTCTACCGTGACATTCCTGTACCGCTTCATAGCCACAGCCCGCCGTCCGATGACATTCAGCAAATCCCCGCCGAAGTAACCGGCATCCTTCCCTTTTTCCACAAAAGGCATGTAGTCGGCGGCTTTGGCCGCTGCCAACAAGTCCGGACGGGCCATGGACAGCAGGTAATTCTCCGACGAGACCTTCATGAACTGTTCCCACGACCACTCGCGGATGCTGTCGGGATGAGCGTCCGTCCGGTCGCTGTAATTCCGGTTACGGTTGGCATTGTCTTCATACAATTCTCCCAACACGGAGGCCAGCACCGCCCGTTGAACCTCGTCGGCAGTCTGCCGTTTAAGCCGTTCCAATTTCATAATGTCGGAATAAAAACTGTCGGGTACGATGTCCTGACGGAGCTTGCAACCGTAGAGCAAAGCTGCCATCTGCTGACCTTTTCTCCGCTCCTTGTCCGCCTTGGCAGCTATCTGCTCCACCACTTTATAAGCTGATTTCGGTAAATCTTGTCTTTCATATTTTTCCACTTGTTTCCATAAATCATCGAAACTCGCAGCCGGACACCCTGTTCCGAAACAAAGGAACATCGCGCATATACTCCATAAGATTTTTTGCTTCATAGTTATTTCTTTTGGTTTTTAGTACTGATTTATGCAAATAACGGCATTCTTCTTGAGAAATGAAACTATTCAACGTTATAATATTCTAAAAACCGTACATCACAGACCGACCGGGTTTCCAGTTCACCCGTACCCAAAGCCCAAAAAACAGAAAAGCCACGACAAAACGACAAGTGAGGAGAGCGTAAAATCGTTCTGCGCCAAACGAAAAATCAGTCTCAAGCGATTGATTTTTCGTTTGGCGCAGATTGATTTGCGAATCTAAGGAGAACTTTTTAGAGCATTCAATAGACTAAAACACAGTAAATTACAGGCTCAAACCAAAACGGTAAGAAATCTTCACAACGCCATGCGGCCATCCGTCCGTGGCATGCCTCCCATTATCTCCCAAACATACCATGGCCTTCATGGAAAAAATTTATGCCTTCTCCGGTATCCGGCGGAGCAGTTCTTTCAAGAACGCCCAGAATTTGGCCACCGAAGGGATATGGCAACGCTCATCCGGCGTATGCGGCGAACGGAGCGTAGGACCGAAACTTACCAAATCCATATCAGGATATACCTCCCCGATAAGACTGCACTCCAAACCGGCATGCACCACTTGCACCAATGCCTCTTCGCCGAACATTTCCTTATAGATTTCCACCATCTGTGCCGTAATCTGCGAATCGAAATTAGGCTGCCATGCCCCGTAACGGCCACTGAATTCCACCTTCATACCCGCCATGTTGAAGCAACTTTCCAACATGGTTCCGATATAATCCATCATGCTCTCGCTCGAACTGCGTGCCAGAATCAGCACTTCCGCACGTTCCGGCGTCACGTTGACAATCGCCAAGTTAGACGAGGTCTCCACGATGTGCGGAATGGACGGGATGTAGCGGAGTACACCGTCATGACAAGCCATAATGGCATCCAGCACATTGTCCTGAATGTCTTCCGGCACTTGGGCAGCAGGCAAATCCACGCGCTCCATCGTCATCACAATGTTTTCTTCCACCCCGCGGTATTCTTCGGCAAACATTTCCGTACAATATTCCACCAGTCCCTGCAACTCATCGACATCATCGACCGGTACCGTCACCACCGCTTCGCCCTCACGAGGTATGGCATTGCGCATATTGCCCCCCTTCCACGAAGCCAAACGCGCTTCGTTCTCACGAATGGCCATATTCAGGAACCGCGCCATCAGTTTGTTGGCATTGGCACGCCCCTCGCAAATCTCCAGACCGGAATGTCCGCCGCGCAGACCTTTGACCGTCACTCTGACCGCCACGTCAGCCGGATCTGCCTCCACGGCTTTATAGGAAATCGATGCCGTGACGTTCACCCCTCCGGCACTTCCTACCACAAATTCGCCCATCGTCTCGTTGTCGAAGTTCAGCAGGATGTCGCCCGTCAACGTGTCGGGCGCAAGATGGTTGACCCCGTACATGCAAGTTTCCTCATCGGCTGTAATCAATGCCTCCAACGGGCCGTGCTCCAAGCTATCGTCTTCCATCACGGCCATAATGGCCGCCACCCCCATTCCGTCGTCCGAGCCCAAGGTCGTCCCCTTGGCTTTCACCCACTCGCCGTCGATGTAGGTTTCGATGGGGTCGGTCTCAAAATTATGCCGGCTCTCCGCCGTCTTCTGCGGCACCATGTCCATATGGGCTTGCATGACGGCTTTTTTGCGGTTCTCCATCCCCGGCGTGGCGGGCTTGCGCATGACGATGTTCTCGCCCTTGTCCTTAAAAGCCTCTATACCGTGCGCAGCCGCCCAATCCAACAGGAATTGCTGCACTTTCTCCAAATGTCCAGACGGACGCGGAACGCGGGTCAACGCATGGAAATTCTTCCATACGATCTGCGGTTCCAAGTTCTTAATCTCGTTCATAACAACCTATATTATGGTTCAACAATCCAATTTATTCCGTTCCGTCCTCCCCTCCGGCCAAGCACCTCCGGCGGGTAAAGCCCAATGCCCCCGCAGCATAGAGCCCGAGCAAGATGACGAGTAAGGTTTGCAACGTATGTACGATGAGCACGAACACGACAGCGTCCGACTCGCATACGCCGTAGAGCACCAGAATGGTCTTTACCGCGAAATGCCACGGTCCGGCACCGTTCGGCGTGGGTACCAAAACGGCAAACGTGCCGACCACGAAAGCAATCAAAGCCGCCGTAATCCCTAATCCCGAAGTATAGGAAAAACAATAAAAAGTCAAATAGAAATGCAGGAAATAGGAAGCCCATATCCCTAACGAATACATTATATATATAGGGACATGACGTACATTGCGCAAAGAAAGTACACCGTCCACCACATTGCGGAGCAGGTTACGGGTGTGGTTGAACCATGCCAACCGCTTGGCCAAAACGGCGAGAAAGACCAGCACGACCAACAAACAGGCCGCCGTGACCCAATAACCGGCTGCCGAGAAACGTCCGGCCAGTTCTTCAAAACTCACTCCCGTCTCGGCAAAAAACACCATAAACACCTTGACTTGCAGCAAGACGGTCAAAGCAGCCAATAACAACATCAGGAGGGAATCCACCATACGCTCGGTCACCACCGTCCCCAAGGACTTCGTAAAAGAAGTCCCGTCATATTTCTTCAGTACCCCGCAACGCAAGACCTCTCCCACCCGGGGCACCACAAGACTGGAGGCGTATGAAAGAAACACGGCATGCACGCACGAAGACAAACGCGGACGCTCGTCCAACGGTTCCAAGGCTTGCCGCCAACGGGCCGCCCGCAAGACTTGCGCCAACACGCCGAAAGGCATGGAAAGCCACATCCACGTCCAATTCATCCCGTCGTTCAACGCGTCCCACAGCCCGTTCCAGTCGAAATCACGGTACATCCACCACAAAATCAAGCCTCCCAACACCAAAGGAAAGGCTATTTTGAATAATTTGCTCACGCTCGGCAGATTCAGAGCAAGCTCTGTCTGCGCTCGCTTAATCGCAAAATTCAACGCATGACGAATGATCTTAGAAGTTTCCAATGCCGCCTATGTCTATTTTTTAATTACCTTTGTCTCCACAAAAGTAAAACAAAAAAACAACAATGAAGACAGTCAAGCCCAAAAAGTTTCTCGGACAGCATTTTTTAAAAGACCTGAAAATCGCACAGGACATCGCCGATACGGTGGATGCCTGCCCCGGAATCCCGGTGCTCGAAGTGGGGCCGGGCATGGGTGTCATGACCCAGTTCCTCGTGCGCAAAGACCGCCCCCTCAAAGTGGTCGAGATTGATTTCGAATCCGTGGCCTACCTGCGCACCCACTATCCCCAACTGGAAGAAAACATCATAGAAGACGATTTCCTGAAAATGCATCTGGAACGGACGTTCGGCGGACAGCCGTTCGTACTTACGGGCAACTACCCTTATAACATTTCCAGCCAGATATTCTTCAAAATGCTCGATTACAAAGACCTCATCCCTTGCTGTACGGGCATGATACAGAAAGAGGTGGCGGAACGCATCGCCGCCGGGCCGGGCAGCAAGACCTACGGCATCCTGAGCGTACTGCTCCAGGCCTGGTATAGCGTGGAATACCTGTTCACGGTACATGAACACGTATTCAACCCTCCCCCCAAGGTGAAGAGCGCGGTCATCCGTATGACACGCAACGCCACAACGGACTTAGGCTGCGACGAGCGGCTCTTCAAACAAGTGGTGAAAACCACATTCAACCAACGGCGCAAAGTGCTTCGCAACTCCATTCGCCCTGTGTTGGCAGATGCCGACCACAAGGCACAACAGGAAGGACGGCAGCCTAAAGACCATACCGAATTTCTCTCCGCCGAGATTTTCGGCCGCCGTCCGGAGCAATTATCCGTGGCCGAATTCGTCAATCTGACCAATGCCGTGGCCCGGGAAACTTCCGAAACGGCATAATCCGGGAAAAAGATAGAAAAAACGGCTCCAAAGCCGTTTTTTTATTTGTAACTTCAAGCGGTTTATCGTATCTTTGCACCGCAATTTATCACAGTGTTTATTTAAAATGGACGATTATCACGCGGAAAATATGAACTAAGTAGGACAGAGGTTTGCAAGGAGCTGCCTCCGTTCCGTTATAATTATGGAGGATTTTTATTCATGCGAACATACTGGAATACAAACCGTGGCCTGCGCACGCTCGAAAAGTGGGAACCCAACTGCTGGGTACAGGTTACTTGTCCGACTCAGGACGACATAGATTATCTGGAGAATACGCTCCACATTCCCGATTACTTCTTAATGGACATCGCCGATACCGACGAGCGTGCCCGCTATGAGTTCGACGACGGTTGGATACTCATCATCCTGCGTATCCCCTACGTGAAAGAAGTACGCTCGCGCACGCCTTATACGACCATTCCCCTCGGTATCATCCTGAACAAAGAGGTGTGTATCACCGTGTGCAATTTCGAGACGAACATGATGATAGACTTCGTAAGCTATCAGCAAAAACGCGGATTGGGATTCACCGACTCCGTGGACATGGTGTTCCGCCTGTTCCTTTCGTCTGCCGTGTGGTACCTGAAACGGCTGAAGCAAATCAACCTGCTCATCGAGAAAGCCAAGCAACACTTGGATCGTAACGTGGACAACGTGGATCTCATCAACTTGTCGCGCCTGCAAGACAGTCTGACTTATTTCATCACTTCCATCCGAGGCAATGAAACCCTGCTCTCCAAACTGAAGTTCAAACTTCCGGTGGACGAACTGGACGCCGACCTTATCGAGGATGTCAACATCGAGATGAGCCAGGCACGCGAGACGACATCCATCTATGCCAACATCCTCGACTCGACGATGGACACCTACGCCAACATCATCAACAACAACACGAGCGGCGTGATGAAGATGTTGACCTCCATCTCCATTATCCTCATGTTTCCCACGCTCATTGCCAGTTTGCTCGGCATGAACTTGGTCAACGGCATGGAGAATTGGGCTTGGGGATTCCCGGTGGCTTTGATGCTTACCGTGGGCATTACCGTGGCATTCGTATGGTATTTTAAGCGAAAAACATGGATTTAAAGCCAGGCAAAGTAAAAAAACAGGAGATTTTTTAGGTTTCCACCGTTTTTTATACTTAATTTGTGCCGGATTAAATGAATAGTAAAACCGAATCAGATACTAAAACAAGTAACATGATGGACTCTCAAGAAACTCTCCAGACGGAAGAGAACGTAACAGAAAACGTAGCACCTGAAGTGAACGAAACGGAAAATCAAACGATAGAAGTGCCGCAAACACAGGAAGAAGTCGTTGCACGAGTGAAGGAACTGGCCGAAGCCGACGCTCCGGCCGAGAAACAGGAGTTGGACGCCCTGAAACAGGCTTTCTACAAAATACATAAGGCAAACGTGGCGGCAGCCCGTGCGCAATTCATCGAAAACGGAGGCGAATCCGAAGCTTTCCTTCCGGCACCGAATGTGCTCGAGGACGATTTCAAGGCGGCCATGAACGTCATCAAGCAAAAAAGAGCTGAATTGCAGGCTGAACTGGACCGGCAGAAAGAAGAGAACTTGCAGAAAAAGCAAGAGATTCTGGAACGGATCAAGGTATTGAGTGCCACGCCGGAGGAAGCCAACCAAGCCTACAAGGAGTTTAAAGAACTCCAGAACCAATGGAAGGAACTGACGCTCGTCCCGGCAGAAAAAGCCAACGAGCTGTGGAAAACCTACCAGTTGTACGTAGAGCAATATTACGACCAACTGAAGCTCAACAACGAATTCCGTGAGTACGATTTCAAGAAGAACCTGGAAATCAAGACACGCCTTTGCGAGACTGCGGAGAAACTGAACGAAGAAGCCGATGTCATATCCGCTTTCCAACAGTTGCAAGCCTTGCATCAGGAATTCAAGGAAACGGGTCCCGTAGCGAAAGAATTGCGCGAAGAAATCTGGGCACGCTTCAAGGCTGCATCTACCGCCGTGAACAAACGTCATCAGCAATATTTCGAGGAACTGAAGCAGAAAGAAGAAGAAAACCTGGCACACAAGACCGCACTCTGCGAGAAAATAGAAGCCGTCGACCTGACGGCCATCAAGACGGCGACTGCATGGGAGGCACAGACGCAGCAAATCATCGAGATGCAAAAGGAATGGCGTACCATTGGTTTCGCCCCTCAAAAGATGAACGTGAAGATTTTCGAGCGTTTCCGTGGCGCATGCGACCGGTTCTTCACGGAAAAGGCGGCATTCTTCAAACGCCTGAAAGAGGAACAGGCTCAAAACTTGGCCAAGAAAACGGAACTCTGCGAAAAGGCCGAGGCACTGAAAGACAGTACGGACTGGAAAGCCACGGCCGACAAACTCATGCAGATACAAAAGGAATGGAAAACCATCGGTGCCGTTCCTAAAAAGCATTCCGAATCCCTTTGGCAACGTTTCATCGGTGCCTGCGACTACTTCTTCGAACAGAAGGGCAAGAACACGGCATCCCAACGTGGGGAGGAAAAAGAAAACTTGCAAAAGAAGGAACAGGTCATCGAGAAGCTGAAAGCCTTGTTGGAGTCCGACGAGGAAGAAAACAAACAGGACGCCGTAAGAGAGCTGATGAGGGAATGGAACGAAATCGGTTTCGTACCTTTCAAAGAGAAAGACAAAATCTATAAGGCTTACCACGAAACGGTAGACCAACTGTTCAAAGCCCTGAACATGTCGGCCGCACGCCGCCGTCTGGACAACTTCAAAAACAACTTGAAGAACGATGCCAAAGAAGGCGGACAAGGCTTGTCCCGCGAACGGGAACGCTTGGTACGGGCCTACGAAAACAAACGCAGCGAAATCAAGACGTACGAAAACAATCTGGGCTTCCTGACTTGCAGTTCGAAGAAGGGCAGTAACCTCCTCAACGAGATGAACAAGAAGATGGAGAAGCTGAAAGACGAATTGAACTTGATTGGCGAAAAGATTGCCGCCATCGACAAGGAAATGTCTGCACAAGCAGAATAAAAGAGACAAACCATTTATAAACAGCTTGCCGCATCCGGAATTTTACTTCGGATGCGGCTTTTTTTATGCAAGTTTTTGAATTCATGCTCCGCCACAGCATGATGTAGCGGAAAACAGGACGGACGCGCAGCGCAGAGACTTGCCTCACCGCCCTGAACAGCTTCAAGCGTTTCCGGAAGCATGCCGACTTGGGTTACGACGAGGTAACCTCCGACCTCGTGCAACGTTATGAAAGCTATTTAAAGGAACAAGGTCTCTGCCGTAACACGTCATCATTCTACATCCGGCAGTTCCGCACCTGCTACAATCTGGCTGTGGAACAAGGGCTGACTGCCGACCGGCATCCGTTCAGGCACGTCTACACCGGAGTGGACAAGACCGCGAAACGGGCACTCCGGCAAGAGGACATGTCACGAATCTACCGCATGGATTTGTCCGGCTTGCCGCAGGCAGCTTTCGCCCGCGACATCTTCATGTTCAGTTTCTTCACCCGTGGGATGTCGTTCGTGGACATGGCCTACCTGAAAAAGTCGGACGTGTCGGACAGCACACTGACCTACCGCCGACGGAAAACTGGACAAACCCTCTCTGTCGGATGGGAACAACAGATGCAGGCCATCGTAGACAGGTACGCCACGGAAAAGGCCACAAGCTACCTCTTGCCCCTCATTACGCGAGAGGACGGCACGGAACGTACCCAGTACGAAAGCAAGATGCAGCAAGTAAACCGGCATTTGAAGAAAATCGGGCAACAGCTCGGCCTGCCCATACCGCTGACCACGTATTGTGCCCGCCACTCCTGGGCTACCATAGCCCGGGACAGGAATGTGCCCCTTGCGGTCATCAGCGAAGCCCTCGGCCACGACAACGAACAGACCACGCGCATCTACCTCGACTCTATCCGGACATCGGTAGTGGACGATGCAAACCGCATGATTATCGAGGGGTTGTAAAAGCGGCCACGGCAAGGCGGTTTACGAGTGAAACGTGAAGAAAACGACAATGTCGGTCTCTGCGCAAGAGACCGACATCCACCTGCAAAATTATGAAAAGTTTATTGATAGCCAATCATTTCCATACAATTATTTTATTCTTTTCTTGAAAAATATATTCCAAAAGCAGCATGACACACGCCGTGTGAATCCTCTAACCTCATGTTTTATAGGCATATAAGTCCCTTGTCGGTCTCTTGCGCAGAGAACGACAAGAAAGGAAAATGTAAAATCAATAAAAGAATTAAAATTATGGAACCAAACAGAACTCCAAAACAATACCTGATAAAGTTTACATTGGCAACGAACGAATTGAAAATCAGATTCCAAAGCGACTATGATTACAGCCAAGAGGACTCCATCCCCCACCTTTATGATGAGATAAAGCATCTCATTCAACTGTCTCATGACAAGGCAAAAACAGATGAGAAAGAAACTATATTCGCCAGTAATATAAAATTATTCATGGACGGAAAGGAAGAAGCTATATTCACCTCTGAAAAGAGCTTGCAAATATACCCTCCACTAAAATAAAAATCGAAGAAACTATAACGAACAACATATTAAAACAGAACTTCTATGAGAAAAATTTACCTCTTCACATTCATGATGTTACTGCTTGTCCACCTTAAAGGACAAGCACAACAAATCACATTGCACGTAGAACGGGCCGGAACCCTACACGGCATGATTAACGCAAGCAGGCTTCCTTACATTACCGACCTCAAACTTACAGGGGAACTTAATGGCACGGATATTAGTTTTATTCGGACATTGGTAAAAAAGAATCTACGATTCTTAGATTTATCAGAGGCACGAATCGTTGAAGGAGGTGCTATTTATTATTCAAACTATCGTACAAGTAACGATATTATCGGTTCATACATGTTTTATAATCCTGACTACAGCCCGATAAGCCCATGTGCCATATCAAAGATAAATCTACCCAACTCGGTCACAGGTATTGAAGAGGGTGCTTTCAAAAGTTGCACAAGACTGACGGACATCAACATTCCCAACTCGGTCACAAGTATTGGACCGGAAACTTTCAAAAGTTGCACAAGCCTGACGGACATCAACATCCCCAACTCGGTCACAAGTATTGGAGAACGAGCTTTCAGCGGTTGCACAAGCCTGACGGACATCAACATTCCCAACTCGGTCACAAGTATTGAATGGGCTACTTTCTACTCTTGCACAAGCCTGACGGACATCAACATTCCCAACTCGGTCACAAGTATTGGAGGTGGTGCTTTCAGCGGTTGCACAAGCCTAACGGACATCAACATCCCCAACTCGGTCACAAGTATTGAAAGGGGTGCTTTCAGCGGTTGCACAAGCCTGACGGACATCAACATCCCCAACTCGGTCACAAGTATTGGAGAACGAGCTTTCAGCGGTTGCACAAGCCTGACGGACATCAACATTCCCGACGCGGTCAAAAGTATTGAACCGGAAACTTTCAGCGGTTGCACAAGACTGACGGACATCAACATCCCCAATTCGGTCACAAGTATTGGATATGAGGCTTTCTATAACTGCACAAGACTGACGGACATCAACATCCCCAACTCGGTCACAAGTATTGGATATGAGGCTTTCTATAACTGCACAAGACTGACGGACATCAACATCCCCAACTCGGTCACAAGTATTGAAAGGAGTACTTTCTACTCTTGCACAAGCCTAACGGACATCAACATTCCCAACTCGGTCACAAGTATTGGAGAACAAGCTTTCTACAATTGCGACAATTTAAAATCCGTATATATGAACGCTTCCACTCCTCCGTTTATCGGTAGTCAGGCATTCCACAACATCAGCAAAGACCTAACCATTTATATACCGAGAGGGTCATATACGGCTTATTGGCTTTCCTATTGGGGCAACTACAACCTCGTGGAATACGACCCGACCGACATTCAAGGCGTTACCACTTCTGCCCACAACGGTGTGGAAAAATATTTCTCCATTGACGGCCGCCCCCTTCCCGGTCCATGCAAAGGAGTGAATATCATACAAGACACTGACGGGAAGACGCGGAAAGCGTGGATTCCGTAACAAGGAAAAGATTTCACCCCACCCTACATATTAGACACCGAGGCCGGCTAAGTGTCTTCTTACAGATTGGCCGGCAGGGGAAGCCCTATCTTAAACTAATCTTTATTCCGGATGTCAAATGAAAATTAAGACCAAAAGGATAAAGATTGAAATCGGGCTGAAAGACTGGTGGCCACTGATTACAATCATCAAAGCCATCATCGAAGCCTTCTGATTTCAAAGCCTGCCGCCACCACGCGGCAGGCTTCTTTTTTTCCTAATGGCTTCCTCCTGACATATTCCGTGAGGCCGAAACATGAAACGGCATTTCTGACCAGCAAGTGTTAAAAGAACATAGCCTCAGCCTCTGCATTCCCTCCCCCAAGAGTTTTCAGAAAAATGGTTTCATCTTTCAGGCTGAACGATAAAACACTGTGTCCCAACATATAAAACAACTGAAGGATGGGACACCCATCTTTCAGTCTTCCGTCAGGATGAGAACGGAAAACCGACCGGCTGAAAGCGGAAAATCATTTGGCGCAGAACGAAAAATCGCTTGCCTGAGATTGAAAAATCGTTTGGCGCAGAAAAAAAAGCCCTTTTAAGGAAGGCCTTTTCCCGTCCTCCATAAGGAAGGGGAAAGCTTCGGCTGAAAGATGGCCGGTACATCCTTCAGGACACAATATACTTGTTTTAAAAGACTTACGATATAACCTGAAAGATGAAAGATCTTTTTGCAAAATCCCTGGGAAGGAAAGAAAGCCGTCTGCACGTCGTCTCGGAATCAACCGCCGCACATAAAAAAAGCTCCCCTCTCAATGAGGAAAGCTTCGTGTTGGACTACCAGGATTCGAACCTGGAAAAACAGGACCAGAATCTGTTGTGTTACCATTACACCATAGTCCAATCTTCCGCAAAAATCAGGTGCCACCGACACCCTTTCCGTTGGGCTACCAGGATTCGAACCTGGAAAAACAGGACCAGAATCTGTTGTGTTACCATTACACCATAGCCCATTGTCCTTTTTGCGACTGCAAATTTAGCGACTTATTTTCGAACCCACAAATTTTTATTCCCTTTTTTCGTAGGGAAGCCGCCGTGTCTATAAAAATCTTCCTCTACGATGGTCTCTCTCTGTTTCCGGACGAACTGCCAGGCACAAACCGGATTATATTATCTAAAAAAGATAAAAAGCAAAGGGTTTTGAGCCTAAAAATTGGAATGATAACATATTATATACTATCTTTGCCCGACAAATTATGTATGAATTAACGCATGAACGAAACGCAACAATTAGTAAATGCCATCACGGAAGGCATACAGGACAAGAAAGGAAAGAACATCGTCGTAGCCGACTTGACGAACATAGGTGACACCATCTGCCAATATTTCATCATCTGCCAAGGAAATTCGCCCTCACAGGTGCAGGCGATAGCGGAATCCATCGGGGAATCCGCACGGCTTAAGGCGCACGCCAAACCTGTAGCCGTGGACGGGTTGAGAAACGCCGAGTGGGTGGCAATGGATTACACGGACATCATCGTACATGTTTTCTTGCCGCAAACACGCGACTTTTACGACATCGAACACTTATGGGCAGACGCACAACTGACTTCTCTTCCCGACATTGACTAAACTCACCTTAAAAACATTATGAACGAAAAAGAAAACAAAAATAAAATGCCACGGTTCAACATGAACTGGATTTACGGCATTATCATTGTGATATTGGTGTATCTCTTCTTTACGGGTACGGGCGGAAGTACCTCCAAAACGGTGGACTACACGCAGTTCGAACAATACGTAAAAAGCGGTTATGCCTCTAAAATCATTGCGCAAAAAGACAAGGGGGTATTGGAAATGTATGTGTCGAAAGAACATTTGAAAGATGTGTTCGGCACGGACGACTTCAAGAAAATAGGAACGGTTCCGATGGTCACCGTGGAATATGCCTCCAACGAAAAACTGATGGACCTCGTGGATGAAGCCCGGGCGAACAACAATTTCAAGGGGAACTTGCGCTTCGAACAGAGCAACGACTTCATGAGCAATATCTTCTGGAACTTCTTCCCCTTGCTTTTCATTATCGCCATCTGGGTATTCATCATGAGACGGATGGGCGGCGGGAGCCCTACGGGCGGAAGCGTGTTCAACGTCGGTAAAAGCAAAGCCAAACTGATTGAGAAAGGAGAAGCCACGAGAGTGACTTTCAAAGATGTGGCCGGACAGGCCGGTGCCAAAATGGAGGTGGAGGAAATCGTGGAGTTCCTCAAAAATCCGAAGAAGTTCACCGACCTCGGAGGTAAAATACCCAAAGGCGCTTTGCTGGTAGGTCCTCCGGGAACGGGTAAGACGTTATTGGCCAAGGCTGTAGCCGGAGAGGCTAACGTCCCGTTTTTCTCTCTTTCCGGTTCCGATTTCGTAGAAATGTTCGTAGGCGTGGGAGCCAGCCGTGTACGTGACCTGTTCCGCCAGGCTAAGGAAAAGGCTCCGTGTATCATCTTCATCGACGAAATCGATGCCGTGGGACGTGCACGCGGAAAGAACCCGGCCATGGGAGGCAATGACGAACGGGAAAACACATTGAACCAGTTACTGACCGAGATGGACGGTTTCGGCACCAACAGCGGTGTCATCATTCTGGCAGCCACCAACCGGGTGGACATTCTGGACAAAGCCTTGTTGCGTGCCGGACGCTTCGACCGGCAGATACATGTGGACTTGCCGGATCTGAATGAACGGAAAGCCGTATTCAAAGTCCATCTCCGTCCGGTGAAAACGGACAGCACGGTGGACATTGACTTGCTGGCCCGTCAAACGCCCGGTTTCTCCGGTGCCGATATCGCCAACGTATGTAACGAAGCTGCCCTGATTGCAGCCCGGCATGGTAAAAAGGCCGTAGGCAAAGAAGATTTCCTCAGTGCTGTAGACCGTATTATCGGAGGACTGGAGAAACAGACCAAAGTCATGACGGTGGAAGAAAAGCAGACCATAGCCTTGCACGAAGCGGGACATGCCACCATTTCCTGGTTCTTGCAATATGCCAACCCGCTGATTAAAGTGACCATCGTGCCGCGCGGACGTGCACTGGGAGCCGCCTGGTATCTGCCCGAAGAACGACAGATTACGACCAAAGAGCAGATGCTCGACGAAATGTGTGCCACATTGGGTGGCCGGGCTGCCGAAGAATTATTCACGGGACACATTTCTTCCGGAGCGTTGAACGACCTGGAACGCGTGACCAAACAGGCTTACAGCATGATTGCCTATCTGGGTATGAGTGAACGATTGCCGAACCTCTGTTATTACAACAACGACGAATACAACTTTACGAAGCCTTATTCCGACCAGACCGCACAACTGATTGACGAGGAAGTGAAGCACATGATTGCCGAACAATACGAACGGGCCAAATCTTTGTTACGCGAACATCAGGACGGGCATGCGGAATTGGCAAAAGTGTTGGTGGAGCGCGAAGTGATTTTCGCCGAAGACGTGGAGAAGATTTTCGGCAAACGGCCGTGGACCAGCCGTACGGAAGAGTTGCTTAGCATGAACGAAGAACTCCCGGGAGACGAGATGACTCAGGAGTCTGACGAGCAAAAAGAAGAACAGGGTGCGCCAGCCTCGGATGAGCAACCGACGGAAATCTCGTCCGAACATCCTACGGAAACCACGGCACAAGCATCCGATCACGAGGCCGAGAAACCGCAAGACACACAAGCCCCTAAAGAAAAATGACCGATAAAATAAAGAATTTATGTCTCCGCACAGCCACCGGTATCGCTTTCGTAGCGGTACTGGTGGGTGGTATTTTATGGAGTAACGTCACATTCACCCTGCTCTTTGCCGTGATAACGGGTCTGAGCGTATGGGAGTTTTGCCAAGTGGTGAACCGACGGGCCGATGTACAAACCAATGCGGTGATTTGTACGGTGGCCGGGATTTACCTTTTTTTAGCCGTTTCGGGCTTTTGCAGCAATCTTACTCCTTCCGGGGTATTCATCCCGTATCTGTTGTCAGTGGTGTACCTGCTGGTCAGTGAACTTTACCTGAAAAGCGAACATGCACTGAACAACTGGGCCTATACCATGATGAGCCAGATGTACGTGGCCCTGCCGTTTGCGTCGCTCAATATCCTGACTTACCAACCCGAAGCGTCTTACAGCATCGGTGTGGCCTATGCGGGCATGCTTCCGTTGTCCGTATTCGTATTCCTTTGGGCCAGCGACTCCGGAGCTTACTGTTTCGGTTCGCTTTTCGGTCGTCACAAACTGTTCCCGCGCATCTCTCCGAACAAGTCGTGGGAGGGTTCCGTCGGAGGAGGATTGTCAGCCGTAGCCGCTTCACAGATTTTTGCCTGCTTCGAACCGTCGCTCGACAGATGGGAATGGTTGGGACTGGCACTCACAGTAGTAATATTCGGTACGTGGGGCGACCTTGTGGAAAGCCTTCTGAAACGGCAGTTGCAAATCAAAGACAGCGGCAATATCCTGCCGGGACATGGAGGGATGCTCGACCGTTTCGACAGTTCGTTGCTGGCCATTCCGGCTTCTGTCATCTACCTCTACACCCTTACCTTATTATAATAAGGAGAAAAAGACAACCCGGCCATGACGGCCATACCTGATACAAGAAGCGGGAACCGTTGACTCGAAGCAACGGTTCCCGCTCTTTCATTATCCATACAGGTCTGTCTTAACGACAGCTATCGGAAGTGGCTCTCCGTCCCACGCCACGCTCCAACAGACGAAGCATGAGACTTGCCGCCTTCGCGGGCGCACCAGTATCCCCCAACTTGACGGCCATCTCTTCATAGCCCTGCAACATGGCCGTGCGTCCGTTTCCGCCAGGCAGAATCCGGGAAAGTTCCTCCCGTATATTCCCCACGCTCATCCCATCGGCCACCAACTCCCTGACCACCTCTCGCCCGGCGACCAGATTGACCAGCGAAATATAACGGACTTTCAGGATATGCCGACGTAAGAAAGAAACCAGTTTGCCGCAGGCCGTATAATAACACACCACTTGGGGCACCCGGAAAAGGGCTGTCTCCAACGTGGCCGTCCCGGACGTGACCAAAGCTGCGCAGGCGTGGTGCAATATACGATAGGTCTGGCCGTACAGGATTTTCACACGGCTGCCCCGTAACACTTTTCCATAAAATTCAGGGTCTATATTAGGGGCTGCCGCCAACACCAACTCATACTGCCCCTCATAAACGGAAGCCGCTTCTACCATCATGGGCAAGTTGTCCTTGATTTCCTGCTTACGGCTCCCGGCCAACAAAGCCAAGACGGGCTTGCCCTCCAGTCCGTTGTCTTCCGCAAAACGTCCGAAGTCTTTTTCGTTTTCCCTTTTGTAAGCCTCCACTTCGTCCAATGTAGGGTTACCCACATAGTGAATAGGATAATGATGCTTTCCCTCAAAGAAATCCACTTCAAACGGAAGTATGGAAAAAAGCTCGTCCACATCGCGTTTGATATTCTTGATACGATACTCCTTCCATGCCCATATCTTGGGAGAGATATAGTAATATACCGGTATGGGACTATGCACATGCACGAATTCCGCCACAGACAAGTTGAAACCGGGATAATCCACCAGAATCAACACATCGGGATTCCATTCCAACACGTCCCGTTTGCACGCCTTCATATTGTGCAGTATCGTGCGCAAATGGAGCAACACGGGAATAAACCCCATGTAAGCCAATTCTTTATAATGCCGAACCAAAGTCCCGCCCTGCGCCTTCATCAGGTCTCCCCCCAAAAAGCGGAAATCCGCTTCGGCATCCCGGGCTTTCAGTTCTTTCATCAGATGAGACGCATGCAAATCCCCACTGGCCTCACCGACAATCAGATAATATTTCATAAAACTTCCAAGTCTTTGAGTCCGTCCATGGCCTGATAAGCTGTCACGTCCACCGTGACGGGAGTTACCGCCACATAGCTGTGCGCCAAAGCCCACGCATCCGTATCCGTACACTCCGGTTCCTTGTTGGTATACTCACCGGTGAGCCAAAAATATTTTCCGCCCCGAGGATGGTCGGCTGCATACAACTCGTTAGACCACGATCCACGGGCCATCCTGCATACCTTCGTCCCACGGTAACCCTGTCCCGACGGTCGGGGAAAGTTTACATTCAGACATACCCCTGCTGGCAATCCCGTTTTCAACACACGCTCCACAATGCCTCGCACGTATGGGACGGTAGGAGAAAAATCAGCATCCGCATCGAAATCGCACAAGGAAAAACCGATAGACGGGATGCCTTTCATGCAGCCTTCCAACACCACACCCATCGTCCCCGAATAATGTACGTTGACAGAAGAATTGTCCCCATGGTTGATGCCACTGACCACCACATCCGGCTTACGGCCGGTTTCCATTTCAAGTGCCAGTTTCACACAGTCTACCGGAGTCCCGCTACACGCACAGATTTTTATACCCGGACGCACAGCCACGACGCGATAACGTAAAGGGTCGTGTGCCGTAATCGCACACGCGGAACCGGAACGGGCACTGTCCGGCGCCATTACAAGAATATCTCCCAAGGGAGACAACATATCTATTAATTCGTTCAATCCTTTTGCCTGTACTCCATCATCGTTCGAGAGTAGGATAAGCGGCCTCATGTCGTTCATTTTCACCTATATTTGTTTCCACAAAAGTACGAAAAAAGGTTTAAAAGCTCAGTGCTTTCACCGAAAAACATTATCTTTGCGGCATGATGTTCCTCGCAGTTATTAACAATATAGTCGAGTTTTCAACAATTTAACGTTTCTATCTGCATTCTCTAAAGCGCAGTAGTCAGGAATACGTTACTTTTGTGCAAACCAAATATTAGGATATGGGAAAGATTATTGCTTTAGCAAATCAGAAAGGAGGGGTCGGAAAGACCACGACTTCGATGAATCTGGCCGCCTCTTTAGCGACATTGGAAAAAAAGGTCTTGCTTGTCGATGCGGATCCTCAGGCCAATGCGTCTTCCGGTTTGGGAGTAGACGTATCTGAAATAGACTGCTCTATCTATGAATGTATCATCGATCACGCAGATCCGTGCGATGCCATTTATACTACGGATATCGAGGGATTGGACATCATTCCTTCGCACATCGATTTGGTCGGTGCGGAAATAGAAATGCTGAACCTTCCCAATCGGGAAAAAGTGCTGACGGGTATCCTTTCCCCCATGAAGAACGAATACGATTACATTTTGATAGATTGTTCCCCTTCATTAGGCCTCATCACCGTAAACGCATTGACGGCAGCCGATGCCGTAATCATCCCGGTCCAGTGTGAATATTTCGCATTGGAAGGTATCAGCAAACTTCTCAATACGATCAAGATTATCAAATCCAAGCTCAATCCGTCTTTGGAAATCGAAGGTTTCTTGCTGACCATGTATGACAGCCGCCTGCGTCTGGCCAACCAGATTTATGATGAGGTAAAAAAGCATTTCCAGGAATTAGTCTTCAAAACCGTCATCCAACGGAACGTCAAACTCAGCGAAGCCCCGAGCCACGGTCTTCCGGTTATCCTTTACGACACGGACTCCACAGGTTCCAAGAACCATTTGGCTTTGGCGAAAGAAATTATTGAAAAAGACAAATAACAGAAAAAAGAATGGCTGTACACAAGAAATACCCTGCTTTAGGACGAGGACTGGACGCTCTGATTTCCACCAAGGAAGTCCACACGGACGGTTCCTCTACCATCAATGAAATCGAACTGGACAAGATTTCTCCGAATCCCAACCAGCCGAGAAGGGATTTTGACCCTGAAAGTCTGCGCGAGCTGGCCGACTCCATTGCGGAAATCGGCATCGTACAACCCATCACACTCCGCAAGATGGAAGACGACACGTTTCAGATCATCGCCGGAGAACGGCGCTGGAGAGCTTCCAAACAAGCCGGCCTGCACACCATCCCGGCATACATACGTACGGCAGATGACGAGAATGTCATGGAAATGGCCTTGATAGAGAACATCCAACGCGAAGACCTGAATTCGGTGGAGATCGCACTGGCCTACCAACATCTTATCGAACAATACAACCTGACGCAAGAGAAATTGAGTGAACGCATCGGTAAAAACCGCTCTACCATCACGAACTATTTGCGTCTGCTCCGTTTGCCCGCTCCTATTCAGATGGCTTTGCAAAACAAAGACATCGACATGGGACACGCACGCGCCCTACTCGCTTTGGATAACCCTACACTGCAAATCAAACTATTCCAGCAAATCATTCAGGAGAACCTTTCCGTCCGGAAGGTAGAAGAAATGGTCAAAGCTCTCACGGAGGGCGAAAGCGTAAAAAGCGGAGGTAAAAAAATCACACCGAAGGGAGCACGTCTTCCCGAAGAATACAACGTTTTGAAACAAAGTCTATCTAAATTCTTTCAAGCCAAAGTACAACTCACTTGCTCGGATAAAGGCAAGGGTAAAATCAGCATTCCGTTTGCGAATGAAGAAGAATTGGAACGTATTATCGAACTGTTTGACCGTTTAAAAAGTTGAAGTGTATTAAACTCTTATATCGTCATTCACTCATCCTGCTCGGCATCTTGTTCATGCACGGCGGGATGTCTTCAGTTTGGGGACAAACGTCTCCGGCAGCAGACAGTATACCTGCCGTACACGACTCCGTGCCCACCGCAGTACCCTTGCTTGCCGACACGTTGGCCGTTACGGCCAAAGACAGCATTCCACCCGTTATCACCGAAACGCCCCCCACGCCCGGCGACAGTTTGCCGTCCGCAGGAACGTTGACGGACACCACAGCAACCGCATTGGATTCCACTGCCATCGGCCTGAAAAGCGATTCATTGCTCTGCCACACGCCCTCTTTTATGGAAAAGCGTTTCATTCCCAATCCACAGCGTGCCCTATGGTTATCCCTGATTATTCCGGGAGCCGGACAGATTTACAACCGCAAACTGTGGAAAATACCTATTGTCTACGGCGGCTTTTTAGGTTGCCTCTATGCCCTGACGTGGAACAACCAGATGTATGGCGACTATTCACAAGCCTATCTGGATATTATGGATGACGACCCCAACACGAAGAGCTACGAAAATATGCTCCCGTTGAATTACAGCATTGCAGGCCGGGAAGACCAATACAAAGAAATATTCAAGAACAAAAAGAACTATTACCGCAAGTACCGGGACATGAGTATATTCGCCATGATAGCCGTATATCTGCTGTCGGTAGTAGACGCATACGTGGACGCGGAACTCTCGTCTTTCGACATTTCCAAAGATTTGGGTTTGCGAATCGAACCGGCCGTCTTTAATTTTGGCGGACGGGGACGGGAGGCTTCGGTAGGCGTCCAATGTAATTTAAACTTTTAAACCATGATGAAGAAAATCGGATTATTCTGTATAGCAGCTTTATTGGCTACGGGGATGAAAGCACAAAACGACATCACCGTACACGACGACCAGACGGGAAAAGACGAAGTGATCGGTCTCCCGGAAGGTATGACCTATGAAATAGACAGCCTGTTGCAAGAATGGAACACCAAGAACTATCTGGGAGTGGATGAGAAATGCGAAAGTTCGGACGAGAATCCGCAATACAGCAAGGAGGAATACATCTCGCGACTCAACCGCCTGCCCAACGTCATAGAAATGCCCTATAACGAGGTGGTACGGAAATTCATCGACCAATATTGTACACGGCTGAGACGCTCCGTATCTTACATGCTGGCAGCCAATAATTTCTATGTACCCATATTCGAGGAAGCATTGGAAAGTTACCAGTTACCCTTGGAACTGAAATACCTGCCGGTCATCGAGTCCGCCCTCAACCCTGGAGCCACCTCCCGGGTCGGTGCAGCCGGATTGTGGCAATTCATGATTTCTACCGGTAAAGTGTACGGCCTCGATGTCAATAGTCTGATAGACGAACGACGTGACCCCATCAAATCCTCGTATGCAGCCGCACATTACCTGCAAGACCTTTATCAGATTTTCGGCGACTGGACTTTGGTCATTGCAGCCTACAACTGCGGGCCGGCCAACGTAAACAAGGCCATCCGACGCGCAGGGGGAAGCAGGGATTATTGGCAAATCTATCCTTATCTTCCGCAGGAAACAAGAGGTTACGTACCGGCTTTTATTGCCGCCAATTACGTCATGAACTATTATTGCGAACATAATATATGCCCGATGACCACCACGTTGCCTCCCAGCACGGACACCATCATCGTTGACCGCGACGTGCATTTCGACCAAATCGTAGCTGTATGCAACGTCAAGGCGGAAGAAGTCAAAGCCCTTAATCCGCAATACCGTACGGGACTTATTCCGGGCGCCAAAAAAAGCTGCATTCTCCGCCTGCCTACCCACGGTATCAGCGCGTTCATTGCGGCCGGAGATTCCGTTTACACCTATAAGTCGGACGAACTGTTCACCAACCGTAGCGAAGTGGCTGTAAGCCAATCTGCAAAAAAATCATCTGCTACACGTTCACGCAGCAGCAAGAGCAGCCGCAGCAAATCGAGAACCCACACCATACGTTCGGGAGAGACTCTCTCGACGATTGCGAAACGTTACGGAACGACCGTATCCAAACTCAAACGCCTCAACGGTATAAAAGGTACAAGCATACGAGCCGGGAAAAAACTGAAAGTCAGATAAAACAGTCGCAAAAGACAAAAGGAGGTGACCATGGAAGATTCTGCCAAAAAACAACTTGACGAAGAGAAAATGGTAAATGATGCTTTTCAGCATCTGATAAATACTTATTTGGCGTCACGCCACCGCAAAAAGGTGGAAATCATTACCAAGGCTTTTAATTTTGCCAAACAAGCCCACAAAGGAGTGCGCCGCCTTTCCGGCGAACCTTACATCATGCATCCGCTGGCCGTAGCCCAAATCGTATGCAGCGAAATCGGCTTGGGTTCTACCTCCATCTGTGCCGCCTTGCTCCACGACGTGGTAGAAGACACCGACTACACCGTGGAAGACGTCTCCAACATTTTCGGTCCTAAAATCGCTCAAATCGTAGACGGGCTTACGAAAATATCGGGAGGCATCTTCGGCGACAAGGCGTCTGCCCAGGCCGAGTCTTTCAAGAAACTGTTGCTGACCATGAGCGACGACATCCGGGTGATTCTCATCAAGATTTCCGACCGGTTGCATAATATGCGTACGTTAGGCTCGCAGCCCCCCAACAAACAATATAAGATAGCAGGGGAAACTCTTTATATTTATGCGCCGCTGGCCAACCGTCTCGGACTGAACAAAATCAAAGAAGAACTGGAAGACCTGAGTTTCCGGTACGAGCATCCTGAGGAATACCAGCAAATTATCGACAAACTGGCACAAACCCGCGCCCATCGTGAAACCCTCTTTGAAGATTTCACGCGCCCCATCCGCGAGGCATTGGACAAGATGGGGCTTACCTATACCATCAAAGCACGCATCAAAACACCTTATTCCATTTGGTGCAAGATGCAAAACAAGCATATCGAGTTCGAAGAAGTCTACGACATCCTGGCCGTAAGAATCATCTTCGAACCGCAAAGGGCAGAAGACGAAATCAGCGAATGTTTCCGCATCTACGTGTGTGCCAGCCGTATATACAAGCCGCATCCCGAACGGTTGCGCGATTGGTTGACTCACCCGAAAGCCAATGGCTACCAAGCTCTGCATGTCACGCTCATGAGTAAGACGGGCCAATGGATAGAAGTGCAAATCCGCTCCACAAGAATGGACGAGATGGCAGAGCAAGGATTTGCCGCCCATTGGAAATATAAAGAAGGCAGCAAAACGACAGCAGACAGCGAAGACGAACTGGAAAAATGGCTCCACACCATCAAAGAAATCCTGGACGACCCACAGCCGAACGCCTTGGACTTCCTCGATGCCATCAAGTTGAACCTCTACGCCTCGGAAATCTTCGTAGTTACGCCCAAAGGGGAGTTCAAGACGATGCCGGCCGACTGCACGGCACTCGATTTTGCATTCAGTATCCACACGTTTCTCGGCAGCCATTGCATCGGTGCGAAGGTGAATCATAAATTGGTACCGCTCAGCCACAAATTACAAAGCGGCGACCAAGTGGAAATCCTGACCTCGAAAACCCAACGGGTACAGAAAGAGTGGATCAACTTCGCCACCACAGCCAAGGCCAAAAACAAGATACAAGCCATCCTGCGCCGCGAAGAACGCGAGCTGCAAAAGCAAGGAGAAGAGATGCTTAACGAATTCTTCGAAAAAGCAGAGGTTGAACCCAACAGCATGAACATCGACAAACTATGCGACTTGCACCGCATCAAGTTCCGCGAAGAACTCTTCCAAGCCATAGGCAGCAAAAACGTCGTGTTGGGCACGGCCGACTTGAATGTGCTTCACGAGAAACAAGGGAACAAGGGCAACAGTTGGACACATTTCATCCCCTTCCTGAAGAAGAAGTCTCCTTCTTCAAAAACAAAAGAGAAACCGACCCCGGAACAACCGATCTCCATAGATCGGAAAAAAACAGTGGTTCTGAACGAAGAAAACATTCAGAATTTCATTATTGCGGAATGTTGCCACCCCATCCCGGGCGACGATGTGCTGGGATATATCGACAGCGACAAGCACATTTACATTCACAAACGCCAATGTCCAGTGGCCGCCAAACTCAAGACCAGCGACGGTAATCATATTCTCGCGGCTACGTGGGACGTACATAAAACGTTGTTCTTCCCCGCCACCATCAAAGTCAGCGGCATCGACAATATCGGTATCCTGCATGAAATGACCGGTGTACTGTCCAACCAGCTTAACATCAATATCTACAAATTGACCGTCTCGACAAAGGACGGCATATTCGATTGCGAAATACAATTGGGAGTACACGATGTGGAGGATGTCAAAACCATCTGCAACAAACTGAAGAACATGACCGGTATAGAAGAAGTGACCCGAATAGACTGAGACATTCCCGGGCGCACACCACAGAAAGGAATCAGACCAAACCGTCTAATTCCTTTTTTATTTGCATCAACTCCTCGCGGACGGCTTGCAGACGGCTGACAATCTCCATATTCCGCTCCACTTCTCCCTTGCTGTTCCGCAAAGCCTTGCGGGCGGCCGCCAGCTTCATGCCTTTCACCTTGACCAAATGGTGAATCAGGCGTACTTGTTCGATGTCCTCCTGCGAGTACTGTCGAATGTTCCGTCCCGATTTTTTAGGGGTTATCGTGGGGAATTCTTTCTCCCAGTAGCGCAGCAAAGTCTCGGACACCCCCAGCATTTCCGCCACTTCTCCAATGGAATAATAAAGTTTCAACTCCTTATTCGGATTCAGTGCCATAATTCAACTCTTTTTCCGTTCGTTTCCAGTCATTTCCTTGCAAAAGTAGGCAAAACGGCCTATCTTTGCAAAACTTTTTGGAAAATAGTAACGCATAAAATAAAAATCAAATGACTGCAAACGAAATCCGCGACTCGTTCGTCAAGTTCTTCGAGTCCAAGGGGCACCTCATTGTCCCGTCTGCGCCGATGGTCATCAAAGACGACCCGACGCTGATGTTTACCAATGCGGGCATGAACCAGTTCAAAGACATCATCCTGGGCAACCGTCCCGCCACGAGCAAACGTTGCACCGATTCGCAGAAATGCCTCCGTGTCAGCGGCAAGCACAACGATTTGGAAGAAGTAGGCCATGACACTTACCACCATACCATGTTCGAAATGCTCGGCAACTGGAGCTTCGGCGATTACTTCAAGAAAGAAGCCATCGAATGGGCTTGGGAATATCTGGTAGACGTCTTGAAAATCGACAAGTCCAACCTATATGCCACCGTCTTCGAAGGTTCACCTGAAGAAGGACTTGAACGCGACAACGAAGCGGCTTCTTATTGGGAGAAGTTCCTCCCGGCCGACCACATCATCAACGGCAACAAGCACGACAACTTTTGGGAAATGGGTGCCACGGGTCCCTGCGGTCCGTGCTCCGAAATCCATATCGACTTGCGTCCGGAAGAAGAAAAAGCGAAAGTGCCCGGCCGCGAACTGGTGAACAAGGACAACCCGTTGGTCATCGAAATATGGAACCTCGTGTTCATGCAATACAACCGTAAGGCCGACCAGACCTTGGAACCCCTTCCGGCCAAAGTCATCGACACGGGTATGGGATTCGAACGTCTGTGTGCTGTGATGCAAGGCAAACGTTCCAATTACGACACCGACGTGTTCCAGCCTATCATCAAGGTAATCGGCGACTTGTCGGATTGCAGATACGGTGAAGACGCGAAGAAGGACGTGGCCATGCGCGTAGTGGCCGACCACTTGCGTACCATAGCTTTCTCCATCGCCGACGGCCAGTTGCCGGGCAATGCCAAAGCCGGTTACGTCATCCGCCGCATCCTGCGCCGCGCCGTACGCTATGCCTACACGTTCTTAGGCCAGAAAGAAGCTTTCATGTACAAGCTCCTGCCCGTGCTCGTACAGGAAATGGGAAAATCCTACCCGGAGTTGGAAGCCCAAAAGGTGCTCATCTCCAAAGTGATGAAAGAGGAAGAAGACTCCTTCCTGCGCACCTTGGAAACCGGTATCCGCCTGCTCGACCGCGTGATGGCTGAGACGCGTGCCGCCGGGAAGACCGTCATAGACGGCGTGGAAGCCTTCACGCTGTTCGACACCTATGGTTTCCCGCTTGACCTGACGGAACTCATCTGTCGTGAAAACGGCATGACCGTGGACGAAGAAACGTTCCATGCGGAGATGCAGAAGCAGAAAGAACGCGCGCGCAACGCCGCAGCCGTGGAAACGGGCGACTGGGTGGTAGTAAAGGAAGGAGAAACCGAGTTCAAAGGCTGGGACTATACTGAGCACGAATGCCACATCCTCCGCTACCGCAAAGTAACGCAAAAGAAACAGACGTTCTATCAAATCGTACTCGACTACACGCCGTTCTATGCCGAAATGGGCGGACAGGTGGGCGACCGCGGTGTGCTTTGTTCGGAACACGAGACCATAGAAATCGTAGACACTAAACGGGAAAATAACCTCCCGGTACATATCGCCAAGACTTTGCCTGAGCACCCCGAAGCCGACTTCATGGCCTGCGTAGACACCGATTTGCGCGCTGCCAGCGAAGCCAACCACACTTGTACGCACTTGCTCGACCAGGCCCTGCGCACGGTGTTGGGCGAACACGTGGAACAGAAAGGTTCATTGGTCACTCCGGAATACCTGCGTTTCGATTTCTCCCACTTCCAGAAAGTGACCGACGAGCAACTGCGCGAAGTGGAACGTATCGTCAATGCCAAAATCCGCGAAGACCTGCCCCTGCAAGACCATCGTGACATGCCGATAGAAAAGGCCAAGGAACTGGGGGCCATCGCGCTCTTCGGAGAGAAATACGGCGATCGGGTGCGCGTCGTGCAATTCGGCGACAGCGTGGAATTCTGTGGCGGTTGCCATGCCAAATCCACCGGCCGTATCGGTATGATGAAAATCCTGAGCGAGAGTTCCGTGGCAGCCGGCGTGCGCCGCATCGAAGCCATCACGGGAGAAAAAGTAGAAAACATGCTTTATACCCTGCAAGACCTGACAAACGAACTGAGAACCATGTTTAACAATGCCCCGGACGTGAAAGCTGCCATCCTCAAATCCATTGAGGAAAACGCAACCCTGAAGAAGCAGATTGAAGAAAGCATGAAAGAAAAAGCCGCACAGGCCAAGGCACGTATTGTCTCGCAGGCCGCCATCGTAAACGGCGTAACGCTGTACCGTGGCATTCTCCCCATGCCTGCCGATCTCGTAAAAGACATGGCTTTCCAGCTTCGGAACGGTGCGGAAGACGCATTGGTCATCATCGGTAGCCTACACGAAGGCAAACCCATGCTGACGGCTGCGGCTTCGGACAATATGGTGAAGGCACACGGCATGAACGTAGGCCAAATCATCCGCGAAGCAGCCAAGTTGATTCAGGGCGGTGGCGGCGGACAGC
>UMGG01012404.1_pt1 | contig 31814 bp, 25 predicted proteins | sample 1965211 | NCBI WGS metagenome assembly UMGG01 (sample SAMEA4836064, study PRJEB28245) | human gut metagenome | biome: gut microbiome; material: fecal sample | place: Denmark | collected 2008 | reverse complement strand
CCCGCAAGCCTTTCGGGAAAAAGGCTTGACCTAAACCCTTTGCTCTTGTGCTTATTTGTGCAGACCTTTTCAAATAGCTGCCGGCTGCTTTCCCATTGCAGGAAAGTAGGACACTTCTCCGAAATTTGAAAAACGCAAATTTCGGAGAAGTGTCCTATCAAAATTCCGATTTTCGGCTTCAATACGTACTTTTTCAAAAATGCCCCGTTTTTAGTCAGCGGAGACTAACACAAATTTTCAAGGCCCTCAGGAGTTTTAAAAACCACACAAAGAAAATTTACGTGAAGATCAGGAAGATTATGTTGTGTTTATCTTGTGTCAGCTTTCCTTATCCCTGCCTGTGCCGGGACACTTTTCCGAAATTTACAAATTTCCAAATTTCGGAGAAGTGTCCTGTAAATTTCGGAGAACTGTCCTACAAATTTCGGAGAAGTGTCCTACAAATTTCGGATAACTGTCCTAACCCGACATGAAAAAACATAGGAATGAAGCGGGTTTGAGGGCAGAAAAATTTTCCTAATATACTAATATATTAGTATATTAGTAGGCAGAGCTCCTCTTCTTGACAGGAGCTCTGCCTTATGATACCATATTCACAAGGGAAAAGCCCATGTAAAAAAAAGGAGGATCTCCATGACAGGAGAAGAAATAAAGGAATACGTCCATTCTCAGGCAGAGCTGCCATTTCTTGAAAGGGACAACAGGGGAAAGGGATATATCTGCCCATGCTGCGGAAACGGCTCGGGAAGCTCGGGGGACGGCATTGTCAAGGTGCCCCTTTCCTCATCGTACAAATGTTTCAAATGCGGCGAATCGGGCGACGCTTTTTTCTGGCTGGGTAAGGCGCAGGGCATTGAGGGCTTTGCGGCTCAGCTGGAAGAGGCTGCACGGATTTACGGTCTGACGTATGATAATAAGCCCGCACAGAGCTGCCATTCCTTGAAAGGTACAACAGGGGAGAGGTCTGTTTCTGCCCTGTCGGGGGCTGCGGAGGTGCATGATGACGGTGCCGCCGAATACATATCCCGCTGCGCCCAAATGGCGGGCAAGACGGACTACTTTTCACGCAGGGGCATATCTCCCGGGATCGTAAAAAGGTTCGGACTGGGATATGACCCGAAATTTTCCGAGGGCACGGGAAAATACAGCTGGAAGGCTGTCATCATTCCCACCTCCCAAAGCACCTATGAGGCAAGGAACACCGATGTGTCTCCCAACTCCAAGGAAAAGGCAAACTTCAAGTGCAGAAAGCACGGACGCTCCAATATATTTAACGGCGCTGCGCTGGAATATGAAAAGGAAAAGCCTCTGTTCATTACCGAGGGCTGCTTTGATGCCATGAGCCTGATACAGTGCGGCGGTCAGGCTGCGGCCATGGGGGGAGTTTCAAACATAAATCTGCTGACGGCTGCCTTTGACAGGGTGATGCCCTCGGTGCCTCTCATACTTGCTCTTGACAACGATGAGGCCGGAAGGGCGGCGGCCGAAAAGCTGTCGGAGGCGCTCAGGTCAAGGGGGATCGCCTTCATTGACGGGTCATCGGTATCGGGAAAATATCACGACCCCAATGACAGGCTCATAAACGACCCCAAGGGGCTGGAAGCCGCTGTTGCGGAGCTTTCCGAAAGGGCAGTGCAGGCGGGCGGGCCTGCCGATGAGCAGCGTGAGCAGTACATGCGAACCAGCGTTTTTCACGCCATGGGGGACCTTAAAGACTACATAAAAAAGAATGCCGATCGCCCTGCGCTGAGCACGGGATTTTATCAGGTGGATACGGAGATCGGCGGCGGGATATATACGGGGCTGTACATCATCGGTGCGGTATCCAGTCTGGGAAAGACCACGTTTTCTCTTCAGGTGGCGGACAATCTGGCAAAGAAGGGGACAGACGTGCTGTTTTTCTCGCTGGAGCAGAGCAGGTTCGACCTTATGGCAAAGAGCATCAGCCGTGAGACCTTCGGCGTGTGCCGCCGTCAGAAGCTGGATATGTCCAACGCCAAAAGCAGTCTTAATATCCTGAACGGCAGAAGATACGAGGGCTACACTCAGACAGAAAGATATGTTATCGAAACGGCTTTCAGGGCATACGAAAGCTATGCGGAGCATCTTTTTATTTATGAGGGCATCGGAAATATTTCCGTTGACGACATACGCAGCAAGGTAAAGGATCACATTGCATACACTGGCAACAAGCACCCTGTGGTGTTCATCGACTATCTGCAGATACTGAGCTGCGATGATGACAGGGCCACGGACAAGCAGAGGACCGACCGAAACATTACATACTTAAAGCAGCTTTCCAGGGATTTTGATATCCCCGTTATAGCGGTATCTTCTCTTAACAGGCAGAATTATTCCGAAAAGATAAACATGGCGGCGTTCAAGGAATCGGGAGCCATAGAATACGGTTCGGACGTGCTTATCGGTCTCCAGCTCAAGGGGGCGGGGGAGAGAGAGTTTGACATAAATACCGCCAAGGCAAAGGACCCCAGAGAGGTGGAGTTCATTGTCATCAAGAACAGAAACGGAAAGATAAGCGGTCAGGGTGTTCAGCTCAACTATTATCCCGCTTTCAACTGCTTCCGTGGGATACTTGATCCGTATGATAGTTGAGGTATGTTGTGTGTAGAGTGTGTTTTGCTTGTGTTTAGGTTGTGTGAGCATTGATTTCTGATTATTACGGCTATCATCATAAAATATCGGGGCAGATAGGTCATTGAAAATGGGATATTGTCTTGATTTTTTAATTTTTAAAGGCGAGGATAATGTCATTTATATTCTTATTGAAAAATAACATCTGCATTTTTTGTATGTTATCATATTGATCATATTGCAATAACGCAGAGAGTTTATCATTTAATTCATTAAGTGCGAATACATCATCTTCCAATATTTGAGTGTAATGCTGATCTTGATATAAATCTAAGAACAAAGAACGAATTTTATTTATCTGAGCTGATGAGCAATTCTTTAACATGTTAATGAAACGATCTATATCTAAGGTGTGTGCAAATCCTTTTGTATGAATATTTTCTTCCAGTTTTTTTATGTTATTGCTGTAAAAATCAATCACTTTTTCAGGATCATAAGGAAAAGCAAGAGAATTTGTGATATCTAAAGCATCTTTCATTCTTTGCTTGATACATATAAAAGCATTTATAGCGTCTTCGTTATGCAGTTTGTAACCAGAGTTAAATAATGATTCGATGGTTATTTCATCAGGTGCATTTTTCAAGCAATCGATAATAATGTTTTCAATGGTTGCAATATCAAAATCAATGCCTGCATCATATTTTATAGCAATAAGATAATTCATTAAAACGCCATAATCACAGTAGGGTATGTCTTTGGCATTAATTTTCTGTGGTATGTGTTGAATAGCCCCAATTACTTCCTTATCGGTTTTTACAATAAAATTCCTTATAATTTTTAAATCATTATCACGTCCGGAGTTCCATTTTCCATTTTTATGGTAATTTGTATAATAATAAATGGACTTCTTAATATCGTCTTTTGATTGAAATTGATAGACTATATAATTATAGCAAAATCGAAACAAAGGATATTGTTCATTCAAACCAAGTTTAGCTGATAAATATGTATTTCTTTCAAATTGCAAATCATCACCTTTACTTTGACGTTGGGTAAATGCTATACATCCGTAGAATATGATTTCTTCTATCTCATTTTTAATTTCAGTGCCGTCATCTTCAATGAACATTATGATTTCTTTAACCTTCTGGCAGCAGTAAATAAATGCTCTTAAATTATAAGAACCCATATGGAAAAACAAATCACGAATATCAGCGGCGTACTCATCTGTATTGTATCTCTGCATGAATATTCCGAAAGAGTCTATAATTTGCGGTATGGTTTTTTCATAATCGCAATTAAAACAAATAGTATCGCCGATTGTTTTTTCCTTAGCTCGTTTGTAAGCTTTAGCAGAATCGGTATAGTATTTTGTTGTTTTTCCTTGGTCATCACTTTTTTCGTATGTTGTAATCAACTCGCTTTCGTTTGTGACAAGCAGAACTTTGACGCCATCATTTTCGCACATGTTATTGATATAGCCGAGAAGTTCAATAATATCTATCTGGGTGCGCTCTATATCTTCCAGAACAATCAGTTTGCCTGTCAGATCCACAGATTCATATATTTCCTGCAGATCCTTATCATTGATACTTCCTATATCAAAACCAATCTTGCCGACCAAGCCGTTTAATATGGTCTTGCATACGATTTTTCCCACAGCTTTAGCGGTGGTTTCTGTTTCAGATGAAGAAACTTTCTTGATAGTTCTCAGCTCTATATATATTGATTTGCTGATTTCAGAAATATCAGAAAGACCGTAGAGTGATACTATAACGCATTTATGTTTGTCGGCTTCATTATCTTCAAGAAAAGGTTTCAGGGTGTTTTTGACGTAATAGCTTTTTCCCGAACCCCATTCGCCGGTAAGCATAATAGCTCTGCCTGTTATGTCATTTTTGATATAGTTGAGAATAAAGCTGTTCATTTCATCATAAGTCATTGATTGTTCTCCTTAAAAACATTTACTATAGGCATGATTTTTACCAACAGTAAGCAATATATTTCATATCTTTAATTTTTCATATAAAAGCGTAAATTCTATTAAATTATAATTGATATCTGATTTCATTCAAACCAGAAATTTGTATTTACAAAGCTTTTTTATTTACATTGAAATTATACAACATTTTGCACAAATTATCAACAATATTCAATCATTTTTTAAATTATTTTACGAGGACTTATAAGTCCAATGTGGTAAAAAATAAGGCTGCTGCATTTCATTTGCAGTAGCCTTAGCTTATATTCATCAGATATGAAAAGAACCATTAAGACAGTGATCGTTCTGATATGTATGTGAGGCACAATATAAACACAGGCAAAACACAATATATTGCCTGTGCCTATCCTGTGCCTCATCATTCACCTTACAGTATTCACCCAGACCCTCATATCACCCTCGCCGCGGTTGCCCCAGGTGTAATAGGGGACAGCGACAGCATCGCAGGGGGTCAGAGTTTCCGCTTCGTCACAGTAAAGGTCATCGCAGTCACTTGTGCGGAATGCCTTTGCCGTGAGCTTTACCGTTCCGCCGAGAAGCCAGGGCTCAAATCCTCCCACAGAGGGAGTCTGGCTCCTGTCAATGCGCAGCGACCGCACATCGCCGTTGTCGGCACTCTCAAAGCAGTAAACCAGAGGCCCCCGCATAAGCGCCGTCATTCCCGTAAGCCTCGGCACTTTGTTTGATGCCCTTACAAATCTTGGAGTTCCGTCCAGAGTGAGTTTTATCTCCGTTTTTCCGTTCAGGTCAATGTAAATATATCCGTTTTCGGGAGTGGCGGAGACCTCTTTTCCGTTGACTTCGAGAGAAAAGCTCCTGCTCCGCTTGGGTATGCGCACAGCTGCCCTGCCGCTGCCCGATATGATATATTTTACCCTCATATCATAAGGATAGTCTGTGATACATTCAAGCTGAATGCCGTTTGAAAAGCTTACTTTTCCCGCAGCGAAAAGATGGCAGAAAACAGTGCCGCCCTTTTCGCCATAGGCATATTTGCCGATGGAGCCGATGAGCCTTGCCTCATTGGGAGGGCAGCAGGCGCAGGCATACCATCCGGGTCTGGAGGGGAGCACATGACGGTGGCCCGCCGCTTTTCCCGAAATGCCCTCATCGACTTCAAGAGGATTTACATAGAAAAACCGCTTGCCGTCAAGCTGCATTCCCGCAAGGACGGTGTTGTAAAAAGCAAGCTCCATAACATCGCCGTATTCGCCGTTTATGTCGTTTTCAAGCATCTTTTCCGCAAAGAATATCAAGCCGATCGCTGCGCAGGTCTCGGAGTATGCGGTGTCGGGCGGAAGGTCATAGTCAACGGTGAAAGCCTCGCCCTGAACGGTGGAGCCGATACCGCCGGTTATGTACATTTTTCTGCGGACGATGTTTTCCCACAGACGGCGGCAGGCGGAAAAAAGCTCCTTGTCATCGGTCTCGGAGGCAAGGTCTGCCATTCCTGTGTAAAGGTACACCGCACGGACGGCATGGCCTGTGGCTTCGGTCTGTTCACGGACAGGCTTTGCGCTCTGGCGGTAATCATTGTCCCATGGGTCGCTGTTCCAAACGCTCCAACTGCGCTTTTTCGCTTCTCTCGCCCAAAAGTCGGGAGCTTTTCCTCGCTCGTTGATAAATTTTTTGGCAAGTTCAAGGAAATGCTTGTTTTCGGTAAGACGGTATAATCTCAGCAGGGCAAGTTCGATCTCGGGGTGTCCAGGAATACCCTCATGCTTCTGAGCGATGAAACGGTCGTATATACATTCCGCATTTTTTACCGCAATGTCCGTCAGACTGCGCTTGCCCGTTGCTTCATAGTAGGCACAGGCGGCTTCGATAAGGTGCCCCGAACAGTACAGCTCATGGCCCTCAAGCAGATCTGTCCAGCGCTTTTCCTTGTCCTTTACGGTAAAGTACGTGTTCAGATAGCCGTCCTTGTCCTGGGAATCGGCGATGATGCCGATAAGCTCATCAGCCTGCTGTTCAAGCTCCTTATCGGGCTTGTCGGCAATGGCATAAGCCGCAGCTTCAAGCCACTTGTAAGCGTCGCTGTCCTGAAAGACCATTCCGTAAAAGCCGTCGCCGACGTCCTCTCCTCTGAGAGCCTTTGCGGCATTGATAAAGTTCGCCGCTACGTGGCTTTTTTCCACTCCCTCAAGCTTGTCCCACAACACGCTGTGCTGATATGGGATAACTTCGGCATGGACGATATTCTGATATTTTTCCATAAATCCCGAGGCCTTGTATGAGGTGACGGGTATCTGCTTCTGTGTTTTCATAAGGTTTGCCCTCCTGTTGACTTTTGGCTCTATATGTATTATAATACTGTAACTAAACTTTATAAATGGAGAAAAATTCTGATAATATGGAAAATATTATTGCCGATATATCAATAGCTGAAACAGACCTGCCGCTTGTGTCCGACTGCGATATGCTCACGGCGACGGAAAACTTCCGTCATATGGACAGAACGGCTGATTTTAATGACATGATATATGTCACCGACGGAATGATGTACGTTACGGAATGTGACATGGACTATGAGATAGGTGCGGGGGAGCTTCTGTTTCTGAAAAAAGGGCTGCGCCATTTCGGAAAATACGAGACTTTAAGAGGCACCCGCTGGGTGTATGTTCATTTTACGCTGAACGAGGGACAGACCAGCGGGAAAATCTATCTTCCGAAGAAAATGAGCGGACTTTCGGGAAGCATTATCGAGGGAAAGCTTTTAAAGCTGTGCGAGACCTTTCACAGCTCGGATAAATTGAGCAGGCTCCGCACCAATTCGCAGTTTTATGATATCCTTATCCGCATCTGTTCGGAGCAGCCGAATGGTAAAAGCGTATCGGACAAAATATGTGCTTTCCTTGATACTCAGACCGAAAGGGATTTTTCTCAGGCGCTCATAAGCGAGCATTTTTATCTGAGCTACAGCAGGCTTGCGGCGGAGTTCAAGCGGGAAAAGGGTATCTCCATGGGGCAGTATCACAATGCCGCAAGAATGAAGCGTGCCTGTCACTTACTGCGCTCCACGCTGATGTCGGTGGGAGAGACCGCCGATGCGCTGGGGTTTTCAGATATGTTGTATTTCAGCAAGAAATTCCGTGCTTACACGGGCGTTTCGCCCACGGATTACAGAAAGCAGATACAGAAAAAATATTGATATTTTATGCTGGCTGTATGAGGATAGCTGCGGATACTAATTACGCATAATGAAACTTATGCGTAATTACCCCAGCATTTTCTCCTAAAAGCCCTGAAATTCAGACACTATTCTCTTGAAAATTGTTACACATCTCATCTCAAAGTCTCAGAAAAATGTTACAACAGCCTTGACTAAACTCACGAATAATGTTACAATTAAAGCACAGACTAATGCGTGAGGTGGTAAATATGCTGAAAAGAAAAGCATGGGACAGGCTGGTGGAGTGGAAAAACAGCCCGTCAAAAAAGGCGTTGTGCATCATAGGCGCAAGACAGATAGGCAAGACCACTCTTGTCCGTCGGTTCGGGCAGGAATACTATGAAAATTTCGTTGAGCTGAACTTCATATCCGATAAGCGTGCGGCGGAAATATTTGAGGGCGACCTTTCAGCCGACACGGTCATCACAAATCTCACCGCATACCTCCGCAAGCCCATGGAGCCCGGCAAGACCCTTGTGCTTCTGGACGAGATACAGGAGTGCCCCAATGCACGGACAGCCATAAAATTTCTCGTGGAGGACGGCAGGTTCGATTACATTGAAACAGGCTCGCTGCTGGGCGTGCGGCTCAAGCGTGTAAAGTCCTATCCCGTGGGCTATGAAGAGATCTATAATATGTATCCCATGGATTTCGAGGAATATATCACCGCCAACGGCGTGCGTCGGGAGACTATAGATCATCTGCGCAGGTGCTATGAAGATGATCTGCCCGTTTCCCCGTCGGTGCATGACACAATGCTCAAGCTGTTTTACAGCTATATCGTGGTGGGCGGAATGCCTGAGGCGGTGAGCTGCTATGTAAATACCCATGACATAGGTCAGGTGATACGCAGGCAGCGTGAGATCACCGAGCTGTACAGGCTGGACATTTCCCAGTATGCGGAGGGAAATGACAAGATAAAAATAACTGCCATATACGACAGTATCCCCTCGCAGCTCAACGACAAGAACAGGCGGTTCATTCTCACAAAGGTGGATAAGAACGGTCGGCAGCTGCGGTATGAAAACAGCTTTGAGTGGATATCAGACGCAGGGGTGGCTCTCCCCTGCTACAATGTGACCGAGCCGCAGCTTCCCCTTGCGCTCAACAGCAAGCACAGCCTTTTCAAGCTTTTCATGGGAGACACGGGTCTGCTTTGCGCTTCCTGCATGGAGAACATACAGTTTGATATCCTGCAGGGCAATGTGGAGATAAATCTGGGCAGCATTCTTGAAAACGTGATAGCTCAGGAGCTGAAAAGCAAGGGCTTTGAGCTGTATTATTACGATTCCAAGAAATACGGCGAGGTGGATTTTGTTGTAAAGAACGGCATGAACGCTGAGCTTATCGAGGTCAAATCGGGAAATGACTACAAAAAGCACAATGCTCTTGACAGGATAAGGTCTGTTGAGGGCTGGCATTTCGGAAGCTCGATGGTTTTCTGCAAAGGCAATCTGCAGTCGGGAGATATCCGTTATCTTCCCTGGTACATGATAATGTTTTACCGCCAAAATGACGCTGTAAGAGAGATGAAATATGAGATAGATCTGAGCGGGCTGGATAGGGGTTGAGGGGTATGTTGTGTTTTACTTGTGTGTAGAGTGTGTTTAGCTTGTGCCTGATTGGATTCGTACATGACGATCGGACATTGAAAAAGCAAGAAATTCCGCAAAGTGGATATCAACTGGATGTCCACAGTAATGATGCTGAACAGTACTTAGCGAGTATAGAAAAGGAGCCATACTTTTCTTATCTGAACTGTAAGCAGGTGTACGTGCTGCTGGTATTATTATATACCGTAATATTGTAAGCGCCGGGGAATTCAAATGTTTTCAATTTGTATAAGAACCCGTCTTCACAAGCATATGCGCACGTCTTTTCGGCAAATTTTGCCGCAGACTGCGTTAAAAATCCTTGCCGGGCGAAAGCCCGCCTGCGGATTTTTGCCTACTCTGCAACAAAATTATGCTCGAAAATCCGCACACATTTCTTATGAAGACAGGTTCTAAGCCTCGGGATTCACATATCGGGTAAACAGTGTTTACCCGATTCGATAATGCAAACAAATGTATTGATTTTATGGACTCCTTTTTGATCACGTATTTAACAGCAGTTTCAGCATTATACCGCCAAAAACAAGCATTACAATTATGCAAAGGGCGATTATTGCATAAAAAGCTTTAATTTTTTTACCATAATTCAAACTGTCCTTTACGTAAACAGCCACCGCCGATAAATTATCCGTTGCTCCATTACAGTAAACCTCTTCCTTCAAAGAATCAAGGAAGTCTTTAGTTGCTTTTCCTTTTGCGACCCTTTTCAGGTCATCAGAGATGGTATGCGGAGCCAAAAGCTTGCTCACTCCGTCCGAGCAAATCAAAAACGCCTGCGTACCGACTAATTGCCCTGTTCTTACATACGGATATATCCGTTCAACAGCGCCTACAGCCTGAACAAGGCGGCCGTCTCTCTTAGGATCTGGGGTTATCTTTTCTGATGGTGAGCTTTTCAGCTTCATCTGCCCAAGGCTGTGTTCATTGGAAATATGGATAAATCCCGAACGGTCAGCATAAAATATCGGACTGTCTCCGATATTTATTGCCGCATAGCTGTCATTCATTATAATAAGCACTGAAAGTGTTGATCCGCATATAATGTTCTTTTCCCTGCTGTATTGCTGTATCTCACGATTTATTTTATATATCGCAGACACGGCAAGATCAACCGCCGCTTGAATACTGTATTGATTTTCGCAAAGCTCAAGCCACAGATCATCTATTGCCTTTACTGCCTGTGAGCTGGCGTATTCGCCCTCAGAATGGCCGCCCATTCCATCTGCGACCGCAAATACAGAGACATTATCGCTCACATGAGCTGTGACCATGTCCTGATTGATTTTCCTGCATGATCCGATCTCACTGAAAAGGTCATAGCTTATTTCCATTGTAATTATCCTCAATAATATTAAATTTCAATCTGGTATGTCCTATGCGTATTATGTCATTATCCATTATCTCAGCTTTATTTGCAGACTGCTCAAGCAAAATGAGTGTATTTTCACCTGAATGTTCCTCCGCTGATGATCTGCATATCACCGTTCTGTCATTGATAACTACATTATTGGGACTATAGTTTTTTATAAAGAATTGCTCACCCTCACGGTATATAAGGCAATGCTTGCGGGAAATATATCCGTCATGCTCCAAAGCAACTGTACACTGTGAGGAATCACGCCCTATGGTGACCCCATTTCCCACCGCACAGCGATAACTGCGCTGCGGAGAGTCAACATCCGTAAGCATAATCATTACATCATCATCTTTTATAACATCCTGTCGTGTCACAGCATCATTTTTATTGCTGTCATTCTCTGAAAAAGTGTTTTTGTTTTTTCCCCACGGCTTTTTTATAAGAACAACTATAGCTGCAATAACTGCCGATACTGAGACTATCAAAGGCAATATTGAATGACCTTGTTTTTCACTGCCGCTATTCAGATCAGTCATGTTCTGCTGCGGTTCAGTTTCTGATATGCTCGTTGTAACGCTTTCGGTTTCAGTGACAGCTGATGTTGTGACCGCTTCTTTTGCAGGGATACGCACATCAGCACCGCATTCATAATCCTGACCGCTGATCTTAAGGTATCTTACACTTCCGTCTGCAGCCTCATCTGGCACCGATACTTCCACACAAATAAAATTTCTTGATGAATTGACCGTATCGCATATCTGTGATATATCCGATTCATTTGTAAGTGCAGCACTTTCGGCATAAGAATTTCTTGAAAATGAAAACAGCTTTTTCAGACTTTCCTGATTTCCGTTTTCAATCCCTACCGTATAAACGGGACAATGCCCCGAAGATATCTTATTCAAGATCTCATCATAGGTTATGCCGTCCCTGCTGTTTTCTACCCCGTCCGAGATCATGACTATCCTGTAAAAATCATCTCTGTCATTATCCAGCACCTTATCAAGAACGGAATAAACATAAGTATATTTTTCGCTGTAATCCAGTCCTTCAAGAGCTTTTGCCAGATCATATCTGTCTGATGTGTAATCGCAGAGAACATTTATCTCCGTGCCGAATGAAGCAATGGAATACCGTTCATTTTCCTGCTTTTGGTCAATAAGCTCCATAATAAGATCCTTGGTCTTTTGACGTATATCCGCAGGAATGGAGCCGGATGTATCCACCAGTATAAGAGTATCAGAGGGAAGCTCACCCACAGGTGTGACCGACAATATTTCACAGGGGTATGTACCAAGCTGGGCAGATGTGGGGGAAGATGGGGCGTTAATACATATTTGAATTGACTTTGTTGTTGAGCGTGTATAAATCATATTATATTTGCTGCATAAATTGTTGGTGAATACCATTCCTAAAATTATGGAAAATAATAGCTTTGTGACTTTCACTTTTATCTTTTCAGTCCCTTCGCTTATTAGATTTGATTAGCAAGCAATATTGGATTTTCAAGGTTATTAACTTCATCTATTTTATTTTGATATTCCGCAATTATAGCATCATATTTAGCATTTACCTCATTACGCCGTGACGAAAGCAGCATATCAGAATGGTATATAAAATTCAAGTCAGATTCCCTTTTAGAGTTCTCTAAATTTATCATTTGTTTATATTCAGAAATAAGACAAGATTTGTAAACGTCAAATAAATTATGTGCATTAACTACATCATTCTCATCATATTTTCCGCTTTTAAGTTTTTCAATAGCGGTTAAATAAGAGGTATAGGTGTTTTTTCGCACACAATCTATTCCTTGAAGCGTTTGATTAGAAGAGTAAATATCCCCATACCCTGATGTTTGGAATACCATTGATGAAGCAATTCCCGCTGCGCTGAAAAATGTTCCTCCCCCTATCTTACTCATTGCCTTTTTTACAATTTCAGAAGTAACTTTATCTACAGCCATTTGAGAAAGCCATTTTTTTAGTGACATAATTTCGTTTGTAAATGACTTGCAATAAGTTGCTCTCATATTTTCGATTTCTTTCAGTATTTGTGGATTATCAGCATATGCTTGCTTCATAGTATCAAGATATTCCATTACCTGATAATATTTTGAAAATAATTCAGCATATACATCTGCATTTATTTTATACCTTTCTGAGAAGCTTGACATAATGGTAAAGAAAGGTTCATATGATGCTGATTTATCATGTGGAATCAGCTTTTTTAACGTTGAAACCTCATCAAATGTACTTTTAATCAAGTCATTATAAACCTTTTTATACATATTATCATCCATGCCTAAATTGGCTAATATTTTATCAAGCCCATTCCTTATTGCTTGTTCTTCATACCCTTCAAGCACAAACTTAAAGTTTAAACCATCATTTATTCCGTCGAATACGCCAGCCGTAATAACATCAAAATCAGAATTATATTCACTTACTTTTTCTCCAATATATGCGTAATCAATATTGCTAAAGGAATCGTTCAATTTATAATATTTAGATTTTGCTAAATTGTTGTATTGTTTAACTATAAGGCTAATTTCGTTTACTGAATTTATTCCCTCAACAGTTCTTTCACAACAATATTTAAGCTTATCATTCTCGTTTCCAAGCTTATTGCAAATCTCATTTATGTTATATCCTTTTTCTTTTTGAACAACGGTTTTTATCAGCGTAAGCTCCACAAGGCAGCCGCCAAGTTCCTGATTGACTGCTTTCAATGATGCAGCTGCATTCTCCATAACATTTTCATCAAAATGAAATCTGCTCATATGATCTCCTCCCCATTCGATATATTGCTTTTTAACATAAGCTCTATGATCCAGTCCTCATTCATAACATTATTGCTTTCAAAAAATCCATTACACAAAGCATGACCCACAGCCGCATCATCAACATGACTGCCGGTAAGATACCCTTTGTTTAGCCCGTTTCCGGAAATATTGCCATGAATCAGAACAGGCAGCTGCCTTACGTTTTTAAGGCAGTTTTCATCTGCGATAGTATATATCTCAGCTACATGCTCGGTTTTCTCTATAAGATCGCACAGTTTTTCAATCACTTTTTCGGTTTTGAAGATCTCATTATAATAGTCCTGCACCTGTTTTTCACAGCCGAAACCTACATTATCCTCGATAATAAGATCAGTATTTTTTATCCTTTCATATACAAACATAAGCTCATTGCATATCGCTTTGAGCTCATATGAAAAGTATCGTATCTGATCCGTATCAGCTTTTATCTTATACATATCGCCTTTCAGTCAGTATTGAAGCAGACCGTGCAGCACTGCCGCACAGCCTGCCAATTCTTATTTTACTTATTTATAAATACCGCAGAGTCGCTGAGCTTATTAACATCAGCATCGTCCTTGCTTGTTGCAGGCTCAAATATTCCTGCAGCATTTCTCAGACCTGTCAGCAGATTCTGAAGATTTTCCAGACAGCCGTTTATGTCCTTGGACACCTTTTCATACTTGGTAATAAACTCTGTTCCTGCATTGCTCTTGTAATAGTTCTGAAGATCATTTACTTTGGAGTGCATATCATTCATAATGCTCTCCATCTTGTTCTTTTCAGCTTCAAGCTTGTCCGTAACAGCACGTATCTCCTCTGTGCTCGCCTTGATTATATATGATTCTGCCATAATATTTACCTGCCTTTCTTATTTTCAGCGCTTTATCACATCTGCAGCTTCAGCGTCAGCCTTATTATAAGTTACAGCAGACTGATTTATTGATGCCGCATACTCTGCCATGATCTCTGAAAGCTTATTGTACTTGGGAAGATCCTCTTCCATTCTCTTGTCCCACGCAGCCTTTGCAGTACCTTCAAAGCTGCCTTCCAGCTGCTGATGATATGAATATATCATTTTTACTGAAGTGTTCCATTCTTCGATCTTTGTTTTAAGATCATTTGCGATCTGAACCATCTGTTCCGGGGTAATTTCAAATTTTGGCATAAAAACATCTCCTTTATTATTTACGGCGTTTGCCGTATTGAACTGATCAAGTTACTTGCCTTTAGCTCTTTTGCGCTCTGTGATCCTGTTATCAACAGTTTTTCCCGGGTTGCAGTAATCCTGCTCATGATGAGCAGATGATGCGGAATTTGTATCCAAAGCCTTTGAGGCCTGAATATCCGCCTGTTCAGCCTGGGATGCGGAATACAGCATTTCATCCGCAATGGTATGAAGATTCTGGCTTCTGTCAGAAATATTTTTTCGGATATTCTGCAAAAAAGAAATATACTCATTTGCTCCCGCTCCTGTCCAGCCCGCCTGAACCTCTGCTATAACGGAATCCAACCTTCCTACCTGCTCACCGATGGTGTCGGCAGCACTGCGTACCTTATAAGCGCATTTCTGAACATTGCTGTAATTGTATTTTATTGTGGCCAAGTGTCATCCTCCTTTCAGTCCTGCAATCAGCATCAATATATAAATGTATTTGAAACCGAAAGGCTGCTGACATCGGCAGATGCTTTTTCATCGCCTGCCCTGAGTATCTGTGCCGCCTGATCCAGCTGCTGCTTATTAAGATTTACCTTTTCGGCAATATCACGGGTCTCCTGAACAAGTTTTTCTAGCTCGGCGAAAAAATTTTCCGCCGCTTGACCTGTCCATACTGGCTGAGCTTCCGCCATCGGTCCCTCAAGCTGTGTTACAGAATTTTCAACAGCGGCTGATATACGTCCCAGCTTATCCGATACTGTTGCAGCCTTATCAGGATCAAATTTGATCTTTTCAACTGAGATCCCGGCCATTGCTGCACCGAGCAATTCTCCCAACATATTAGACATTTTAAACACCTCCCGACTTAACAGCAAGTAAGAAGCTTGTTTGCTTTGGCTTTTATTTCATTTTCACACGGTTCATAGCATTTGGTAATAATATCGTTCAGCTCATCACGAAGAGATGTGTAACCCTTTATAAGTCCCGATATCTCACCTGCATTTGCCGCAGTAACAAGCATAATTTTTCTTCCTGCCAGTCCCTGCCAGTCTCCCAGCAGCTCAAAGCCCTGGCTTTCAAGAAGATTTTCATTTTCGGTAAGGATACCGATGATATTATCTATCTCTGTTTTCATCTGATCTAATGTCTGTATGTCCCAGTTATGGATATTCTCAGCCATCATCTCACCTCCGTGCTTATCTTGATTTAATTATATATCTAATTTTCAAAGCTGTGTGCATAGGCTGACAAAATGCAGTATTTTTGGAGTAAACGGTCAATATCAATGCCTGTATAAGTTATTCTGCCATAACATCGGTCTCAGCGGAGTAATAACAGTCTATAGATCTTAGCATATAGTTGTCTCCACTTACAATATAAGTAAATCTGATCTTTTTGCTCACATTAAGATGAGCCAGATCGGAATAAAACCATATATCGTGAGTGATCTCCCCGCTGTCCCTGTTCTCGCTTACGCTCTTGCAGTCATGCTCATAATTCAGCCCGCCGTGACCGCAGCCTTTGAAATATCGTCCGTCCCGGCACCACAGCTGGGTCAGTATTTCTTCACTCAGATCATTGGACGAACCAAAAAAGCTTTTTATTTTATCGTTCAGCTCGGCAGCAGAATAACCGTTTTCATTTGAAAGAACTGCATGATATACCGTGTGTATCAATTCGGGAGTATAAGCCACATCTGCAAGCTGAGCCGTGCTGTAGCTTTTGTATCCGAGAGCTGCAGCCAGATCAGCGCTTGCATAATCCAGCTGATCGTAATCATCTTCGACGTCATCACCGTACGGTCTGAAGTCCAGCCATTCAAACATACCATCTTCCAGATAAATATAGTACTCATGCCTGCCAACAGGGAAAAGTTCGTCATTGCTCTGTGTTATGTTAAGTGTTATTTTACCGCTCTCAGGCTCATACTCATTGTTTTTAACGACTTCTGCGGAATAGTCTGAGATCATCACATCATCGAGATGCTTAAATGATGCAGCTCCGCCGGTATCATCGTCAAGAAAAGCAAGTGCATCGTAATCATGCTCTGCCAAAGCCTTTGCAAAAGCATTATAATATTTTTCACTGCCCATATCGAACTTTGAAGAATATTCAGCTGCATAATTCTCATGTGTCACCGCTGCAGTGGTTGTCGCCACGGCGGTTTCATAGGCGGTATCAGCGGTAGTTTCCGTTATACTTTCCGAAGCTGTGGCTGCAAGAGAGGTCTCACTTATTTTTTCAGTTGTTTCCGATTCGGTCACAGTGGTCGCTTCAGATATGTATGTATCAGCAGTCAAATATGTTTCGGATATCGTCACATCTGCCATATCAGCAGCAGATGCGGTTTCCGTTTCTGTTTCCGTTTCAGCTTCTGCGATGTCTGCTGCATGATCTTCATTGAAATTTGCATCAGATACAACAGCGCTTATTATAACAGCCGCAGCAATAACAACTGCCAGCGCCGCAAATGCGGCTATGATCTGATTTTTACTTGATTTTGTTTTCATAAACCGCTCCTTAAATGATCATAAGAGTATCGCCGCTGCAAATGCCGTTTTCGGTAAATGTCATATTCTCATTAAGCACCATGTTCGTCTTTTTACTTATAAGATGCACATTACTTCCCGAAAACAATTCGCTGTTCTGAGCATAACACCGCAGCTCGTAAATTATTTTTTCAAGTCCGTTTCCAACCGGCAAATTCTTTGATATCCTGAACTCAAATTTTTCCGAAAGTGCAGGACAAATGATCTCAACAAATATTTTTTTCATAAGTTCACTCCAATCTGATATCTGACCATTCGGTCAAGCCATTCTCCCTGAGATATGAAACCAAAAGAACTTCATTCTCAAAAGGAGACAGCAAAAACTGACCAAAGCTCTCACTAAGCAGTACAGAACATTTACCTATAAATGCTGTGAATTTTGTATTGCCGTTACCCACAAATATACGTTCTGCGGAAGCCATGACCCGAAACAGGAATGCAATTACACTATTTATCACACAAAGCTCATTTTTAATTTCTATAAAGCCTTTTTCTTCAAGGGAACGCTTTGCATTCAGGCATTCACTGGCACTTATCTCGCTGCCGTTTATCATGTGCAGCGGCAAAACATCAGTTTTCATAATGCCGCATAAATATTTAAGCTCCTGTTCTGTAAATATATAAGAGATCATAAGTCTTTTCTCCTCTCCATTGCTGATATAAGCTCTTTTTTACAGGTCCTTGACACCGGAACAACAGATCCATCGTCCAGTGTAACTGTCATTGATTTATAGTCAGCAACAGAAATATGCGCCATATTTACAATGAAGCTTTTATGGATACGGATAAAGCTGTCGGGAAGCTGCCTTATCGCCTCTTCCGATGACATATAAAATTCAAATGCCTGCCCGCTTGTCCGCATTACCATTTTCTTGTTCAGTGTTTCAAAAAACATTATTTTTTCGAGTGCCACGCAATATTCACGTGACCTTATTTTAAACCTGAACTGTGCCTCGCCTCTCGTTCCGATTTTTTGATAATCCGTGTAAATACTGTTCAGAACAGATTCGACCTGCCCGTAATCCACCGGCTTCATAATTACTCCCGAAATATGATACTCGGGGGATATGTCTGCCAGCACCTCCTTCATGTCTTCCGCTATAAGAACTATGTAATTATGCGGATTAAGTAAAGCTATGCTCAGAGAAATGCTTTTTATATCAAGCTGTCCATCAAGCATATATACGGATATTTCCTGAGATGTATTTTCTGGATTTAGCTCAGACCGCATTTCCTTTTCCGCATAAAAGCTGAACTTTGGATCACTTTTTACAGAATATTCGACAAAAAGGTCATAGATTGCTTTTTTGTATTCATTATCGGGCTCAAACAGATAAACGTTAAGCATTTATTTATTCTCCGGAACAAATACAGTAACTACCCTGCCCGATTCCACACTGAAACCTATATTGGATTTAAGAGTCTTAAACTTTTCAGCTAAAGGTATCTCAATATTAAGAACGCTCTGATCATTGACCCTGCCGCCAAAATGTATGCCGTGATTTTCTGCTCTGAACGCCTCCGAAACACCAAGGTATGTTTTTCTTGCCGATGAATAACCGCCAAAAAAATGCACTCCGTGATCCTTACCCATTTTTATAAACTGCATAAATCCATTGACAAGCTCAGCTCCTGCATCATTATAGATAATGTCACAGAACTGTGCAATATCATCAATAATGACAAATATTCTTCCGAATCTGTCTGCCATGAACCCATCTCTTGTCATGCCTCTTTCGTCTTTTTGCCATAAGGGAACAGCTCTGTTGCGCTGTGAAAACTCCTTTGTCAGATATTCTGCAAGGCTGTAGATATCGTCCTTGGTCTCAAATACATCAACGCCATCGGGAATATTGATATCAATGCTGTGATTGCATCTGATGACCTTCACAGCGATATTGTTTTTTACGGAATAGGCTATCGTATTGCTCATAAATCTGCCTATGCCGCTGTATGCACAATCACTTATGCACATACAATAAAAATCGGTAAATCTCAGGCTGTACGGCTGTGCTGTTTCAGCCTCATAGCCTACAATAAGTGCATCTGACAAGTTATTGTTTTCAAGAAGCTCGGAATACAGAGCATCATTGGGGATAAGCGGTATTGGGGCAGCCTTGTCGATCCCGCTGTACTTTTCAGACAGTGATGCAAACAGCTTTTTCAGGTTAGCCGAACGCTCAGATTCATTATCACCATCAACAGGCAGGCAGCTTTGAAACTCTGTGACAGTTTTTCCCGCTGACATAAGACCTCTTCCGCTTACAGCAGCCGGCAGAAAATCTGTAGGCCTTCCAAGGAACTCACTGTAATCGCTCTTATCATTCAGTCTCAGCACTATGGAGTCGGAAATATTCGAGCGTATCTTATACTTGATATCGGAAATACTGCTTATGGTAACAATAAATTGTATTCCATACCTTACACATTCATGGAGGATAGCTTCAAAGTCTTCCTCAAGCGATTCAAATCTTTCGGAAAATCCACTGAAATTATCTATTGCTATAACGATCAGCGGGAGCTTATGGAGCTTGATGTATTCTCTGTAGCTTCCTATATCCTCTTTTTCAAACAGGCGCTTTCTTTTTCTTATCTCATCGAAAATCAGCCTGATAAGTCTTTCAGCAGCATCGTTCTCCTCTTCATAAATAACACCGCCGCAATGAGGCAGTCTTTTAAAGAGCTTGAATGTTCTGCTTGAAAAATCCATAACGTAAAAATTAAATCTCTCAGGTGAGTATTTTTTTACTATCGAAACAAGAATAGTCTGGAGCAGAGTGGTCTTGCCGCTTCCTGTGGAACCGCATATTTTTATATTGGCGCACTTTTCGATATCAATATAGCATGGGAACTGCTCCTGCTGCTCATAGTTATCCGCAATGCCGTAAAGCGCTGTTATACCGTCGCTGCACCTGTCATATTCATCATTAAGATAAATGTATTTTCCGAGAGGCGGCAGCCAAAGTGTTTTTGCACATTTAATATTGTTGGAAGCAGATGTTTCGGAAATATACCTGACCATTTCAGTGATCTCGGAATTTCTGTCACCATCAAATTTTCCTCTGATATGTACAACTGCCGGACGGCCGTCCATAGCGATCATTGCAGCCTCGCTGTCCTCTGCCGATTCTACCTTATCATGAGGGATATACTCGCCGCCGGAATATCCCGACTGGAACTCCTCAAATATCTCGTCATTGCCTATCTGAAGGAAAGCTCTGCCCGCTTCCGTTATGAATGCGGCATCAGGACGCATTATCATACCTGTACTGTCCTGCTTGTCCTGAACACGGAGGCAGATCCTGAATCTTGAGTTGCCCTGTATTTCATCATCAACAACACCCGAAGGCTTCTGGGTCGCAAGAATAAGGTGAACTCCGAGGCTTCGTCCGACTCTTGATATTGATACCAGTTCTTTAATAAAGTCAGGCTGTTCTTTTTTCAGCTCGGCAAACTCATCAGAAATAATTATAAGATGCGGCATTGGGATATTTGTCCTGCCCTCTCTGTAGAGCCTGGAATAGGCATCAATATGGTTCACGCCATATTCCTTAAACACAGCCTGCCTGCGTCTAACCTCACTTTTCAGAGAGCTGCACGCACGCCTTGTAAGTCCGCTGTCAAGCTCTCCGCTCTCTGCATCTGAAAGATTTGTTATCATTCCCGCTATATGTGGAAGCCCTTCAAATACATTTGCCATTCCGCCGCCCTTGTAATCAATAAGTACAAAGGCTGCGTCCTCAGGGCTGTAATTCATGGCTATACTGAGAATAAAGGTCTGAAGCGTCTCACTCTTTCCGCTTCCTGTAGTTCCGGCAACCAATCCGTGAGGACCGTCTTTCTTATCATGTATATCCAGCACAACAGGAGTTCCCCCGCTGCCAAGACCTATAAACGACTTGATGCCCTCATATGATCTGCTGCACTTATACTGCCTGATAAGATCCCAGTGCTCTGTCCTGCCTATGCCTATCATCTCGAAAAAGTCCACACTTTTAGGAATAACGCCGCTTCTGGTCTCATCTACATAAAACCTGCTTATTTTTCTTGCAAAGTCCTCTGCCGCACTGCAGGGCACCTCATCAAATTTTATCCTGTTTTCATCTGTTATTTCGCTGTTCAGGCAATAAAACCCCGAAAAATCAGCAGATGCTTCTATCACAGCACTGCACTCATTGGGCAGCTTGTTTATATTGCCGTATATGAGCACAAAGGTTATTCCCAAGTAATTGGGCGAAGTCAAATATTTGCTGAGGATACTGTTCCTTATAAGCTCGGGAGAAGTACAGAAAAGAACAATATGCGGCAGGCAGATCTTATCCTTGCTGTTTTCTGCATTTTCCGTTCTTCTGCGAAGCTCACCTGCGATCTCGTAAACAGCGCTGGCCCTGGTGTCTTCATCAAAGCCGAATATTCTCACCTCGCCGCCGCCCATAAAGGTGTGCGGCAGCCATTTTGCCCATGAATACAGCGCTTTTTCAGAGCTGTTAGCAATAAAGCCTATCTTGACATCTGTATAGCAGTGGAGCGCCGCAGTCTGGCATATGATGTTATTGACAATAAGCGGCAGCTTTCCGGCATTTCCCACAATGCCTATGATCTTATATTTAAAAAGGCTGACCGCCGATACTCCGTTTTCGATAAGCTCATACTTATCATGCAGCTTATGGGGATATTCGGCAAGAGGGTCATCATTCATGGAAAAGCGCTGCTTTGAAACGGATATCTGTGCAGGCATTTTTATTTTTCCACGTCCGAGACGAATAGTCAGAAAGTCCTCCTGATATATATTTCGGTTCCATATGAGCCTGAGGTCGTCCCCTGCCGCATAGCTGAGCTTATCAAAGGAGAGGTAATTTTCCTCAAGTATCTTTCTGTTTTTTTCCTGCTTTTCTTCAAGCAGCTTTTTGTTCTTTTCTATGTATTTGGTATATGCCTCTGTACGTTCCTTTTCATCAGCGGCAAGCTGCTTTTTATTGTACATCTGATGAGCAAGTGCCCACCCTGTACCTATCAAAGCCGATAGGATAACAGAAAGCGCCGTTCCAAGGTACATCATTCCCGAGTGTCCCGAGGATGACGAAGAAACTATATTTACCACCACCGATACAAGAATAGGTATGGGCATTGTTACGGAGGGGCCTATTATAAATATCAGTGGCTGAGAACGCATCTTCTGCTTTGAGGGTGGGTCATCGATCTCCACAGTCTCCGTATCAAGAGGGCATATGCGGCGTGGTGCTCTTGAGAAATAAGAGCTGTCGCTGTGCAGTTCCTTATTGGTGAGAACATCAAGCTCCGCCGCAGGCAGCGCTGAAGAAACGCTGTCGGAATCACATACCGCTATGACGCTGCCAAGGAATATGAGCTTATGACCGGTGATATATATCGTATCAAATATGTGGAGCTCTGTCATAGCAGACACTCTTCTGCCGTTTATATACGTACCGTTTTTGCTGTTATCGGACAGAACGTATCTGCCGTTATCACTGACTATCACACAGTGATGGGAGCCTGTAAAATCATCATTTATAACAATGTCGTTATCCGCAGCTCTTCCTATGGATATCTTCTTTCCAAGCTGATATTTTGAATACGAGTTCTGTTCGGCATGGATCTCCTTTGCCATTACGGCAAACATTGAGTTATTGCACATAAGCCATATAACTGCTCCGTCCGACAGCTCTGCATACTGAACAGCTCCGCCGTCCCTGTCTGTAAGAATAGTAACAGTACTGTCGGACAGCAGCCTCCACACACCGTCCAGTATCTCCATCGTAAGAGTACAGCCGCAAATATCTGATATATCCAGCCCTATGCGCTTGTTATCCACTGCGGGCAGTGGATATTCGGCTATCTTTTCCTTTTGATTTATGTAAAGAGTGTATGACATTCGGGGACCTCCTTATATAAGGTATTTCAAATGTTCTGTTATCAATAAACTGACATCACATCAGGAAATGTATATCTTTCATCCAATGGGTCACCGTCATCTAAATAAATAGCAAAATTGTCTCCTACATACTGCTGCATTTCGTCAATACGTGCCTGCTCAACCTTAGCATTACTTTTCAAATACAGTACCGAAAGTGGACTGTCTATAAGACGATCCAATAAGATCATTTGATCAACGCCAGTAAAATCGTCATAGTCTGCTTCAAGCACTGATATATTTTTTAAATTTCTAAAGCTTGGTCCATAATCTTCTTGAACTCCTGAAATAAGCAATACTGTAACATTATTCTTAATTTCAAAATAACCTTGTATGTTAGAATTACGAATATTTAATTTTGTCAGTTTATTACAGCCACCAAAATCTAAAAAATATCCGTTTGAATTTGAGTTAATATCAGAAGCATTTAAAAGCACAAGATTTGGAAAATAGCTGGAGATGCTACAATTATTGTACTTAGCATTAAAAGGGTTACTGCTTATATCCAGTGCAACCATTTCTGAATGATAACCAATTACATTTAGATTCGACAACTTATTACCCGATATATTAAGCTTTCTTAATTTTGGCAAATTTGAAATGTTTTTCAGTTCTTTGTCACTAAGCCTTTGATTTGAAAGATCAAGCTCCGTTATATCTGTTTTATAACTTTTATTCCCGATTTTAACTGTTTCATTTCCGGAAGAAGTTACCTTTGTAGTTGCAGCCGGCTTTGCGGTAGTTTTCGCTGTAGTGGTTTTGGCAGTAGTCTTTGCTGTCGAAGGAACAGTAGTGGCAGCTGTAGTTTTCACCGTGGTAGGCACCGTAGTCACAACCGTAGTTTTTGCAGTGGTTTTGGCGGTGGTGGGCACTGTGGTCTGAGCAGTTGTCTTTGCGGTTGCAGGCGCAGCAGTCTGAGCTGCAGTGTTTTTAGGCGCATTTGTATTCGGCCATATCGGATGCTCGCCCGTAGTCGTGGTTACACTTGTATTTTTCGGTGCATTGGTGTTGGGCCATATCGGATGTTCTCCCATTGTTGTTGTGACTTTTGTGGTTTCAGTTGTTGTCTCACTGACAGTAGAAGTAACTGTGGTTACAGTTGTTTCTGCCGATGCTGTTTCTGTTAACGATTCCGTACTTGTATCTGTCTGAGATACCGAAATATCCCCGTCTGCCCTGTTCTTTCCGTATATCGCTACTGAAAACAGAACTGCCACAGCACACAGCGAAAGTGCACACATACGTATCGTCTTGGGGCTGAGCTTCTTTTCTTCGCTGTCAGGAAGATTGATATCTGCTGACATTTTCTTCTCAGTTCTCTCCGCCGTCTTTTTTCTCTGCGGTGCGGCAACAGGCTTATCTGATTCAAGTGCCTTTTTCATCTCCGCAGCTGTCATAAACCTGTCATACGGCTGAGGAGCCATTGCTTTAAGTATAATGTTTCTCAGCTTTTTTGACACCTTGATATCGGTAAAATCCACATTTCCGCCCACAGGAGCATAACCAGTCAGCATAAAATACAGCACTGCTCCAACTCCGTAAATATCCGTGCGAACATCTATATATGCGGGGCCCTGAGCATTGCCGTCAGATATTACTGCAGGATCAAGCATTGTGGTCTTGCCCATAGCTGTCTCATCAAAAAGATATCTTGTTTCCTCGTGATATTCATCTACCACAGGCTTTTCCACAAGCTGCTTGTAGCCGTTTCTTGTATAGGTCTGCTCAGGTGCTGCATAACCCTTTGAATAGCCGTGGAGTATTGCCTTGTTTCCTTTCATCACTGAGCTTATGTTAAAGTCAATAAGGCATATATTGTCCGCAGGAGTGAGCATTATGTTTGAAGGCTTTATGTCTCCGTGGATTATGGGCGGCTTCTGGGAATGCAGCTCGTCCAGAGCTTCACATATCTGTATTCCGCAGCGTATTATGGTATCCTCGTTAAATGTTCTTCCCATATCGGAAAGCGCCTTGATATCGTGACCGTCTATGTATTCCATCACCATATATACGGCATTATCGGACTCCACAAAATTATACACCGTGGGAAGATATTTATGCTTCAACCTTTTTATCAGATCAACCTCTGTGCGCACTTCAAGCTCACTTGAAGTCAGAAGCAAGTCCTTTACAAGCTTTATGGCAACATCCATTCGCATACTTTTGTCATATGCCTTGTAAACCGTTCCCCCTCCGCCTGCTCCTATCTGCTCCTTTATTTCGTATCGTCCATCTATTATATCGCCTGTTTTGAACATGATCCTTCTCTCCTTTATAAAAAACACGGCACGACCCACATATGCCATAAAACTAATCGAATTTGGCTTTCCTGCCAATAATTTTTTAAATAACTGTTTTTTATAATTATATTACTGATTTTTTCTGAATGTATTTTTTAATTCTGCTTGAAATATATCTATAAATGTGTTAAAATAACAAATGATATCTACAATATAATATAAAACGACATTTCAATGATTATCATATTCTGATTTTGACTACTTCCAAACAACAAAAGGCTTAGAATCAAAGGAGCGGCCAAATACTATGGATACTTATACCACAAATTTTCACGAATCCAGCCACAATTCGTATGATATTGTAAAATATCTGAAGCTGTATTTTAATATCAGCAATTATGATGATGACCATTTGTTCACAACTGATGAGATATTTGATATTCTATGTCACAAGATTGACAACGCCCCATTTGGAAAATTTCTTGCTGAATATATCTGCAAAAGGTCCGGAAGCGGCATATTGGCTGAAGATATTGATGCTCAAAGAGCATTTCTTATCAGCTCATTCAAGAAGAAGGAACTGATAGGCAAACCAAGCATTTTTAATACAGACAAGACTGCAATAACGGGAGAACTGCTTAACAAGCAGTCCAGGAACTGGTTAGGCAATGTTTGTCCGTCAAGGGAAAGCATTTTTCTGCTTGCATTTGCATTGGATATGGATTGCGATGATCTTACCGCCTTTCTGACAAAAGGCATACACGATAAAAATATCAATTACAAAAGTCCCGCCGAGATATGCACCTATTACTGCCTGAAAAACGGGCTTGATTATGACTGTGCATTACGTTTTATTTGCAAAGCAAAGACCTTATCTGCCAATATTGTTAAACGCTCACCTGCCAATATACTTACAGAATCCTACAGAAAGCTGTTTGATACGATAACCGACGCTGACAAGCTGACGGAGCATTGCGCACGGCTTATTTCCGAAAATAATGACCCTTCACACAGCATATGCGCAAAAGAGTGCTATAAACGGCTGTTATCATACATTTCGCAGAGCGCTGTGCTTGACAAACGAATTTCTGTTGAAGCAGAGACAGGTATAAAAATATCGTCCTCAGACATGATAGCCTTCGGGACGATAGAGCGATACATATATTACTATATTCCTGTAAAAACGATTTCAGGACACTACCGAACAGATTCATTGGCTGCATATGAAAACGGAAATATCCTTGGAAAACAAAACAACTATATGAAAGACCAGAAATGGTTTTTTTCAACGCTTCTCAGGCGTTCAGATCTGAAAAAGATGTATGACGGTCAAAAGAAGATATCACGGGATACTATTATAACTCTTGCCTTTTTTGCAGCATGTGAGGAAAGCCCATACTCTGATACATACGAATATATTGCCGACATAAATGATTACCTTAACTTCTGCCGATATGAGCAGATGAATTTTTCATATCCATATGATCTTTTTATTTTTATGTGCCTGCAAACCGATGACCCCTTATCAAGTTTCCGAAGCATCTGGAGCAGATCCTGGATAAAGTCTGAATGAAAGCGGTGATAATAATGCCAAGAATACCGATACCTGTTGGCGGAATGATCTCACTATATGAATACGACAGCAACAAGCTAATCAATCTTGAAATAACTGCCGAACCTTTGGGATACGGTGGAAACTGCATTGTTTACGAAGCAAGATCCGCCGACGGCTCTCTTCCCTGCAAATACAGACTAAAGGAATTATATCCCGACATAAACGGAATATCTCGAAATGAAAACAACGATCTTATCATATCCGAACAAGCTGTCGGCAAATATTCTGCAGCAGTCAAAAGATTTGATAATGCCCTGAAGCTTCTTTGGGACTTTGCATATTCGGACGAAACAGGCTGCTACACCGTATGTCCTTTGGGGAAATTTTACGGAAGAGCGACCTCCAAGAAAGTTTATGCCGAATATCTTATAACCCAGTGGATGCCATCAGACAGCATAAATACCGAAAACATCTGCTATTCAGATGACCTATATACCGCTGCTAAGATATGCCTTAAAGCAGCATACGCTGCTGATGAATTTCACAAAAAAGGGTTTATAAACCTTGACATAAAGCCCGAAAACATTCTTTATTCCCCTAAAACCGATACTATTGCTCTCTTTGACACCGATACTATTTTTAAGATGAATAACAGTCCGAATGATATCTTTTATTCGCAGGGTGCTGCCCCAGAAATAATAAACGGCTTTCAGAAATTATACTCAGAAAAATGCGATGTGTTTTCCATAGGCTCGATGCTGCACAGATTTATAACAGGCGGAAACTATTTTTCGGGGCAGTATTCATTTCCGCTGGAAAAAGACATGAACACTATATCCGAGTATAAAATGTGCAAAACCGCAAGTCCGTTTGCAATTTCACTTGTTTTAAAGATATTTGAGCGGTGCAGTTCGGGCAATCCTTCAAAACGCTGTGATGATACGGAACTGATCGACCTGCTGACAGAGCTTGCTGACTCATCATCACCGCAAAGCATATATGCGATCAACAGCACCATTGTGCCCGGAAATGACACAAATGTTTATTCTGATGAGCTTTACTCCGTAAGGAAGCGTCTTACCGACGAACATCTTCTTATAATCCAGGGAATACATAACAGCGGCAAAACAGATCTTGCTAAATTTTATGCAGTCAATTCAAGGCAATATTATCATACTGTGATCTGGGCGGACTACAAAAGCAATATACATGACACCATCTCGTCGATCAGTTTTATGGGAATAAACGACAGCAGCTATTCCGATGCAAACAAGCTGTTTGAAATAAAACTGGATCTTCTGAAAAAATATGACAGCAATGTACTGTTGATAATAGATGGCTGCAACTCTCCGTCTGCCCTTTCAGACAAAATATGGAATGAACTAAGACTACATATTCTTATAACATCTGCCTGCAGCTCAGACCTGCCCATGAAAAATATCTATATAATGCAAAAGCAGTCAGACCTGATGGTGCGTCATGAAGAGATATCCGAATTCAGCAAAAATATGCAAAGCCTGAAAAAATCAGCAGCTTCCGTAAAGAAAGTATATATTGCTTTTTTTATTGCTGCTGCCATACTGCTTAGCCTGTCAATAGTCGAAAAAGACCTTTTCGGTATATACCACACAATGATAGTTATTATAAGCATACTTCTTATGATAATCTTCAAATCCATGGCGTTCAGATATTCTGATGAAGCAGCATCTGCCTCAATACGCAGCCGCAACTGCCATCAGCATTATAAAACAGCAGTTGAATTCGGAAACCTTGTTTCAAACCGTCAGATATTTGAAATATCAGCACCGACCTTCACATCCTCATTTGAGAGCAGCAGGCATCGTTTCAGGATCATCATCGGACTGACAGCAATAGCAGCCGGAATAATAACAGGAGCATTTTCACTGTATATAAACAGTTTTCCTATTCTCATTACATCTTACCTGATAATACTGTTTTGTGTATTCTTCATGGAGTATTATTACAGCACTTTATTAACAGACAGATGCTATAATGAAATGTACGGTTCTGAGGCAAATAACCATAAGCGCCGTATCAGGGAGATATATGGATATAAATGCAGCACGGATCAAAAAAGCTGGGATGACCAGCTAAGCACGGACTGCATGAAACAGGTGATCTACAACGAATACAAGCTCAGATGCAATCTTTGGGGCACATTTGATGTAACAACAAAGTTTCTGGCCGGATTTGTTATAATCGCAATAGTATTCAAAACTCTCCCACTTTCAAATCTTCAGTATTTTCGCATTCCTCAAAATGTTCCGAACAATATTTTTTCACTTCTGGGTCTGATATTGTTTGTTGCACTTTCTTCAATGCAGTTATCTGAATCGGATCGCTTCTTTTTGATAGTAAAGGATCTGCTTTTCACTATTTCATCAGATAAATCTGATTTTATTAAAAGCCAATATTTCAAATATTCCGAAGAACTGCTTCTGAGCAAGACATCGATCGCCAGAGGCATATATTCATTCGCCGTATCTCTTCTTGAAAAAGGGATACCTATCTACGAAATACGCCGAGCAGAACGCCCTACCTTTGAACATTACTGCACAACACAAAAAGCCAGGAATGCTTTATACTTTTTATTGCTGACTTCTGCCGCAGTTTGTCTTGTGGTATGGCATTTTTCATGCTACTCCGCTCTGATGCCGATACTTATATCAAGCATAGGCTTTCAGCTATGGTGGTTCTATCGTGGAATATATTTTTTTAACTCAAAAATCCTAAGAATCAGAAAATGAAACAAACAACTAAAAATGCTCTTTGGAATGCTGTCGGAAATACAGCCTATAATGGTCTGCAATGGCTTATAACAGTAATAGTTACAAGAAGTTCGCTCTACTCATCGGGCTTGCTGGCTACTGCAATGTCCGTTTCACTGACGTTTCGCTCCATTGCCTATTTCGGGGTCCACGATTTTCTTGTTTCTGACGCCAGAAACAAATATACATTTTCAGATTATTGGGGCTTACGGCTTATCACCGGTATAACGGCCTTTTTTCTTTGCCTGATATTTTCCTTTATCAGCAGCTATGATGCTGAAAGCATATACGCTGTTATGCTGTATATGCTTTTCCGGCTCTCAGAAAGCTTCTCCGATTTTTTTTATAGTATAATGCAGAAAAATGACAGACTGGATATGGCCGGAATATTTATGACTGTCAAAGCGGTTGTTACTGCCATTTTGTTTTTCTTCGGCTTCTTCTCAGGCGGACTTACGGCAGCACTGCTTTTAATGTCTGTTTCAGCACTGGTTCTTACTTTTACTGCCGAACAGCAATACATATGTAAATTCACCCATGGTATAACGATATCGTTTTTATCCATAAAGCCTCTTATATCGGAAGTTCTCCCCATATTCATCTGCCAGATTGAAATAGCAGTGATATTCAATCTGCCGCAGTATCTTATTTCTGTTTTCTTTGATAAAGCAGTTCTTGGCGCATATGCTTCCGTTTTTTCACTATCTCTTGTAATACAAGCCGCCTTCCAATACGTTTATACACCTTTTGTTGTACGGTTTGCTGAATTGTCTGCTCAAAAAGATACTGTTCAATTCCGAAAGCTTATTTTGAAGATGATTAGATCGCTTTTATTCATCACCATAATATTCTGTCTTTTTGCGGCAATATTCGGGGAAACTATAATTACATGCCTGTTTGGTTCTAAAATGCTTGACTATTCCTATATGATACTTCCGCTGGTGCTAAGTGTATGCTGCTATTCGGCAATGTCTTTTGTAAGAGTTGTCAAAATATCCGCAAGAAATATAAAAGCAGTTGTGATAGGACATTCTTTGGGACTTTTTATCAGTGTACCATTGACCATAGCTTTTATCCGTGTTTTCGGCGTAAACGGCGCTTCATACGGCTTTGCTGTCGCAGCTTCCATCACTGCGATAGCTATGTGCAGGGTCAGGGAAAAATGAAATCAGCACCCAAGCAAAAAGAAAGTTCATTTGTGTGCTGATTTTTGTATATGGGTATATAATAAAAAGTAAAAGCATATTTCCTCTTGATGATCAATCACAAACTTCATATATCATGTGTCAAGCTTATGTCGGAGCTAATCTATCCTCTGCCCGATAAAAATGCTCTCTGCGTGGAGATCATGCTGCCTTCAAGAAGAATGACATGCGCTTCTTCAGTAAAGTCGTTAAGACAGCTGTCTCTGTCACTGCATACTCAGGCATAAATACCTATATTAAACGCTCGTTTGATTTGAAAGAAGCGATAAAAATGACATACGGATATTGCAGGATAAGCACCCCAAAGCAGAGCATTGAGCGTCAGATACGAAACATAGCGGCGGCGTACCCTCATGCGGTCATAGTGCAGGAATACTTAGCGAGCACAGAAAAGTAGGGCTACTTTTCGGATTTGCCTCCCAAGCAGGATTTAAAAGGCAAATCACAGGGGCGCACCCCTGCCACAGCAAGGTGATTGGAAGGCTCTTTTCAATTTAATGAGAGGAGCTTTTGTTTTGCTGTAATAAAGGAAAATACCGTTTCCGCATATGGGAACGGTATTTTTTTATTTGTGCGGAAAAATTTTGGGGAAAAACTTAAAGCCCGAAGAAAAGCGATGTTTATATAACAGAGGGGTGATAAGAAAAAAGATAACGAAAAAACTTAAAACCCAAAGAAAAGCAATGTTTATATATCAGAGAGGTGATAAGAAAAAAGATAACAAAAAAACTTAAAACCCAAAGAAAAGCGATGTTTATATAACAGAGAGGTGATAAGAGAAAAGATAAAACCTATCGCAAAGTAAAATGTAAAAATACCACAGGAAAGGAAGATGAAAGATGCTTATAG